>Ga0126335_1000512_pt1 | contig 18854 bp, 16 predicted proteins | sample OlaspJWI45metaG_FD_108409 | JGI IMG/M metagenome (GOLD analysis project Ga0126335, IMG submission 108409) | Marine gutless worms symbiont microbial communities from Oahu, Hawaii - Olavius sp. 1 OAHU.JWI-45 metaG | ecosystem: Host-associated > Annelida > Digestive system > Unclassified | place... | reverse complement strand
GAAAAGATCCTGGTTTATGATTTCAAAGAAAATAGGTTGCTTTGAGCGAATTGAATAATTCTATAGGTGGGTCAACTCGGTTGAGTAAAGGCGGGTCAGTTTAAATGAGCGTCAAGGACCAGGCGCATATCCACCCCATTTTTTGCGGCATGCGCCTTGAGCCAATCGAAGTATTCATAGCCTTCATCGCCGGCTTGATGGGAAACGACCAGCTTGTTGCGTGGATCGTCCAGGGCCTTTACCAGGGCCACGGCATGCTCGATGCCTTTGCGTTGGACAATCCGGGTCGGTTGGAGAATCATGCGGTCTTCCGGGCCAAGACCGATGGCCTCCCGAAATGCCACCGTCTGCTCCAGATCGAACTGCGGCGGATGTTCAAAATTGATGACGTTGGGAATCACCACGGCCGATAAACCGCTGCGCAGGGCCAACTGTTCCCGAGCATCGCTATTGATAACCACATGCGCCATTTCCGGCAGGCGCGGGGGAAAGGCCATGGCAAGGTAGTCCTCCACGGCATTGACCGCGTAGCGAGTGCGTTCCCAATGAAAATCGTGGTGATGGGCAATCGTGGGGATGCGGCTTTCGGCAATCGCTTCCGTCAGGGCCAGTCCCAGGGGTACATGCATGGGAATGGTCAGGGCGTTTTCAACGATCAGCATATCGATTTGGTATCGGCTGAAGAACTCATGCAGGCGCATTTTGAGCAGGGACCGCAACATATGAATCGACTCGGTCAGCATGGGTGTGCGGCCGCGCTGTCCAAAGGCCTGCTGGTTGATCCGGTCGTTGAGTTCGTGCTGAAAATGGGCCTCCGGTACGAGGTAGGTGCGCTCCGCCGATTTGTCGGCTTCGCCGGCGAACCAGAAGATCTCATGTCCGCTGCAGCGTAAGACCTCGGCCCATTTGCTGGATTCCAGCGAGACTCCGTCAGTACCCGAGAAACGGGTGGATACAAAGCCTATTTTCTTACCCATATGCTGTTTGCCTGCTTCGAAGTAAGTCGAATACCGCTCAACTCAAGTGTATGTAGTATTGAAACAGCCTTACCCCTTGAACCATCTGCGCCGTTTCTGCCGCTGAAGCGCCATTCCATATCAGATTGATAGGATTATGCAACTGGTTTTTGGGCAGATTCTCGCTTTCCGTGGGCCGGCCACAGGGTAAGCGAGAAAGCATGGTAAGGAAGGTATTCATAGTAAGAGGGCGTGGCAACTAACCCACCAACTACAACAACATATAGTTATATGTCAACAAATAAATGCAATATATAGTGTATTTATGTCTAATTATGGGCGGGGGCTACGAGCTGTCTGCCTGCCCAGGCGCTTCAATCAAATTCCCGACCAGCGCACACTCGAGCCCGAAAGGCAGGTAGCCGGCATATCCGAGCAGGGGCATTTCGAAAACCTGGAAGCGGTGTACCAGGGGAACACTGTACGTCCAACGGGCCAGACTGTAGAAATTCCACATTTCCCAGAAGAACCCGCAAACCAGGGCGGCCAGGGCGGCGGAGACGACCGGACGCCAATCACCCGCGCCTGCCGTGCTGAAGACGTGGGGCCGTCCACTAAGCCGCTGCAGGCTGGTGATGACCAGCAGCGGCGAGACCCACAGGAGCGGAAACAACAGGTCCGGCCAGACCCCGATGCCGGCGAGCCCGGCAGAGGCCAGCAGGAGACTGGACCAGGCAAAGCGGCGGGTATTACCCGGTGGCTGAGGCGCAAAACCATGGTACCGAACTTCAAAGAATGAGAAGGTCCGAATCAGGTCACGCATGCCCAGAACCGCAGGCAGGACCGTTGAAAAACTCAGGGTTGCCAGCAGAAAGTAAGTCAGGGGAGGATATTCGGAGCCGGTGTAGTACCAGTTTTGCACAAAGCGGTTAAGGTACTCGAAAAACCACCAGAACCCGGCGCTGATGAAGAATAGACTCACAAAATAGGTCCGCCGGTGAATCAGCATGCAGCGCCCGGAACGATAATGGCAGATTGCATTGATCAGGACGATAAACGAAAACCACAGCGGAAAGAAGGTATGCGGCTGCAAAGGCGCAAACCAGGGAAAGCGGGTCCAGGCCAGGATCCAGAAAATAGGACAGCCGGCCAGGGCCGTCCATCCCCACCAGGGAAAGGGCCGGTGCCTGGACGCGATTGATTTTCGGGGCAATCCTGGCCGCCGTCGCCCTCCCGCCACCAGTAAACCGATGATCAGCAGAATAAAAAGGAAGAAACAAAAAAAGGCCCACATCGAAAAGGGCGCATGGACCACATAACGCTTTTTGGGGGGGAACTCCAGGTATTGGGCGAATGGTTGTCCAGCAAGGTAACAACCGATCAGCGGAAGACCAATTAATCCGAAGCCTGATATGAAAAAAATAGGCCAAGCAGATTTTGAGGCCATTGTAAACGCCGTATTTTCCACCTAATTGAGCGGTCGGGGAGTTTTTGGCGTCATGCCGGTCCCGGATCGAGTCCGGGATGACGTATCCGGCATCCAGGGTCACTTTCCTTGAGTGTACTGGATCCCGGCCTTCGCCGGGATGACGAGCATTTAGTAAGAAAACTCCCCGACCCCTGACCTGATTAGTGGCTGTTAAGTAATGACGTTAAAAAGATACTCTGTATAAACCCTATTTTCATGCGAAGACTGGCCTCTGCGAGATGCCGATTTGGTTTTAGGGCCGATAGCTATATTGAGACACACCAGCGGTCAGGCCCAATTCACCGTTAAGGGGATTCGGATTCATCCTTAAGCGCCGCATGTGCGGCCGCCAGTCTTGCAATGGGCACCCGGAATGGTGAGCAGGAGACATAGTTGAGTCCCAGCTTGTGGCAGAGCTCGATGGATTTGGGCTCGCCGCCGTGTTCGCCGCAGATGCCGCATTCCAGGTCCGGTTGGGTCTGGCGGCCCTTGGTTACCGCGATGCGCATCAGCTCACCGACACCGTCCTGATCGATAATGGCAAAGGGGTTTTCGGTGAGAATGCCCTCCTCCATGTATTCGATTAAAAAACCGGATTCGGCATCGTCTCGCGAAATCCCAAAGGTTGTCTGGGTGAGGTCGTTGGTACCGAACGATACAAACTCGGCGCTGGTGGCTATCTGGTCGGCGGTGAGGGCCGCCCGGGGAATTTCGATCATGGTACCGAATTTATACTCGATTTCAGTTTTGTGCTCGGCCATCACCTGTTTGGCTTCGGCCTCGAGGACCTCTCGCTGGACTTTTAATTCGTTGATGTGACTGGTCAGCGGGATCATGACTTCGGGCAGTACCTTGATGCCTTCGGCCGACACCTTGCAGGCGGCCTCAAAAATAGCCCGCACCTGCATCTTTGTCAGTTCCGGGATGTGGATTCCCAGGCGCACGCCTCGCAGTCCCAGCATCGGGTTTTGTTCCTTCAGGTTCAAGGCCCGGGTCCGAATGGTTTCTTTGATCTTGATCTTTTCCAGCAGCTCATCGATTTCCACAAGGGTCCCGGCATGCTTGATGCGCAGTTTCAGATCCGAAAGTTCGCTGATGAGTTCCACCAGGTCGGGCAGGAACTCATGTAGGGGCGGATCGATCAGGCGAATAATGACCGGCAGTCCATCCATGGCCCTGAAGAGTCCGGCAAAATCCTCGCGCTGAAAGGGGAGCAACCCGGCCAGGGCTTCGCGGCGTACGTAGGGTCGATCGGTCATGATCATCTTCTGAAAAAGCGGCAACCGGTTCGCCTCGAAAAACATGTGCTCCGACCGACAAAGACCAATGCCCTGGGCGCCGTATTCACGGGCCCGTGCGGCATCGGCCGGATAGTCCGCATTGGCCCAAACACCAAGACGGCGGAATTCATCCGCCCAACTCAGTAGCTTGATTAAATAGGCATCCTGGATGTCCGGAATGGTGGTTTTGAGGCTGCCCGTAAAGACCTCGCCGGTGTTGCCGTCGATGGAGAGCCAGTCCCCTTCCCGGATGACCTCGCCGCCCACCCTTATTTGGCGCTTGGTCATGTCGATATCCAGTTCGGAGACACCGACAACAGCGGGTTTGCCAAACTGCCGGGCCACCAGGGCAGCGTGGCTGGTCCGGCCGCCCCGGCTGGTCAGAATGCCCTGGGAGGCCAGCATGCCGTGGACATCATCGGGTTTGGTTTCCGGACGTACCATGATGACCGGTTTGCCGTCGTTTTTGCTCCAGGCTTCGGCCAGGTCGGCATCCATGGCCACCATGCCGCAGGCCGCCCCCGGGGATACATTGAGACCCGCAGCCAGCAAAGAGCCGTCCTGGCGGGCCATCTCGATCGCCTCCGCGTCGAATTGAGGATGCAGGAAGAAATCCACCTGTTCCGGGGTTACCCTCAGGACGGCCTCTTTCTTGGTAATCAGGTCCTCTTCGGCCATATCCACGGCAATACGGACCGCGGCCTGGGCCGTGCGTTTGCCGTCGCGGGTCTGGAGCATCCAGAGCTTGCCCTTTTCGATGGTAAACTCGATGTCCTGCATATCCCGGTAATGGGTCTCCAGTTTTTTGGCGATCGCGACCAGCTCATAGTAAGCCTCCGGAAGCTGGGCCTGCATGTATTGGATGTCTTCCGTGATGCGGATACCGGCGACCACGTCTTCGCCCTGGGCATTGATCAGATAATCACCTTCGATCTCGGGCTCGCCGGTGGTCCCATTGCGCGTCATGGCGACACCGGTGGCGCTGTCCTGTCCCATGTTACCAAAGACCATGGCCACGATATTGACCGCGGTTCCTAAATCGTGGGAAATATTCGCCGCATTACGATAATCGATGGCGCGTTTTCCATTCCAGCTCTTGAATACTGCTTCCGTAGCCATGCGCAGTTGATCGTAGGGATCCGTGGGAAAGTCACGCATGGCGCCTTTACGAAACGCAATTTTGAATTCTTCGGTAACCGCTTTCCAATCTGCGGCGGTCAGGTCGGCATCACCGTTGACACCGCTTTTAATGGTCTGGGCAGCGATGATTTCCTCGAAGACGTCATCATCTATCCCCATGACCACACTACCGAACATCTGGATCAGGCGGCGGTAAGCGTCATACACAAAGCGCTCATCGCCGGTCAAGTTGGTGAGGCCCACGACGGTTTCATCGTTAAGGCCGATATTCAGAACCGTGTCCATCATGCCGGGCATGGAAAATTTGGCCCCCGAGCGGCAGGAGATCAGCAGCGGGTTTGCCGCGTCACCAAACGTTTTACCGGTCAGGATTTCCACCTCTTTGAGGGCGGCCAGCGCCTGCTCCCACATGCCTTCGGGAAACTCACGCCCCTTATCCAGGTAAGCGTTGCAGGCCTCGGTTGTGACTGTAAAGCCCGGCGGAACCGGCAGGCCGATCCGTACCATTTCGGCCAGGTTAGCGCCCTTGCCGCCAAAAAGTCCCCGGATGGCCTCCCAGTCTCCGCCCACGTTTTGTTCAGCTTTTTCCACCTCTGAAAACAGATATACCCACGGTTTCTGCATAATTAACCCCTTGAAATCTGATGGTTCATTAAATTTTCCGTCTATTCGCTCAGGACAGGTCGGTAGCCGGCCGGGTTGCAAGCTGCCGCGTTGCGTGAAGCTATCAATTGTTTTTGATACAGCTCCCTTAGTCTTTGCGTTTTAAACGGATTTTCCTGATCTTGTCAACCGATTGGCGTGAGTGGCCATAAGGGTGATAATTGCCCGCGTAACATGATTTTCCGGTTGAGTGGTCGGCCATGGTGTCAGTGACACCAGTGGCATGGAACCGGTCGGCCGGAGGTATTCGGACCGGACTGGGAAGCCGGTCCCGATCAGTCTGAAAAAAATGGTTGCCGGCAAATTTAGAGAAGATAAGAAAACCCTGAACAAAATCAGAACGTAAGAAAGAAAGTCCGTTTTCGTTTAATTTGGGCGGACTCCTGATAGGCATTTTTTGGGTTGCGAGCGGCTTTGAAAGTGTTTAATCTTTGCCTGTATCGGGCGAACAATTCAGTGCAGCGTTATCGCTGCGGGATGTCCTCCAGTATGTCGCTGAATTTTTTCTGGGTTGATCCGATATGACAACATATAGTGGTTGAAATTTTTTATTATCAATATATAGTGGACTTATGAAACTCACTGTTTTACCCTTAAACGAGCCTTACCTGGGTTCCGTCAGGCGGGTTCTCCGGCAGCGGCTTGAAAACAAAGGACTCGATTCCAGCACGATTCCCGGGTACATACGTAGCCCAACCAATGCCCTGGTGAAAAAGCCCCACATGACCCTCAGCCAGGTAAACCGGCAGATGGATTACGTCGGCTGGCGCGGGGTTGAGCTGGACTACCATACCTGGGAATTGACCCGGGCGACACTCGAGAGCGAATCAGCGGCCGGCCCGGAACTTGATTCGGCCTGCTGACCCCGGTCGGATAGGTCTACGGTACCCTTCACAAAGCACCCGCTTGGGCCCTGCACCTTTTTTCCGTTCACACCTTAAATCAGATAATATACTGAAATATAAAGCGTTTCTGCGTCTATTTCTGAGTCGCGAATATAACCCGGGGCTGTAAGGGCCCGGTCATTTCCGCCAGGGCCGTGATGATTGGTGCGGTAATGCAAAGGCGCTCCGGTTTCAGTCGCTCATCTAGTTTGTACGCAACACGGATAGCTACGGCGCATCAAGGGCCACCTATTTGAGGACCGCTTTTCCTACGACCAGGGGCAGCAACTGGACGATGGCATAGAAGCGTCCTACCGAGGTAAAAGGCGTCTGGTCTTCCTCCAGGATGACAAATATATTGAGCGTGATTTCTAAAGTAAATGGATTGAATGCCGAAGACTCCAAAGTGACCGTTCGGCCGGTCAGGGCTGAAAGCTTTTGAGGCATTACCGTCTGAACGATTCGGGGAACGATCAGGAAACCGCTGATGACATAAAGGATCAACAGTCCTGCGACCACAGACAGAACGATGAACCAACGCCGACGAAACGGCGGTGCTTTACCCTTTGATTGCATGGGGTACATCACTTTTAGGTTCGGAATTGGAGGCGTGAATGCGAACCTCTAAAAAATCCAACAAGCACCAACCATGGATCAATAGGAAAGTTCGCAGGGACATGAAAAGAGGATTGACAAAGGACTTGGGATCCGAATAGGGTTGCTCTTTACGTTTGCGTAAACTGTTGGGGGGGCCTTGTTCACCGCCAGATGACTATTGCGGCAGTGGCGCTTCCGGTCGGGGGCCCGCAGCCGGCTGCAAGAGGGGAGAGTCAATGAAAAGAAGATTAATCGTAACAGACAGTGTAGCGGATCTGCCGGCTGAGATCGTTGCCAAATACGGCATCCACATATTGCCGGTGAATGTAATTCTAGACGGCAAAACCTACAAGGACGGAGTGGATATTTCCAGAGATGAATTTTACAAAAAATACTACGATTACGGAGAGATGTCTACCGCTCCGGTATCCTATGAAGATTATGCCCTGGAATTCTTGAACCTGGTCCAAAAATACGAGGAGCTGCTGATCATCCACTGCTCGTCCCATTTGAGCGAAACGTTCAACACCGCCCTGAAAGTCGTGGAAGATTTTCAAGGACAGCATAAATGCCGGGTTAAGGTGGTCGATTCCGGACTGGCCAGCATGGGGCAGGGGATGGTGGTCATGGCGGCGGCCACGGCTATGGCTGCCGGCAAACCACTGGAATCCGCCGAAGGCGCAGTTTACGGAACGCGGGCCCAGATGTCCAATTTCATGGCCATTCCAACCTTGAAATATCTGCGCAAGGGCAAAAAAATCAGTGGGTTGAAAGCCCTTTTCGGCCTGGCCCTGGGGGTCAAGCCGGTTTTGGAATTCGAAGACGGCAAATTGACCATCAAAGACAAACTGTTCGGCAAGCAGAAAAATATGATCCTGGCCATGATGGATAAAATTACCGCCGACATTGGGAACCACCCCATCACCCTTGCGATAGTCCATGCCAAGGAGACCGTCCCGGTTACGAACCTGAAGGAGGTTTTCGAAACATCGTTCAACTGCCGCAACATCATTCAGGCCCGCTTCGGGCCATCGCTGGGGATCAACACCGGACCGGAGACGTATGCGGTGATGTATATAAAACATCAGGCCTGAAGACTGAAGGTGGAAGTCTGAAGGTTGTCTGTTGCCTTCTTGAATAGCCGTACGGGAAACCCATGCGGCTTTTACATTTCTTTTACAAATTTGATATTGTCCTAACAGAATCATTCACTTATGCAAATTGCATGGGCAAACTCAAAGCAGCCGCGCTCTGTGTCTGGGGGTTTGGCACTACCGGACTTTACACCCTGGCCGCCTTTGTACCCATTGTCCTGCTGGCCCCATTCAGTCGCACCGGGCGAGCGCCCTACACCGTCGGAAAGATCTGGTCCCAACTGATTTTTTGGACCAACCGAGTCAAGCTTGAGACCGTCGGTCTTGAGAACATCGACACCCACCAATCATACGTGTTTATGGCCAACCATGTCAGCCACCTGGATCCACCCGCGGTGGCCCTGGCAATTCCCAACACCCTGCGTTTCATCGGCAAGTTGGCCCTGTCGCGGATTCCGGTATTCGGTCCGGCCGCGCGACGGGCCGGCGTTATTTTCATCGATCGGGGCGATTCTGAAAGTTCCCGAGCAGAGCTGAACCGGACAATTGCCGCCCTGCAAGATGGCGTGAGTACCTTCTTTTTTGCCGAGGGAACCCGGAGTCTGGATGGGCAGTTGCTGCCGTTCAAAAAAGGGGGGGTCATGCTGGCCCTGCAGACCGGTTTGCCTATCGTACCGGTGACGGTGACCGGTAGCTACGCGCTTTTTCCTAAAAAACAGCGGTTTATACGGCCTGGGACCGTGCATGTCGAGATTGGAAAACCCATTGAGGTTGGCGGTTACACGCCGGATGACCGGGATCGACTGCTGATGCAGATTCGGGCGGTCATCCAAGAAAATCTCAACCGGTACAACCAGGCGCAATCTCGCAAATCAGAGGTTTTGACCCAAATGGCGCGACCGGTCTCAACACCGCATATATCCTAGAAGCGGTTTCAAAACCTCCTCTCGAACTCAACCTCTGCGTTGGGTTATCGGTTTAAATCCTCGAAATACTTTAGTATTCCTCCGGTTTAAACCTCGCATCCGCCTTGATTTTGAGCCCGATTGAAGGTTTTGAAACCGCTTCTAAAAACAAATAGAGGCTATCTCAAAAGATCTTCTTGTCCGGCAGAGCCATTTGGTGACGACGGATTGCCCCAATCTTCAGCCTCCGCTGAAGCTGTGGCTGATAAACTTTGTTGGGAGCCTTGCCTGTCCGGCGTCTTGTCCGGCGTAGCTTGGCAAGCGAAGACGGAAGCTCACAGGGTGTAGACGGGACCTTGTCGAAGATCCCGCGCTTTTCAGCGGGGAACCAGAATCCTATTTTTAAGATAGCCTCTCTTTTATTTACTGTTCCCGAATATCGATTGACTCCCGGCCTTTTTTAGTCTTTATTGTCTGGACTGCAAACCGCCGGGAGGCAGGCATTCAGACAAACTGATTCCGGGCAATTGCCCAACCTGTAGGCCAAACAACATGAGGAGATTCCATGAGCAACAATGAATTGCAAGGTGTCGATTTCACGGTAGATACATCAAATTTGTACAAGGAAGAGGGGTATACCGATTTGAAGGTCGCCTCTATTCGCCGGTTGGTGCCGGTTGACGCGGATGGCAACGCGGATACGAGTCGGGCGGCTATCTATGTGGGCACCACCCAGTTGATGACCCCCCAGGGGCTGCTTCCCATTCAAGGCGCCCTGCCGGCCAATAGTTTCAAGGAGGCATTAGAGGTGTTTCCGGAAGCGATGCAAAAAGCGACCGAACAGATGATCGAGGAAGCCAAGAAAATGAAGGAAAAGGAAGACTCCCGCATCATTGTACCGGGACGTGAGTAAACAGCGTACTTAAAAGTTCTTAATTACAGTTGTTTGAGTTACTAGAACCCATCTTAAAAAAGTCTTCATGTCGGGCGTAGCCTCTGGCGAAGCCTGATTGGCCCAAACTCGGCGTTGGGCGCTCATATCAAATCCTCGAAATACTGGAGTATTCCTCCGGGTTGATTTTCGCGGCCGCCTTGCACCACGTTAGGCATTAGCTTCGCGTCATTTTGAACCAAAATCCATTTTTGAGATAGGTTCTGACGACCGGCTGGATACCGGTGGCGGTAATCTTCCGCACCGGGGCCGGTCTTTTTTTTTAGGCCTCCAGATGAAAGTACCGGCAGACTGCCTATGTTAATGTAAGGTTGACGAAATTTGAGCAACCATCCAGATAGGCGTTTCGACCTGGATGGCAACCAATCATCGGGAGCAAACCATGCAATCTATTTCAAAGGCATTTGCCGGAGTGCTGGTGTTGGCGATGCTGGCCGGTTGTGCCCACGGCACCGGCTTGACAAACCGCACTGCTCCGGTGGAGGCCGATCATTTCGAAAAAGAGATCCGGGAAGCCATATCAGCTTGCCGGGTAAACGCCCGCGAACTTGACAATATCTATGACCGTCTACACCATGCCGCCGCCATAGAAGCGGGCCGCGGCAGCGCGGACCAACAGCTGAGTTACATTCAGAAAACGTACCTGTATGTTTACCAGGCCAGACTTGTGGCCGATTACCAGATCCGGTTGCTATCGGATTTTCACTTTATTACCAAAACCCAGCGCAGTGATTTTCTGACGCTCCGGGCGCGGGATCTCGATCAGGCTATTTTCGATATGGAAGATGCCACCAGTTTTCTTGAGGTCTATGAGGCGTTCATTGAAGACCGGCAGGCGCTCAGCGAAATAGAAAACGCCCGACAGATGATCGGCGGCACCATTTACCTCTATGAAAAACTGCTCGACACCATTCGACCGGCGGTCAAACCAGCGGCCCCGTTTACGCGGGATCCCTATTCGCCGTTTTCACGGGGAACATAAATAGCCATTAGAGGCTATCTCAAATATGGATTTTGGTTCAATGTCAAGGCGGCCGTGAGGTTTTGACCGGAGGAATACTTGAAGTATTTCGAGGATCGGAACCGAGCGCCCAACTCCGAGATTGGGCCAAAAGGCAATTTGAGATAGCCTCTAAAAACACTATATATCGAAAATACTCTTGACAACAAACCACATATAGTAGCATAAGACGTCAGCGCTTCCTCTGACTTCTCTTTTGATACCTAGTTTACTCGCTGATCTGAATCTGTTCTGAAATTAAACCAAAAAGCGCAGCCCTTCGACCCCGAAGCCTATCAAGGCTTCGGGGTCTGCCTTTTTAGAAGCCATATCAGAAACGCCTTCTTGTCGGGCGTCTTGTCCGGCGTAGCTTGGCAAGCGAAGACGGAAGCTCGCAGAGCGAAGACGGGATCTTGAGCCAAAATACTTCCCTGAGACAGCTTCTAAGCTAAAGTGATGAAAAAAATGGCCGATAACTATTATCGGGAGTGTTGTTGGAGTGTGGCGTCACTCCGGGCGATAGGTAAAGGAGAGCAGCATACTACCGGCTATTCAAAGTTCGATTTCGGGTGTACGGGCATTTGGCAAGAAGCTTGATGTACATGCCGACAATATCGCCAACGCGGAGACCGACGGCTTCAAAAAAAGCCGGACGGTTATGTCCACCGAAGAAAACACCGGTGTGCGGGCCGATATCCAAAAAGTTGATACGCCCGGTCCTCCGAACCCGGAGTCCCTCGAAGACCCCTCCGCTGAAAAAGAGCGCTCCAATGTCGATCTGGTCGAGGAAATGACTGAGACCATTCCAACGACGATCGGCTACAAAGCCAACCTCAAAACCATTCAGGCGGAAGAGGAAATGCTGGGGTCGCTACTCGATGCCATCGGGTAGTGTCCGGCCAGACAGGGCATCTTTCGGCCCAGGGCTACGTTCTCGGCCGTTTCCAATCCTCAACGTAGTTAGACTACGCCTGCGGTTGCAAACGGGCCTGCGGCCTTGCCCTGAATCGAAAGCTACCCTGTCTGGCCGAACACCAGATGTAGATTTGAAGAGCATCTTCTTGCCCGGCATAGCCTTGAGGCGACGACGGGTTGGCCCAGAACTGCGTTCTCGGCAATTTGCAATCCTCAACGTAGTGAAACTACACCTGCGGTTACAAATTGGTCTGCGGTCTTGTTCTGAACCAAAAGCTACCCCCTGTAGCCGGACACTGTGACCATTCGTTACTTTTCTGATAAAAATCTTCAACTCGCTGCCATCTCCAAATACAAATCCGCGTTGTCGCTCATTTTTTTGCTTGCCTCCAAGCACCTTTACACCTAATTAGAAACGATCGAAGTTCTGGAAAATCAATTTTGTAAGGATGGCTCTATCAAGATGAAAATGCTGGTATGCGGTAAAGGTGGGTGTGGGAAAAGCACGGTGGCGGCCTTGTTGGCCCGGGCCATGCACCGACACGGTCGGCAGGTGCTGCTGGTGGATGCGGACGAGTCGAATATCGGTCTCTACCGGATGCTGGGGGTGGATATGCCGCAGTCGCTCCTCGAAAGTCTGGGCGGGAAAAAGGGTTTTCGGGAAAGAACTGCCCCGGGCAGTGGTTTGGGGGGCCCACCGGCGCTGTTTCCCCAAGGCCTGCGGGTCGCGGACCTTCCCGGGGATTGCGTAGCTGACTCAGGCGGGGTCAAGATTGTGTCCGTGGGCAAGATTCATCATTTCGGCGAAGGCTGTGCCTGTCCGATGGGTCGGCTTTTCAGGATGCTGTTCGGTGCCCTGAAACTCGAACCGCAGGCTCTGGTTATTGTGGATGCCGCCGCCGGGGTGGAACATTTCGGGCGGGGGTTGGATGGCCAGTGCGACCACATCATCAACGTGGTGGACCCTTCCTATGAATCCATCATGATGGCGCAGAGAGTTACCGGCCTGGCCCGCGAGGCCGGGTTGCCGGTGGCGGTTATTCTCAATCGCACGACACCGGATCTGGAAAAGGAAATTGCCGGGGCCCTCGATGGTGCCGCCATTATCGGGAGCCTGCCTGACAGCGAGGCTGTTTTCCGACACAACCTGAGGGGCGAGCCCCTGGCCATCGATTTTCCGGAAATCGACACCATCAGCGCAGCCCTGCTGAACATATGAAGACCGTTCCACAACCGGCCATCGCCTATTACATTTCCGCCCACGGGCTGGGGCACGCCGCCCGGGCGGCGGCGGTCATGGAAGCCGTGCATCAGGCCCAACCGGCTATACGGTTCGAAATATTTTCCACCCTTCCCCACTGGTTTTTCCATGATTGCCTGTCCGGGCCATTTACCTGCCACGCCCTGCAAACCGACGTGGGCCTGGACCAACGCACGCCATTGGAAGAAAACCTGCCCGCTACGATTGAGGCCCTGAACGCATTCTACCCCCTTGATGAACAGATGGTTCACAACCAAGCCCGCCAGCTCCGCCGCCTGGACTGTCACCTGGTAATCTGCGATATTGCCCCCATGGGCATTGCCGTTGCCCGCCAGGCCGGACTGCCGTCGCTCCTGGTCGAGAATTTTACCTGGGACTGGATCTATGCCGGCTACAACGATTATCTATCCGGGCTAGAGCCGCACATAGACTACCTGGAAACCCTGTTTGCCAGGGCGGATTATCATGTTCAGACCGAGCCGGTTTGCGCGGCCGGCAGCCCCGATTTGGTCGTACCGCCCATCGGTCGGCCAATGCGAAAACCGGCAGATGAAGTCCGGCGTTTGCTTGGGGTGCCCACCGGTAAACAGCTGGTGGTTATTACCTTGGGAGGTATATCTGCTTCAGTGGAACCTTTCCACACCCACAGCTTGCCTGAGGAAATTTTCCTCGTAATTCCGGGCAACAGCACTCAAATTGAACGGTCCGGATCGATTGCGCGCCTGCCTGTCCAATCCGACATTTATCATCCCGACCTGGTCGGAGCCGCAGACGTTGTCATCGGCAAGGCCGGCTACAGCACCCTCGCCGAAGTTTACCTGGCCGATACGCCATTCGGCTATGTGTCCCGCAGTGAATTTCGGGAAGCGCCTTTGCTGGAAGCCTTTGCCCGTCGGCACCTGCGATCGCGCAAAGTGACAACCGCGGCTCTAATGGATGGTTCCTGGACAGCGCTTGTTCCGGCCATGATGGCCTTGCCCCCTGCCGGTGTAAACAGGGTAAACGGGGCCGATCCAGCGGCCGCTTTTATACTTGAGGTCCTAACCCAATAGCATCTTGACCCTGATCGCAGGTTCAAGTAATATGCCTTTCAAGTAAAAACGGAAACTTACAGGTTTTTACGGATATTTCTGAAATAGGCTCTCAGATGAACCGGCAAAAAAGTTTAAAAGCAATTTACGGTATAGAAAACGCACAATTGAAGGATATGGAGGGGTATGCCAGCCGGAACATCCGGGTGCAAACAACTGACGACCAAACGTTTGTCTGGAAACAGAACCCCGATTCTCCCTTGGAGCGTGCTTTTCTGACGGCGGAAAATAGGGTCCTGCTAGATCTGTCCGGCAGGCTGCCGTACGACTTTCCGGTGCCGCAGCCGGACCTGGATGGTAATCTCCTGTCCGTTACGGAAAATCCGGATGGCAGCCGGACACTGCATCGCCTGTTGATCTTTGTCGAAGGAGATTTTTTCGACCAGGTGCCTCCGACGCCAGAGTTGTTGGCATCCTTGGGCACTTTCCTGGCCCGCCTGGACCGGGCCTTGCTGGATGTTCATTGCCCGGGTATCGAGTCCCGCTGCCATCAGTGGGACCTGCAGCACCTGGCCCTGCCCCTGGCACACATCCGGTTCATTGATGATCCCCGGCAGAAAAAGCTGGTGGAATATTTTTATTTGCAATTCAAGGCGATTGTAGAGCCTTTACGATACACGCTACGTAAGAGCGTCATCCACGGGGATGCCAACGAACAAAACCTGCTGACCCAGGACGGGCGGGTATCCGGCATCATCGATTTCGGGGATATGTGCTTTACACCCCTGATCAACGAAGTGGCCATCGCCATCACCTACGCCATGCTGGGCAAAGACGATCCGCTCACCCCGGCCGAACAGGTACTACGAGCCTACACCGCCGAATTGCCCCTTCAGAGCGTAGAAGTCGACTTGCTGTACTACCTGGTGGCCGGCCGCCTATGCGCCAGTGTCTGCAATTCAGCCCACGCCAAGACCCTCAAGCCGGACAGCGAATACATTACCATCAGTGAAAAACCGGCCTGGGAGATGCTGGAGAAATGGCTGCGTCTCAATCCCCGTGCTGTTACCAGCGTTTTTAGAGACGCCACCGGCCACAGTAAGATGCCGGGGCCTGATATTGACCAGGAACTGGGCCGCCGTAAAGGTTATTTCAGTAAGGCCCTTGCGGTAAGCTATACAGAACCATTAAAGATGGAAAAAGCAGCTTTCCAGTACATGTATACGGCGTCCGGCGATACCTACCTGGATCTCTACAACAACATCCCCCATGTGGGGCACTGCCATCCACGGGTGGTGAGAGCCGGGCAAGACCATATGGCCCGTCTCAACACGAACACCCGTTATCTGTACGATCAGCTCCATGAATATTCCGAGAGATTGCTATCCAAGTTTCCTGAACCATTGAATAAAGTTTTCTATCTCAACTCGGGCAGTGCGGCGGCCGACCTGGCTGTCCGCCTGGCCCGGACACATACCGGCCGCAAACAGATAATGGTTCTGGAACATGGGTATCACGGCAACACCGTCACCGGGATTGAGATCAGTTCCTATAAGTTCGATCACGTCGGTGGACCGGGTGTGCCGGGGCATATCCTCAAAGCCCCCATCCCGGATGCCTACCGGGGAACCCATCGGGGCAGCGATGCCGGCCAAAGATACGCGGACGATGCAATGACGCTGCTGAAAAGTGGCGACTGGGACCCGGCGGCTTTCATCTGTGAACCGATCATCGGCTGCGGAGGACAGGTACCCCTGCCGCAAGGTTATCTGGCAGCACTCTATCCGGTTTTGAGAGAGCAGGGTATCCTCTGCGTTTCGGATGAAGTTCAGACCGGTTTCGGTCGTCTGGGGCGCTGGTTCTGGGGGTTTGAAATGCAATCAGTTGTCCCTGACATCGTCCTGCTGGGCAAACCTATGGGCAACGGGCATCCGCTGGCCGCAGTGATAACTACCGATGCCGTAGCCGGTTCTTTTGAAAACGGCCTGGAGTTCTTCAGTTCCTTCGGCGGCAACTCGGTGGCCTGTGCCGTGGGGTTGGGGGTGCTGGATGTGCTGGATAAAGAAAACCTGCCTCAAAATGCCCGGGAAACCGGAGAATACCTGAAGTCCGCGCTTAGAGACCTTCAGGGTCGTTATCCGGTGATCGGGGATGTTCGGGGTGAGGGCCTTTTTCTGGGGATCGAGTTCGTAAAGGATCCGAACACGCGCGAACCGCACACCGCCCTGGCCGGAGCGGTCAAGAACCGGCTCAAGGATAAATTCATCCTGGTGGGGACGGACGGCCCCGGCGACAATGTCATCAAAATCAAGCCGCCGCTATGCGTCAACCTTAAAGATGCCGATGTCTTCCTGCAGGCACTAGAAAGCGTACTGTCGGAACTGGTATAAGCCCAAGGTTACCTATTGGAGTCAGGCGTCCGGAGTCAGGGGTCTGACTTTCTTCCGACGCCTGACCCCTTTGTTTTGCGGCCTCTGGTCCCTTTTTTCAAGTTCTACCTCCAGTCTTCAGCCTCCGGTCTATAAGCCTGGTATGATTCCCGGACACCAGACTCCCGACCCCTGACTCCTTTGTTTCCGCCTTTGCTTACACCTTTTACCTTTGAAAACCTTGACAATGTATCGATGTTAATTAGCTTAACATTAAGTTAATTTAGAGCGAGGTAAACATGAACGCCGATAACCGAATCACAGAGCATCAGCGGACCATCTTGAAGACCTATACTCAGATGATGCGGGCGGCCGATGCAGTGACCACCCGCATGCATCGACACCTGGCGGACACCGGTTTGACCCTCAGTCAGTTCGGTGTACTGGAAGTTTTATATCACAAAGGACCGCTTTGCCAGCGGGACATTGGCCGGAAAATATTGAAAACCAGCGGCAATATGACCACGGTCATCGATAACCTCGAGAAACGGCGGCTGGTGGTTCGCAAGCAGGATCCTACCGATCGCCGCCGGACCTCAGTGCAATTGACAGAAAGCGGCTTGGATCTCATTCAAGCCCTGTTTCCGATCCATGCGGAGCGAGCCGAAAAGACGTTTGCGGTTCTCCCGGCCGAGGAACTGGAAATTCTAGGCCGGCTTCTAAAAAAAGTCGGCAAAACCAATGTCACTGCGGCGGAATCCGTCACCAGGAGGACACCATGAGTATCAACATCATACCGGCCGACCGGCGCCATTTCACCGATATGGGCTGGCTGCAGACATACTGGCTGTTTTCATTTTCAAATTATTATGACCCGACGAACGTGGGCCACGGCAAATTACGGGTTTTCAATGACGATGTTGTCAAACCCGGGACCGGTTTCGCCACCCATCCCCACCAAGAAATGGAGATCGTCACCATTGTATTGAAAGGTGAGATCTCCCACAAAGACAGCATGGGGAACGGCGGGGTGATCCGGGCCGGAGAGGTCCAAAGGATGTCCGCGGGTACCGGCTTGACCCATTCAGAATATAACGAAGCGGACCAGGACCTGCACTTTTACCAAATCTGGATTCTGCCGGACCAGGGCGGACTGGTCCCTTCATATGAACAGAAACGGTATTCCGAAACTGAATTCGAAAACCGCCTTTTTCCGTTGGCCTCGGGCCAGGGACACGAGGGGGCTGTCAGTTTCCATACAGCTGCAGCCATTTACCGTTCTAAACTGGAAGCGGGCCGTCAGCTTGAGCACCAGACCGACGCTGACCGCAAGCTATTTATCTACCTGACCTCCGGTGCCCTGCAGGTCAATGGTGAACCGCTGAAAGCCAGGGATCAAGCTCGCTTGGAGGGTATCGATAGTCTGGTTCTCGATGCTGACCAAGATTCGGATTTTATGTTGATAGATGTTCCTGATAAATGAAAACAAAAATAATATAAGACAGATATAACTAAAGGAGATGCCATGAACTACAAGGAAATAATCGAGAAAAGACGGGCAATCAATTTTTTCGATCCTGATAGGGATGTGTCGGAAGAGTTGCTGGGGGAAATGATCGATCTGGCGGCCAAGGCGCCGTCGAGCTTCAATCTGCAGCCCTGGAACCTGATGGTTCTGCGGGATACCGCAACCAAGGAAAAGCTAAAGGCGTTGGCCTGGGACCAGCCCAAGGTTGTGGAAGCCCCGGTCACCCTGATTGTCCTGGCCGATAAAGACGGCTGGCAGGAGGGGCATCCCACGGTGGAAAAGAACTGGCAGGAGATGTTGGACAGTGGGGCCATGGGACCGGAGCAGCGGGAGTGGTTTCTCGATGCGGCCAAATCTCTCTATGCCTGGAGTCCCGAAGCCAGTTTGGCCTACGCAGCTAAAAATACCGGGTTTTTTGCCATGGGCCTCATGTACGCGGCTACCAGCCTGGGCCTGGAGACCCACCCCATGGATGGATTCGACCATGAAGGGGTGCGTGAAGCCTTCAATATACCAGACAATTTTTGGGTTCCGCTCTTGCTGGCAGTGGGTTATCCCACGCCGGACCTCGAGCTCTTGCCGCCCAAATGGCGCAAGACCAAAGATGAGATTATCGTTTCATTTGATTAGCTTTTAAGATACCCAAAAACATAAGATCAGTTATCTCGCGCGGAGGCGCAGAGGCGCAGGGTGAGGTTCACCCCAAAAGGTGGACACATAGTTAAGCGGCGAAATTCATTTTTTCGAATTGAACCGGTGGCATATTGTTGATTGCCGAATGAATTCGCCGGCGGTTATAAAATATTTCGAT
>Ga0126335_1000511_pt1 | contig 18884 bp, 9 predicted proteins | sample OlaspJWI45metaG_FD_108409 | JGI IMG/M metagenome (GOLD analysis project Ga0126335, IMG submission 108409) | Marine gutless worms symbiont microbial communities from Oahu, Hawaii - Olavius sp. 1 OAHU.JWI-45 metaG | ecosystem: Host-associated > Annelida > Digestive system > Unclassified | place... | reverse complement strand
CCCCCACACCACCCCAACCCTGCATGGTTGACAGGGGCCTTATTGTCCCCGTTTGTCTCAGACATTTCAATAGGCTAGCATCCAAAACACTACATATTTTTGGTCACTGCCATTTGAGTGAAAGACATGCTTTGTTGAATGATTTATTCATACAAATAGAACGCGAATGAATGTGTGCCAGTGTAATTTGCACCATGCTATATCAACTGTTTAAGTATTCGTGCGAATAAGACAAATTCATTCGTGCAAATTCATTCATGTATGTGTGCGTGCACCCCTCAGTCCTTGGTTGTCCTGCTATTTCTAGTTTTCTCACTTGTCTATAGTTATATATTGAGTGATGCCAAATATTGCAGCTTGACAGTTGTTACTCATACTGTGATTTGGCAATCAACTAATTATGTGAATTATGAATTTGAAATGACAACATTGAATAAGTGAGTACAGTTTAACATTTTACTCAAAACACATTGGCTTTAGGTCTGGATTTACCTGTTGGCTAAAAGGGCTGCAGCCCTATGCCCCCAGAGCTCAGAGGGGCCCCAAGCCAGACCAGAAAGTTTACAGCCACATTTATTCAGCCCATGTATTCCCACTAATCAAAAAGGTGGAGTTTAAGAAATTTTCTGCTCGCTTGTTGCTTCACTTGCAAAGTTTGCTCTCCCTCAGTTGCAAAACTGTACCACCCCCTGGTGATACCCTCATACCCCCAGTGTAGGTGCGTACGATAGGGCAAGTGGAGGGCAGGTAGAGCCGCATAATTGTAACCAGCCCAGGGCTACCGAATACCTAACTCCAGCCGGCCCTGACTGGCTCATTCAGCAACAAACCAATAAAGCCCGATTTCCAGTCTGATGCAAAGTACACAACGCAAGCGACGTAAGCAACGTAGTGGCTAAAAATGCAACTTACGTCACCTGGGTGTCCCAAGTCTCGACAATTTGACTGACTTGTGATTATTTGATGGACATACTGAATTACACAGTGATTACACGACTTACGGTGACTCGTTATTGAAACCGACATTAGGAATGCTTTCAGCTTAAATCATGTCAGTACATGTAAGTAGGTAGTGCAGTGGCTTTTCTGTTTTGCGTTACACCTGGCTACTGCTGATGACAGCCCAGAGTGTTCGCTGCATAAATGTCTTCTGTTTATCACGCCAGAAAACACAATAGGCCTAAAGTTTCGATTTGCAGAGCTTTTAAATTCGACATATCGGCCTAGTCAAATGCGGGAGAGTTGGTTTCCCGGGCGGCTTCCTTCCGGGAGGCGGGAAACGGGGTTGAAATACGGGATCTCCCGTAAAATACGAGACATCTGACAACTCTAGTTAATAGGTTGTCAGTATTTCGTTAGTTTTGTATTTGTGATGCGGGCATAGAGGCATTAGCTTGCGCTCGTAATTCCTCTACGTCTACGTCTTATTGTACTGTAAGTTATCTCAGGATATCGAATTGATCGATTCAACAATAAGCCTGACACCGTACACGCTTGCGTTCTATGTTCAGTTGTTGGAATTTGGAAAAAAATTTGGAAAAATAGCAAAAATTGGCAAGCTGGATAGGCTAACGTGGTACATGATGTCAGGTTGTTATAGCAATAGCCGCCCTAATTACGCACTGCGTCAGGCGGCAAAAGGCATAAGTGTATCTAACACTGCAGCAGTAACTCTAACAGTAACACAGAGACAGTCTGGGACTTACATACTACTGCTTCGGGAACCAGAGAATACGCACTATGCTCTGGTATTAAGTCCCTGGACACTTGACAGTGGACACAGTTGACAGTTCGCGTGCATATACGTTATGTAATGTTAGGTTATTATGGTTTTCCGGGTACCAGCATACCGCCTACATTTGATGCGCATGCGCATCGAGCACCTTGCAAATGGCGATTTGTTGTTTGTTGATGTATGTTTATGTTGATAATTATGTGTTTCATCGAGCGCGTGTCTGTACGTATTATGATTGACAGTGTAATTTTATTATTAGATATACACAAGCATGTAACTACCAACTGATAATGTGTTACCGCTGACATCATTTAATGGCAAAAGTACTGACAAGTTTGTCATGTTAATCAGTTCCAATGCAATCCAATGTGTTCTGACAGGCGTAGGTAGTCCTCTTTGCCCGCATCTTAACGTCGCTTTCATATAGAAATTGATAGACTTCCAGTACCAGTTAAGTCGGCGTTAAAATATAAAAGAACATCTGATTAGACCAATATTCAAGACCATTCTTAAAAGTTAATAGTATCTTCCTCAACCACGTCATTTCTAATTCACGTTTGTACTTTGTAGAACACAACGGAATGTAATGCGTCAAAAGAGGCCAGAGATGCTTTTGAAATTACTACTAGCAGCTTGCAAAATTCAGCCATTAGATGAATTTATATAAAAATTACATCAAAGTCAAACGCAGCCATACATTAAGTTACCCTGCCGCTTCGATCTCCATCAGAGACCTTCGAAGACGATGAAGCAAATGAAGTTTAGACGAAGGTGCAGGCTGTTGTCTTTATACCATCCAAATTACAAGAACATATTTTGTACACATTGTACATTATTAATCTTAAAATTAATGAAACTTCTAGTTCCTGTTCCAGTTAATTCAGCCTAGTAGTTATAAATAAGATCTTGATTGCTCCAGAACTTGTCTAGCTTATTCTTAAAGGAGTCAGTAGTACTGGCAGAGATGACAGATTCTGGCAAGCTGTTCCAAGTATTTATTATTCGTGCACAGAAGAAATATTTTCTTAGATCATAATGACGTGGTTGACTAGCTTTAAATTATGCCCCCTGATTCTACAATCTTGATGTTTTTCAAAACTGAGGGTAACATTAGTGTCATATTTGCCTGTTAATATTTTAGAAACTTCAATAGTATCACCTCTTGAATGTCTGTATTTCAGTGTTGGCAATTTCACCTTTCTTTATACATTAAATGCTTAACAGTTAAAACCAACTTAGTTGCTCTCATCTAGATCTTTTCTAGATCTTTAATTAGACCTTGTCTATGTGGATTCCATACTGAGTTAGCATATTCCAAATGACATCTAACTAAACTTTTATATAGTATAACAAATGCCTCCTTTGTTAAATATATAAAATTTCTCTTAATCAAACCTAGCATGGAGGATACTCTCTTTATCTTCTCTTTACAGTGAGAAACAACAAAACAAAACTTAATTCTGAGTCGAGTACCACACCTGTGTCTTTTATTACACTGACACTTTCCCAAACTGTGGATGAAAGATAATATTTGTACTCATATTTAACATGTCTTCCATGAAAAGCTATCTTACATTTATTTATATTTAACCTTAATCACTTGTCTGACCATTCTTAATAAGTATTCAAACCCTTTTGGAGTACCTGATGGTCATCGTCAGTAATTGCATGCTTATATAGCTTAGCGTCATCTGCAAACAGATAGACGTTAATAAACTGATTACACACATCTGGTAAGTCATTAATATAATTAATAAACAAAATAGGACCTAAAATAGTTCCCTGTGTTTAGCCATTTCGCTGGAATGTCTGAGGATGTTTTGTAACAGTGATGTTTGCATTGAGCTAATAATGTTATAGATGTTTCTTGATTTGTTTGTATGTTTACTAAGTTTAGAAAGTGTATGGGATTTGTATTATTTGCAGGCTGGTGTTGAATATGGCAGCAGTAGCTGACGATGAGAATTATGCTGACGTTGTGTTAATTTGTGATGGTCATTTTGATGATCCTAATATAGAGTGCCATCTCACTGATATTACAAGGCAACTGCATATGCTTACTGCAGGTTATTGTTCTACACCACAAATTGTTGTCAATGTTAACATATTCAGAAACTTGTTTTTATGCAGATAACATACATTTTAACTGCCTTTGTCTGTTTTATATAATTATCTTTGCATATGTTTCATCGTGTGCTATTACAGCAAAGTAACACGATATACTGATACATTTTTATGTTATTGACCAACTGCTAAGGTTAGTAGCTTTGAAGTTCCAAGAATAGTTGGATATATTTTTACAATTAAAATTCTGCATCAGTTAATGTTGTATCAGTTATGTGTTTCATTTGTCAGATACTAAAGAGCCGCTGGTAACAAGTGTCGAGCCGTGGAACAGTGTTCGGGTGACACTGAAGGTGTCACGTGAGAGTGCAGCTTTGCTACAGACTTTAGCACAACAGCAAGATCCAAAGTTGGTCGACATCGGCATTTTATCAGTGCAGGTTGATGACAGTAATCCCATATGTTTGGACCAGCCTACGGAAGTATCTTCTAAGGTAAATGCTGTTGGCGGAAGAGTGAGTGCAGACAGTACTGGGAGATTTGCTACAAACTCTTCAACGTTTGTTGGAGCTTGTCAGTCTGCTGTTCATGTAACATTGTCCCAGACGGCAGTATCAACTGTACAAGAAGCTACGCATGGTGGTTCGACATCAAACGTTAATTTGTCGTGGCACCCGTTAGTAGATCAACGAACTGCTACTTCAGGTGATGACACTGGCTGTAGTTGGGACCCGTTTGGCTACAATGGTTTGTCAGTCGATCCCTTCCAGTTTTCAGCAGATGACTTGCTCACTCGTATGTTGGCAGATGTGCCAGCACCGAAGCGTCGACGGATGCGCAAAGGGTCTGCAGCATCCACCACACACGTGCCATTTCCACTATCAAATTCTTTAACTGTTCATGAGAACTGTAGTTCGAAGTCTCAGTCTTCAAGTGAACTTTATTCTGCAATTCCAAGTGGTACACAGTCCCAGTCTCTGCAAGTACCAGCATGTTTTGATAAGGACAGAGAAGCTGTTGGCAGTTGTCAGCAGTTAAGTTTACCATCATACAGTTCGCAGTTAAACAACCCGTACAGTGTTCGTGCAGACAGTCACGATGCATTGTCATTCAGCTCTCATCCACTTTATAATCATCCTTCGCAGAATATATCTACTACTGCGAGCATGCTGCCATTGTCACTTGATTCTCGAATGACTGTTTCAAACCATGCCATTTATTCTGATCAACTGCCAGTCAAACAAAGACACTCAAAATCAAGAAGCTTTACTGCCGGTCACAGTACTGTTGGTACATTTGGTGCCATGACTGACATGAACCAGCATTCTCCATTCAGGGACATTTGTAACGAAGGAGATGTTGGTGATATTGCAACTAAAAAGATGAACGGTGTCAAATCAACAGAGATGCGCTTGCCAACTGTTCCAGAATCAAGATATGCTGTTCATTCGCCGAGAGTGCTGTGGCCTGATGGGCATCAGGGTCACCCAGTTCTTCCTATGGGATATCAGAATGTCAGTGCCTATCGGTTTCGATTGCCCAGTCAAGAAGGCTGTTCATGGACACAAAGCAACAGTTCATTCATGTATAGTGACGTTCCAGTCACTGGTACATTGCCGTATGTGCCAAGTGTTCGGAAGCCTTTCTCTTTCGGTTGTGGTGTTGCACCAATGGCATCTCGGCCTTCATTTGCCCCATCATTGCAAAGTAACGGCAAGTGTCTACTTTTGGTTATGTAGCAATTGTTCACTACTTACATAGCAGTGTGGTGTATATTTTTGGTATTGTCTGTCTGTCTGTCTGTTTGTCATACAATACCTTCTGTCATTCTTGACCTAGATAGGTCATTTTTAGTAGTTAATTTGCTGGTACAGTACACCTTCTAAACGTAAAATTAGTTCATATATCAGGGTTGTAAAGGTCAGTGTCAAGGTTACACGATAAAATATAGCAAGCATGCATGTGCTTAGCCTTGAGTAAAAGGTGATCTTGTCATAATGGTGTTTAATGTTTTGTTATTTTAAGTTATGAACAAATATGAAATTGTCATTGGCATTTTTAGTATTAATATTATTTTAAAGGGTAATTTCATGGCAGAAGTTACCTTTTACTGAAAAATGAAAGTCCTCAAATCAAAATGAGCAGTAAGTTAAACTATAACTTAGTAATGGACTGGACAAATGTAACATGTTATTACATAAGCCAGCAGGTGCTTGTGGTGTTAGCTTAGCTCCATTTTGATTTGTATTGTTGGCACAGTGTCAATTATGCTCTAAAACTGATATCTTTTGGTATCATGCATTAAAGTCACCATTTTGCCTCTTACAGAGCTCCAGTTTCTGTAATACTCTAGATGCTTAATATAGCACTTAGTCTGACTCACATGTCAGATTTATAAGAAGTCTTATTGAGGGGCTAGCTGGCAAATTTGCTGATAGTACGCCATACATTGCACATTTTTAACAGTTACGTATAAAGTAGTATAAACATGCACACAGCATTGATACATGTTTGTTCACTCGGTTCTTTAATAATTCTCTGACAGTATCAATATCAAAGAAACTTCTGAAATGGTTCACAGTTTCTAGGCAATTGCTACTTCAGAGACTTCTGAACATAAACACAGTGACCCAGAATTGGTGGGAAAATCGTGTTTGTCAGTTATGAGTGATATTTATTTTATGCTGTAAATCAAAAGTGAAACAAATTTACACAATAGTACTGATGTGACTCTTGTAGCCCTCAGTAGTGCATTACAGTGTGCTTGCTGATGCGAATTGTTTTCAACTGGTTTTCATGTTGCACACCTCTGTGCTTTGATGCTGTTGGTTGGGTCATCTGGCCTGTAAAAATCGTCCCCAAAATGACCTATAAAGTGTCGAGTGGGATGTTAAACCTCTTCTGCTCACTCACTCACCCTCTGAATTTATTAGGTGCGCTCTAAATGTAGTGTCAGTTATGCTGGAATTGCCCTAAAGGCTAAAGGCTTTGAAATAGTAGTATGAAGTTATTCAGCCTGTGATGATCGAATGCTTGGTGACTGTTATTTTCTAAAGTTTTCTTCATTTGTTTGCAAATGCTTTTCTGTTTCCTTACGTGATAAAATGAAAATGAGATAAGATGTAAATTTGGGACACTTAGTGTCTTCACTATTACTGATACTGTGTGTATTTTGGCCCAAAGGGTTCTTTCGACGATTGTTAAGAAAATGTCACATACGGACATCATGTTAGATGCTGTCTCTATTTATATTGTTTTTAGGCTCAAAACGTATTATTTCATAGGGCTGTCTTTTGTTTGTCCATCGTCACTTTTGGTTTTCTAAAGATAACTTCCTATGCACCCAGAATGACTGAACTTCATGTACACATAGCTCAGGCTTCAGCCACGATTAGGATGTCTTTTGGGGTCAGAGGTCAATGTCATAGGCATACAGGCATATGCCTGGCTTTGCGGTGTGCTTGTTAAATGTCACAATTGTTACATCCCTTCATATGAAAGACATCTTTCGTGATAATGATTTGATTTTCTTCTTTATCATCATTGAATAGCAAACTGCTAAACTACTTATTATTATATTTTGGACTTATTATATATATCCTTGGTTATAAACGTTAAATGGCGCCTATGTCTAATAAGGATGCATTGATTGTATGCAGATGTGTCGGCAATAAAAGAACCATCAGTTGGCACAACATGGCAGCCATGTCATGAGCAGCCGTTTAGCAGTGTTGAATTACAACATGCCAGCATCTGTGACAGGCTGACTGGCGGTGATGGTTATCTAGTGACAACATGTACGTCACTTGTTCATCAGCCGCACACATCTGCCATTGTCAGCAGACCGACTCCTACCAACAGCCATATCAGTGTTGTATCCGAAGCATGCAGCACGATGGACTATTGTGGAATGGCTACGTCGTCCATGCAGCCAACAGGAATTGTGCAGTCTACATCTCCGCGAGATGGTTGGACTGGCAGTGATTCGGATTATGGCAGTGCGTCAGCAACAGACAGTGGCATTGCGTCAAACACATCGCTTAGTGTTGGCTCCGACCACTCAGAGAATGATCGTGGCAGTGTGGAGATGAATGCTGCCGATCCTGCGATTACTGCAAAGCTGTCACCGGTGTCGACTGCCGACATACTATGTGCTTCGTCTTCGCCACTACTCACCAGTTCCGCTGACTGTTTGCCAGACCCACACTGTGATGGCGGTGTGAACAGCAGTTGTGGAGTGATGCGGATTACCCCAATTTCTGCTGGCCAGAATGGGGACTCGTGCATTGCTGTCGCCAAGCAGTCGGGTATATCACAGAACTGGATCAGTGATAACGGTCGTAGTGACGGCAGAAAGTCAGGCCAGTCAAGTGCCCGGATGCACTTTGCTCGACGGTCGAGACAGACACCAGCACTCGCCGGCGAATGTCCACCAGCCATCACTTGCCCCAGTCTCCCACGACGACTCAGTGAAAGTGTCAAAAGGGCCATGCGAGGAGGTGCGGCAACCGACCCACCAATGACAACGGCCCCTTGTGACATTGGACCAACCAAAGTCGTGATTCGCATCACAAAAACCCGGTGTAGTGGTACAAGCGAGGCAAAGCGGTCGAAGCAGAAAGAACAATGGTGTGTTCAGCCGATCGTGAAGCCGTTTCAGTCACCATCTCAAGCCTCACCAGATGCGGCCAACACTGTTAATGGCTCGGTTCATTGTTCTCCGACAATCAGTATGAAGGAATCATTTACTGATGTAGACAGTGTATCCTTTACCGATTCATTTGACAAGTCTCCTCGCCAAAAAGAGTTCGACGTTATGACAGTGCATGGCACAGTTGATAAGCGAGACTCTTCCGAGTCCTCGGATTTTAGTGGTCTGCTTACAAACAACATAGTTTCGCCAACAGATGCGTTACCACCAAGTGCACTGCCGATAGTCCAAGACGAACGAACTGCAGTTGACAAGGTGAGCTGCTCTGAGCAAGACATGGCTACTCCTGCAGCTGTACATCCTGGTAAGTGCTAGAGATAGTATAATCCATGCATAATTGGACCTGGACAGGTCCAACAACTCTGTAGTTAGTAGCCATTCTGGTCCGGTCCGGTCTGAGACTGCCAGCTAGAGGATGCCCATATTACGTCCACAACTTCATATGTATATTTTCTGACAGAGTGAACTTGCACTTGCAGCTATGTGGTGTGAAATATGGAAGGCATTGCGTGTGTGTTTGGTATTTTAGTCGGTATGTTCGTTGCTCATATTTTTGTAAGCAAGTAAGTAAATTTAATTTCAGTGTGTAGTGTTGATTTCTGCTGAAACAGTACTAATTTGCTACATATTGGTAAAAAAAGGTAAAGGTAAACAGGATATAGCAGTATGTAAACTAACCTCAACGCTGCGTGAAATCACATTCCATGTGGGATCACACAGTGTTGCCTACCACCCAGCAGAAATGACTATCTCATCTTTACCCCAGCGGAAGCTCAATTTAGCGACCCTGGATGGATGCAAGGCTGAGTTTACCTAGGTGGTGGTTACATCCCAAGATAGTTTACCCACCAGAGACAGTCACCTACCTCAGTTGTTGTAGAAAAATACCCAGCTGTGTTGATCATTTGGTCTAATAAACTGTCTAGATTGGCAGTTTAACATTAAAATCTCGGATACGCTTTTATTTATTATCATGACTGACAAGTATGTCGACCATAGTGTCACAGAATAGTTTTAATGATAATAGTAAGTCAGTGAGTAAAAAATTTATACACATTGCCTAAAAGCAGAGCCACAAAGTGCAACAGACTCAGTTAAACAAATTCCAATAGATGTTTGAAATGTAAAACAAAAAGTCCTCAACTATAAACCGAATGCATTGACACTGGGCGGAGTACGTAGTTACTGGTTAATAATGATCTGGATTGATGTATGAACTGGGTTCATTTCAGTTGAGTTAGTATTGTGATTGTGCTTTTGTATTAGGGAATGGTGCCGAACCTGCCACAGTTATGCAGAATTTGACATAGTTGTTACATTGACAGCTGCTGCTCAACTATACTGGTGAGTAAAGTGTTTGCATTGAAATTTGGGGCAAACACTTATGTCATATAATCAGGAATGGGAAAATGTTCTGGGAAATGTAAGGATGTTAATGGAAAAGACATGGAAATGTTACAGAATGGTTTATCTCAAGGAAACTATTGTATTTGTAAACTGTTAGTTCTGAGACCTTGGTTTTGAAAAGTTAGTATTGGCATATTACTTGCAGATGTAATTACAACATTGTAATTTCCAACCATGAGGTTCTGATAATTTAATATAGTGATATTACTGCTGTTAGCATGGATTGCTGCTCAATTTCTCAAATTTGATAGAAAACTGCAGTACTTACATTGTAAGGTTCACTGACAATATAAAAAATAGGGAAATTTGCTTTTTCCATAGTGTAGTTTTCACTTAGTTCCAGGTTATCGTTATAAGTGTAGTGTGGTTGGCAGCATGGCATAACGGTTAGCAACGTTGGTCAGATCAACAAAGTTAATCAACATCGGGCCCGGTTAGTACTTGGATGGGTGACCATTTTTAGGCGGTTAAACCATCTAGGTACGTAACCAGCCAACTAGGTCAACCCAAGTCAACTGGCTTGATCTGAGGGTTGGCGCCATCTGACGCCGAACCACATTCATCAGATGAACCGAGTGAACTCTCGCAATGACTTTGTCATGATGACAGCACTATAAACATTGTCCTGGGTATTATTATTATTATTATCAGTGAAAATGCCTTTGGAGGTTTAAATTTTGTAAATGTGTAAAAGTTAACAAAATGCTGCATGATAAAATTTCCTTTCATCAAGGAAGACTTGTTTGTCACGAGCATTTGGCTACTGGTAGAATATTGCAGTATTTGTCCTACTGTTTTGCTGTATTACTGTTATTTATGGTTCCTTTGTTTGGTATATCGTATTAAGTGTGTTGAATGTTTTAGGAATGAATCGTCAAATAGGCCACATCACGTATGTGACATGCAGATCATTGTTATCCCTGTTCATGTCAGCCTTTATGTAGAATGCCGGCCAGGACTTGTTGCACAGACAGAGTATTATAATCTGTACATAGTTTTTATTGTAATTCTATTTTCACCATTGACCATTTTAGCAATTTGCAATGTGCATGTGCATACGAAATGAAATTACTGTAAATTTTATAGTTGGAGTATGTGCAATCCTGTTACATGTTTTGTTTGAGTGTGTATTTATTATATGCAGTTTTGCAAAGTATTTTGTATTTTATGCAGATGAAATTGAAATTGTATATTAGTGACAACTCTTCTGTTGTAACGATGTGTATTTAGTTGAATGTCATTTGTTAGCAACTTAACTAGGGACCCAGGGGATACGTTGTTATATGTGCTGTAAGTTATTTGCTCATGTATGTGTTTGTTTTCGTGGAGAAAGTCAGCACCAAAGTTATACTGCAGTTTGAATGTTGAAGTACCTGTTTAAATTTTTTTTAGTCATTTGGTTTGCAGAAATAAGATGTTGGATACTCTTAATACTTTGTGTGAATGCAAAATCCATAGATGATCCCATTTCCTAGACATATGCTGCCGTTACATCTCACCAAGCCCATGTCTTCCGTCCCAGTTGTAGAGCATCACTGTCCATTGGCCAGTATCAAATTATAGTGTTTGGCGATAGATACACGTGTGTGAACATCGTTACATGAAAGTAGAACAGCTGGGAGATGAATCCAGCCAATTGACAACTTCTTGCTTGCAGGTTCTATTTTTGCACCATTACATTACTACATCACACTGATGTGCAGAAACTATACAGATGTTAACTGCTATCACTGCTGCTGTTGGTTTGGTCATCTGGCCTGTAAAAATCGTCCCCGAAATGACCTATAAAGTGTCGATTGGGACGTTAAACCTCTGCTCACTATGCTGCTGCTGTTCTACTGTTACTGTTAGTGTACGTGTAACTGGCCAATGTTTTTTGCTAACACTGCGCAGCGAGTGTCTGATAGAATATTACTCGATTGCTAAACTAGGATTTTACATGTCAGATGCCACTCGTGATGTCAAACCAGCTGTAGTAGCACCGGAAAAAGATGTCTTGCATTTTAGTTACTTTCATATTGTGACTGGTGTTGTTAATATTTTGGTTCAAACAGTATAGTCGCTAAGCAGCTGTTGACTGTACCACTGAATCACTTAAACAGATCAATCCATCACATGGAACTAGAGAAACATTATGATAGTGGCGAGCTTTGCTAACTCAGTTAAGCATCAGTCATTAAATTGCTTCTTACTATATCTGATTAGACCTATGGCACACAGTCCTTATGCATGTCATGAACTTGTCAAGTAATTTTGTAAATTTAACAATTGAATTACAAATATTGCTGTACAGAACAAAAATGATAGTTTTGGGATGTCATTCAGTTGGGTTATAAACTAAGAATTATGTCATTTATATACATATGCACAGATATTATTTTGCCATTTGGCTGGGATATCACGCTGATGTTGTTAATATTCTGAGATTTGTGTTCGACTGCAGTGCCATTCTGATGGTCTGTTTGGTAGAATCTGTATGTTCATTGTTAGCTGTTGTTTTATGTAGTATGGCACTGTTTGGGAAAGTATATGCTGAACTTAGACTTGGACCCCCTATCTGATTTTAGGTTGGCTGACTGCAGCCAAGATGAGCTCATCATATGGACTGTTCAAACTCTGTGTGTCTGTTAACAAGGGTGTTGCAGATCATAACCGTTAGACATAGTGGCTTGCATGCAGAGACCCGAGATATACTAATCAACTCTCACAAAGCAAAAACTATGTCACCCTGCCAGCTGATCATCACTGCCCATGGGCGGCTTGTTTTAGTTCCAGATGGTTGGAGAGAAAGTCTGGCTGATATCCAGTTTAGCCATTTTATTTAGCATAACTATTGGCAATCGTCAAAACTCACCGTGAACTACCGTTAGCTCTCTTAAAAAGTGAAGTATGCAGTCATGACTGATAAAACTGTCAGATGTCCACATCACACCTTTATCCGATTTTCTCTATCTTGATTTTGCCATATAATTCAAATATTTATATTTTTCAGCAAATTTTAGCAGTGGCGGTGCCAGGACGTCAAGGCAGCCAGGTCATTTCTAGGTTATCAAGTTCATAAAGCAGGTTAGCAGGTACAAAGTAGCGAATGCCCAAATGACCAACAAAGGCCCAAGAACAGGCTTAAGATGAGGTTGGCCTGTTCGAGGGTCTTCAGCTAGATACACTCGGCTCTATCACTTTATAGGGCTGCTTCCGCTACCCTATCGTCCGTGCACTTGTGTCTAAGGGCATCATCAGGGCGTGCTGCAGTTTTGCAGATGGGCATCTAAAAAAGACTGCGATAGGAACGAGCATATTTTTTTGACATCCTACTTTTGGTAATTTTAGCAAGGCTGGTGTCTGTAAATTCTTTCTGGTAAAGGATCCCCTGAGCTCTGGAGGGAGACCTTGGTTAATCTAGGCTTGCCAGAGATGTAAAAATAGGGACTGGTGCATGCAGATGCTGACAGAAGGCCTTTTTAGTGAAAAAAAATAAGGCCAGGGGATTGAGAAAAAATTCAGCCAGCCTTTCCACTCCCTGGCATAGCGCCACCACTGGATTTTAGGCGAAAACAATGTGTTGACAGATTTGGCTGGCCAGCTTTTTTCTATAGACATTAGTGGTGAATTATCCTTGTGTAAAAATTTGGCAGGATTACTGTAAGCATCTCTTTCTGGTAGAGAATGTGTTTGCAGCTGCATTTGCGTGATTTTAACAACAGAATGAGTTGTTTATGATAATGCATTGTTGTGTGATTTCAAAATTGTTTTGTGGTCATTTTGTGGTTATTTGTATCGTTTTGTTATGTGGATATGACTGCCATCAGTTGTAGTAGTGAATCCAAGATGTTACCTAAGCAAATTTTTGTTATTTCCAAGTTATCAAGCCTGTTGGTTGTGGTACTTTATCTTACATTAGGCCAAGCAAAAGAAAGAATTTGAGAAATTTTTAAACACAGCTTTAGGTAATTGATTTTGTTCAAAACATGAAATTTCACTCTTGAAGCTGAATTTTGTTGTTTTGTTTGTTTATCATCCAAAAAGAATCTGTATCATTTGTCAATTGAACTAGAGAGTAATAATTATTTTAACTTGTGTTATGAGTTGGCAAGATTGTTGTTTCAGCTATATAGTCATATTGATCAGCTGTGTAATGTCTGGGACCAGAGACTGGATGTAATATTAGTATAAGGTGCTATGTGTAGTTACGTTTAGGTAAATGATCAAATGTAAAATAGATTTTACAGTGAGCAGATTATTCTATTTCGGTTAACATGATTTTAAACTTGTACTTTGTACTTGGACTGCATCTTGATTATTTATTATTATGAGCTGTTTAAATTTGACGGAACATTGTCTTCGTTTCTCAAAAAACGTTTCCCATTTTGTTGGCTCTGACTTTGTCAAAACTTCACCTATTTAAAAAAACTTTTTTATTTTTCTTTAGTTTAGCGTGGGCCGCCATCAATAGTACGAAAACAGAGGGCATCTAGCTGGCTGTTCCAGTGTCACAAGAAAGAAAGCATTACAGTAAAGTATAAGGCCTAGATTTGCATAGCGTAATATTAGATGTGGTACTGTCGATCTCATTCTGCTGTGTGATCTGTGCAACTATTCAAAAAATCTCCCATATATCGTACATGTGGCTGTGGTATCTACCAAGGTTGCATGGGACTGTTACACTGGTTCATATCGCTAGATATCAGCCGACATCATTTTTATTGCTGAAATATTTACGTACGGTAGTTACGATGATTTTTAGCTTTTGCTGTTGATGTGCACTGAAAGTCCCTTATTAGTTTGGAATCGAATTGTTTTATTATTGTAACGTATTGTTTGTGGTTGTTCTGTGTTATTGTGCAGTGTGATGATGTTCTTGTTTCAGCCTCTTAATTTATTTGTATGCTGTCATTTAACAATAAAATGTGTGCAGCTCACCATTTAGTTTTAAAAACTGGTCTTAATGAGTTTTTTTAATGTTAACCACTGTCTTGCGACCAACAGTACACTTGGCACACATAACTTTGCAGTCGCTGGCATCAAGATTTGGAACAGTGCGCTGGCTGATATGCAACTTCACGCATATTCAGTACTGACATTCAGGCAGACACTGAAGGTTTTTGTTAAGTGTCATGAGCACCTCTGAGAATTTCAGACAATGCAAACGTCGCCATTTTTATTTGTTCATGCACAACCAGTGATGGTCAAATCCCAATCGCAATTGGGATTTAAATCGCGATTTAAATTTTAGGAGTGATTCGCCAGTTTAAAGATTCAATTTGGCAACCAGTGTTTGGTATTCGATTCGTTATTTTTTGGGATTTGATTTGGGCTATGAGATACGTCAGCCGAATCATTGCTGGTTGTTGCTTATTATCAGTCCTTTTCAGTGTTTAGTTGTTTCACCTGTTGAGTTAACTGGTTGTAACTGTAAACAACAACACTAGTGAAGATGGCGTCAAGTAGCTCACTCAAACACTTAATACACTCTATCGACTAGCATTTTAAGTTTTGAGATTGGGATCTGGAGCTTTTATTTGGGATTTGGATTCGGGCCATGGGATTTGCGATTAAAAGATTTGAGATTTAAGTAAGATTGGGATTTGAGATTTGCCCATCACTGTGCAAAACAGTAGGCTACACAATCATCTACAGGCACGATGGACATTAATGTTCGTAAAGGAGGCAGCTGCCTCTGCAACTTCTGCAGTACTAAATTCTGTTCTTTTGACTAAGTAAATCCGATGAGAACTGTCAGTGTGCAGGGTTGGTGAAGGTGGAATAAGTCAAGTAAGTGTCAGCTATCACTGTCCCTGTTGACGTTGAATAATTGTTTATTACCATCCAATAAGGCAGAAATGCTCAGCTGCTCTCCCTCAAGTGAACTGTGTCTAACAAAACCACTCTGCCAGTCTAGCCCTACGCGCTTAGAGACTCACTTCAGTATATAGGCGCTATATAAATAAGTTTATCTATCTACCCCTAAAGGCTTGTTTCATTGAAGCTTCGAGCACCTTTGTTTGACAGAGGAAGGCAATGGCTGTAAATGCACTGTCGATACTACGCCACGCTACGTACTGCCAGTATTAAAAGCTTTATTAGCTCTTTTCCACCCGTAGAGCGGCCACTCGTATTAATGCAGAGTTCGGGAACGCTGCGTGTAGATGGCCCAGTAGGCGACGTTGACGCAGATGAACGCGAGCGGAAAACATCGACGAGAAATCCTGTCAACTCGCTGTGCCTTCTCTGTCCCGTCCTCGTCGCTGACAATGTCCCTAACAGCAGTCGTATGAGCTCGTGATGATGCTGGCCGCCGCAGGCTGCCGTGATGTGCAGAGCACGCACTTGTATAGCGACACTGCAACATTTCAACCGCAAAGATTGCATACGATCGATATCAGTTTAAACGTATTGCTGCAGTTGGGATATTGGACAACACGACAGAGACAGAATCACAGGCAGCGCGCAAACCCGAAAACAACGCCTCTGGCGACTAAAGGCCGCGGAGGCGTAAAAATGAACAAAAAGGATCTAAAGCAGAAAACCGATGGGCACTAAGAAATGAAAAAAAGTTTGGTTTGGTCGATCAGCAAATACTTGATGTATTGTGTAGATTGTTCGAATCGCGTCTGTGTCTCTGTTAACCAGGATGTCCCAAATCGTAACCGCCGGACGTAAAGACTTGTAAAAAATGCATGCAGAGACATACTGACCAGTCCTGTTCCTAAACCACAAACTAGCTCACCTTGACCTACTTAAGCCACCTGTGCGTCACAGCGGTTTGTCACAAAACAATAAAACAAACATTACAAAAAACTGGCAATTTCATGCGCATAGGCTACCCTTCGTTACTACGCCACCAAAATGCCAAGGCATTATAAGCAAGAACAACGCTGTAACTCACCTGCAACGCTCGACGGATTGCTGCAGCGTCACTGCGCCGGTAGTTGCTCAGCGACCTTCTGGAAGAAGAAGAACGTAGGTTATATGACCGCGCACCTGTCTCCGGCGTGTGACGCGCCAGCACATTGACGACGGCGTACTCTATGAGCGACGCGAACACGAACAACAAACAGACGATCATCCAGACATCGACGGCCTTGATGTAAGAGACGCGCGGCAAAGATGCCCGGGCACCAGCGCTCATCGTCGTCGTCGTCAGAACGGTGAGCAGCCCGAGCGACACGCGTGCCGGCGACCCATCGACGCTGATCCAGAACGACACCCACGACAGAATGACGACGAGGATGCTCGGGATGTAGACCTGGATGACGAAGTAGCCCATATCGCGACTCAGCACGAATCGTATCTCCAGGCACGGAAACGCTCCTGCGACAGAACCATCGAAATTTCAGTTTGTGACGCACGAGTTGAATTTAATTAAGAGGAAATCGCGTTCATGAACAAACATCTTCAGTCGCCAACTCTGTTGTGCAGCAGCTATTAAACTATTTCTGCATAAATATGTTTTGCATACTCACTTTAAGTTGCACTGTACTGTATTTATGTATCGTCTACTCTAATCCTAGTCTTTTTATGTAGTGCGCTTCTGTTATTGTAGCGATATGGCGAAATTGTGATACGCTTATGATGTTATCTCTAAGGATTAATTCGGCTGGGTTTAAATCAGCTAAAAGCGACAACGCGCAACTGGAATAATTTTTCCTCGGACAGCAATAAATAGCAGATCGCCCAGACTGTTCTGCTCGGATCGTATTTTAGAACAGGACGAGCGCATTAAGGCAATACAATTACGGTAATGGGTTACCTGCTATTGGCCGACTGCCGTTTGTTTTTAAGAATGGCTTAGTTTTGGCTGAATATTGAGTATAAACGCCACTTTAGCCTTCTATTAACAACTTCTACTCTATTAACGTGGCACGACAACAACTGATGAACGTCCTACCCGCGGTGTAGTTCTGTGAGCAGTCGTAGAGGATTGCTTCTTGCAGGGTGAACTGAGGCAGTCGAAGACCGGCGTCGACGTCGACAGGCGTTTCAAGCCACGAGAAATACAGCGTGTCCATCGTGTAACCGACTGCAATAATAATCACAATGTTAGATTGTTATTGTTGTTTGCTAGCCAGGCTCCAGCCGCCGCTATGGCATACTGCAGAATGGTGCCACCTAGTGCATGTTGTTAAAGACTGCCAACCTAAGCAGCAGCTTACCTTTCTAGTATTGTTTTATGAGTTCGAAATCAGTTCAAATGTCGTGGATCTACTGTGGTAAACTACAGAGAGGCCGAAAATTGGGCACAAAGAGAAGCGTATATTCTTCCAGTGGTAGTGGAAAGCAGTCCTTCCCAGAAACTTTTAAAATTCGATTTGCAAATGGTATGGCATGTGTGACATGGCGTATTGCAAAGCCGCTTGCTATATGATAGATTTATCTATCTATCGCTGAGACTATCAAACGATATGGATGTATTTTGATTTTGGAATGTTGTAGGTGGAGTTTTTTACATTGGCGATTCCGATATATAACAGAACAAACACCATAGATTCTAGAAAATTACACCTTTCGTTGTTAACTTCAAACGAGTAAACAACAAATAATAGTAGAATACAACGATACAATTTCTGGTAAACTACTAACACAATACAATAGTCTATTAGGCCTGGTGTAGATGGTAGCAGTAGTCAAACTTGCTTCTCAGTCGATTGAACTCTCTTGGTACACGAAGTATATCGCAGACACGGTGAACTTCCACAGATATGACTCCTATATCATTCCCCGATGATGATATATATGAAGATGGAGTCATGGTATCAATTCAACCAGATATAGACGATGAATTCAGTGTCCAAATTCAAATTCAATCATTGTCAATAACTGTATGATAACAAAGCCCAAAGTTCTTCAGTGTAATGTCAATCTATCTTCAAATAACTTGTTTCTCCATGCACATTGATATATACTAATTGTTCATATTAGTTTAACTTCCACCAACTGTGGATAAATATTAAGATATTCACAATTATG
>Ga0126335_1000510_pt1 | contig 18893 bp, 19 predicted proteins | sample OlaspJWI45metaG_FD_108409 | JGI IMG/M metagenome (GOLD analysis project Ga0126335, IMG submission 108409) | Marine gutless worms symbiont microbial communities from Oahu, Hawaii - Olavius sp. 1 OAHU.JWI-45 metaG | ecosystem: Host-associated > Annelida > Digestive system > Unclassified | place... | reverse complement strand
TTTTTTGTATGTTGTTTGTGTTTCACTTTCAGAGAGGTGGATATGGTCGCGGAAGGCCTGATTCTTCACAGCAAGAATAAAATTAAAAGACTGCACGTTGACTGTTACAGATTTTTGTGGTCACTTTTGCTGTGTATGCTGTGGAACGTTACATGACAGCAAGAATAAATGTCACAACATGCAGTGGATGTTTCTGTTTTAATTAACTGTCTCTGACAGTGAATAGCAGAACATAGCTGTTGTCATAGAAATACACAGCATAACTAAAGAAGTGCATGGTTACCTAATTAGTGGTGATGAAGATTTTTTTCCTCAAAAAATGACTTACGACTTACTAGTTACTGCCATTGTCAATTTCGCTTTTTGTATGTAAGACGGGTTCACTGCGAAAGTTAGGATCTAAGATCTATCTTATATCAGGGATACTGGGTTACTGGCCTGCATAATGCTTATTTCACTTTACCTTAATAACGTTGCCAAGCATATCAATGAGTGAGTGAGTAGTTTCTTAATGGTACATCAGCACATTATAGGCTATTCGGTGCCATGAAAATGGATAGTAGGAGAGTAAGTACGTGAGTAAAAACAAAATCAAATAGTGAAGCAAACACATTTAGAGTGTTGCGTCAGATAATTGGCTGCATAAGCATGATTATATGTTGCCATCATTTAACAGTTTTTGCTGATGTTGGTAACTAGCCATCATTTGAGAATTATTCACATTAAGGCAGGTGCTATTGTTTGTGTGTATGTGTCAATCTAGAAGTTCAATTGTGAATCAGTTGGGTATAACCGTGCAACACTGTACAATTTCAGTGAACTTAGGTGTTGCAGTTACTACAATGCATAGCAAAGTCATGGACCAGAGTTCGTCAGAACAAATTTAAAGTTGTGATTTAGACTAATTCACACGTCTATTGTTTGAGCGTGATGTTCACAATTACAAAGACAGATGTGTGTTAAATGTACAACCTACTTGTTTCATACGATCCAAATTTTTTACTATACTATTTACTAAAGCTTTTGACACAGCTGATCACAGAGTTGTAATGTCTAAGCTAGCAGAATTACAACTCCCTGGTAATAGATACAATTGCATAGGATCATTTGTATCTGCCCGTCAACAAGTCTTTCATTTCAATGGTACAATCATTCCATCTAGGCTTTGTACGTGGTTCAGGCTTAGGCCCTACATTATTTCTTGTTTTGTCTCAATATTTGAATACATTGTCTAGTAACCATGAACTCAATAAGTTTGCGGATGACTCTTGGTGCTAGAGAACTTTTTAAGCGCGCATTCAAGTACGGTTATGTCAAATCTGTTATCAGTCGTGAACAGCAAGACGACGATGGTAAATTGTTTCATAAAGCAACTTATGGTAATCATGCCACGCATCATCTTCTTCCCAGTCTTAAGTCCTCTGGTTATAATTTACGAACTCTAGGCCATGGCTTGTGTGTAAATTTTATTAAATCTCAACATCACAAAAAGTACCTTAATAGAGTAATATTCAATGACTGTTAATAATTCCTTATGTATTGTTTTTATTGTGTTGTGTATTTTCTGTACTGGTATTGACTTAGCTTACAGTCATTGTTGTTACTATTATTATTACAAATGAGTATTATTATGGTGGCGTTGTCGCATTACTGCTGCAAGACCACCTTACAATGTCACTGTCACGTTTCGCAGACTAAATAGCAATCACAATAGGCCCTATAGTCCACAACTGTTCAGCAGGAACACAAAACGTGTCAATACACATATAGTTGCCGTGTCACGCGTTTGTCATGACGATGTTATACATAGTAATAAATAAATCAATAACTTTCAAAGATAACGTAGAAACGCAAATAATTGCGGCTATAATTACAGTTACTATTGGCTTAGTAGTTAAACGTGTGAATTACGTACGGTCTTTGTCTGATAGTTTTTAAGCTGCATCGAATGCATGAGATGAATGGAGATCTAAAGTAATAGCAAATGTTGGGAAAGTATTTCGATTTTCAACAAGTAATAGACATTCGGTTATGCCAAATACGGTCATACCGAGTATCCAGATAAAAGCTCATTACTTACTGCGTGTTGTGAAACTGGTGATTAGTAACATCATTTCAGTCATATTGCTTCCGTTTAGCAACTGTTGTTAGCGAAGCGAACTGCCACAAAATGGTAATGTCGTCACGTTATACAAACTAATCACACAGTTTGGAAGATGACCTTATTTATAGTCGTTTTACGACATTTCGCCCTTACGCGTAAATGTATTAATAAGGCTGTATATACAGTATGGGAACCGGTACTGTAATTTCGGACCTTCTAGTTCGGTAAGGTCAGCTATTGCAGCACGGCAGCCCTATACATACCCGAAGCCCAAACCCTTACCCTAACCCTACCCTAAACCCTAAACCGACCCTAACGCTAAACGCAATGGTCAAGTCACGCATGTCTTCTCAACTCAAATTCGGATGAATTCAAACGCTTCTGGTTTATCGTTGCTATTTTCTGACTCGCCACTATTTACGAACGTTGTTCGACTGTCTTGAGTTACAAATAATGCAAATTCTACGAATAAATTGAGAAACAATGGCGAATTTGTCTACCATGCTTGCTCGTGTTCAGTTTCTGTGCATGCGCAAATGTGTAACAACAAATATTGAACCTTCCCATACTGTAAATGTAATTTACAGCTGCATTAATAATGTTTGTGTATTAAGTTTGCATTTAATGTATGTTTCAGCCAAAAGATCCCAAGAGGGACCGTGCAAAGAAAGAAGAAGCTGAGAGAAGAGCTAAAGAAGAGGGTATTGTTTTTAAAACATCTTTTTCCTAGAGTTATATTAGATCACTTATAGTTTTTGATGCTTTTGCTGCTAATTATTTTTGAGTATTTATTTAAGTTACTTGATGACTTCAATCAAATTACTTATTATGACTGAAAATGATTGACAATTGTCATAAAAATTGTAGAAGAAGCTAGGATTAGAGCTGAGAAAGAAGAAGTTGAAAGAAAAGAGCAAGAGAAAAGAGAGGCAGCAGAGCAATTGTTACGAGAGAATGAGGTAAGAGAGTGATAATAATTTTTGTTAAACTTAAAATAATGCAGTAATAAGTAGTAAATACAATGAATGTTGCTATAAGTTTGAGTATGAATGTCTTGGTATCTATGTATGAACTGAGCACACTACATTCATTTGTCTTGTGTAAAAGTAACAAAAATTCAATGACACTACGTGCATACTTGTGTCTAGGAATGCAAGATTCGCAAAGTGCAGCTGAGTGAGCTTGATTTCATTTATGAGGAGCATGATGCTGTACTGCAGGAAGAACAGATGGAAAACAGAAAACAGGCCAAAGTATGTATGTGCAGGATTTTTCCTGATTTAACCAGATGCATTAATCATGATGTGAAATGGTCAGTATATTGGAAGCTAGATATGTATAACAAGATAAAGAGTTTAAGAGCAGAGCCACAGATCATAGGTGCAAGATGAAGACTGATGTTAGATTAAAGTTTCTTATCACATTAATTGAAATGGATTATAATAATGAGAAACTGTTTAAAACACAATAACATTACCATACATACATCTCGAATGAAGTACATAGATCGAGGTCGATGGGAAGTCATCGATGCATTTGCTTCTGCCTGTGCCAACAGTCCATTGCTGCATTTGTTACTCGGGATGTGGTTTTCTGGGGTGTGTCTTCATGCTGGGAAAGGGGACTGGATTTTTTGGAACCCCCACCACATGCTTTCAATAGAACATCTGCTGCAGTCCCTCCATTAGGGCAAATTCACGAAATTACCCCACAGCAATACCTACCCCTCCATTAGGGGCCCTAATGGAGGGGTAGGTATTGCTGTGGGGTAATTTCGTGAATTTGCCCAGATTTTGGCTTGTGGGGTATATTGGGGATGGTGTTTGGGGTATTTAGCCAAGGGGCTAGAATGCAGTTCATAAATTTCTTGGAAGCCTTCCCCCTGTGCTTCAAGAAAAACTCCTCCTGGTCTGTTATTGCTGACAGGACAGACAGACAGACATCACAACTGCATTGCATATTGCTTCCTTCACCTATATAGCAAAAAAAACTTATTGTATGCCAGACTTTTTCTACTTGCATGCAAAATGGTAATTCTACTAACCTGCATTTTGCAGCAGTTAATATGTTTGTTTAAAAAACATAACAAATGAATTTATTGAATTTCTGCATGTGTTGTTCTGTAGTGGGCACGGTATATGAAATGCGATGGCTCGCCAGATCCTACCATTTTGCCAGAGATCAATATGTACATTAGCTTGTGGCGAGAGGATGTGGAGAAGACTGGCTTTGAAATGGTGCTTAAAGACAGCGATCTTGTACTAAAGGTCATTACTATGCATTTTTATTTATGAATATATAGCAGTGCTTTGAAGTTGTCTATCGGTAGTTACTGTTTACAATTTTATTTTACGCACTGTGAGATACAAAGTTGCAACTTGATCGCTATACATACAGTACATTGAGATAGATAACACACTAGACAAACAGAAAATGCATAGTAATAGAACACATGCAAACACAGCTCATGCTCTTTGCTCATAAATTGTAGACATAGTCTTAGGTCATAACGACATAGTCTTAGGCACTGAAATAAGTCAATGAATCATATATCATAGATTGCAGATATACTCATGGGTCATAGCATTATATCATAGACCATAGGTAATTGTAATGCATACACACAACACATTTTTGTAGAGCTTATGTAGCTTACAAACAATACTAAAATCTTATGACAAAGCAAAACAACCATAAACCATATCAAAAATATATAAGTTTATAGTACATTTACAGTAGAATAATACAAAAATAATGTAAAATACAAAACAGTATAGCCAACACCAACATCCTCCATCCCCAGTCAAGGCATAATTGGATGACTCAGTGACGTCTTGATCAGATGTTCAGTGCAAGAACAACCAGCTAAGACATTCAGGAATGTCCACACACAGTAACACAAGTCATCAGACTCAATTTTCACTAAAATAATACTGTTAAAAGCTGCTGCACAGTATTCTCAAAGTTGTAATCAAAACTAGTATCAAATTAGTATCTAGTAATCAAATCTTAAGTATGAATGAGAATAACAGTGATGTTAGACTATACTGAGCCACCCTTAGGTATTTAAGTCATAGCAGAAATCAGAAGCCTTGATATTGACTACATCCTTGGCATATCTATCTGTGTGATACTTCCAGTAATATTTTCCATTTTTCAACGAAAGCAGCGAGGCTACTTGAAGGACATCCACACGATCAACTTCATTACAGTAGACGACAGCCACTCTGTCTTGCGAGTCCGTGGCATTGCAGTTAGGACAATGTGTGGACACTTTGAACAAAGAGAGGCCATTAACGAATCCTTCTTCTTCTTGCAACAAACGATAAGCAATATTTAGATCGGATAAGCCTTCTAAATTTTCTTTTATTTTGTCGAGGAAAAAGGTCCATTTGTTGGTCGAAATACCCTTTTCTTGCCAAACATTCAGTACCTGGTAATTACTTGGCTTGGTGTCCCGGCAATAAGCTGTGGCTCATCTGCCTGCAAGTTTCTCTTGTATCTCTCATACCTTTGCATTAACAATTTCTGGTTTCAGATACCACTCCCCAGTTGAAATCAACTACATAATCTGGCAGATCTTTACCATCGTATTGATTCAGCAAGTCTTGAACCAGCTTTGACTCATATTCGTCGCTGCCAATGTCATCTACTCTACAATGAACGATGGCGTGATTTTCACGGCAATGGTTTTCGTGATCTGGTTCCAAGTTATGCTCCAATAGCACTTGCGCTCTAGGATCCAAATACCATGCATCTGTCAGTACTGCACCTTGTGAGAAATGCCTGTCTTGAAGATGTTCTGCTATATATGCCACAAAATCTGCTTGATTTCGGTGAGCATTTTTGGCTTAATTTTGGAGCACCCATCTTGCATAACCTGGGTCTGTGTCCAAAACTTTCTGAATATACCAGCCTTTGTACTTGCCAAACTGCACGACATTGTCTTTTTAGGACTCTTATCTCATGCATTAGCCATTATGTGTTTTTGCTGAAATCATTAACCACAATAGTCCAGTAAATTATAGATCATATATCGCAGAGTTACTCATAGGCCAAAGTGACACAACGTAGACCAGAGGTAACTGCAATGCACACACACACTCACACACACACTAGACATTTCTATGGAAAATGCTTTATAGAAGATGTTGGACAGATAAAATTAAAAATACACAACCACAGCCAGTGCTATTTTCCATCCACCGGAGAGTTAAGGTCTGGCCTTAGTTTTTAGAGTTTGGGTTTAGTGTTAGGGTCAGCTTTAGGGTTAAAGTCAGGTTTGTGGTGGGATGGAAAATGGCCTCAGTTCAGTAGTCTTCTGCATACCTGTGGACGGAAAATAACACCTAGCCATTTTTATTGTACAGCTGATACGTGGTAAAAATAATATTAAAAAATGATGAAACAACTATCAAAACTGTCATCAGAAATACAAACAGAAATACTGCCAATGTGAAGACACTGAGAAATACAACTTAAGCCCATGACAGACGACCCAAGTTCTCCATCCAATAAACTCATACGAGAAACTCGCACGAGAAACTTGGACGGAATAGAGCTGTGACCAACTCGGAACAAGTTTCTCGCACAAGAAAAAACTCGTGCGAGAATGCATGACATACGGAGATTTTCGTGCGAGTTTCTCGTACGAGTTTCTTGGACGGAGAACTTGGGTCGTCTGTCATGGGCTTTACAGTCACTAATATCTCTTTTTTGGCAGGTTTGCAGTTCAAAATTCAAAAAATACCTCTGTATTATAGAATAATAAACATATGGCAAAACTAAAAAATGGTATGGCCAACACCAACAGACACGACCAGAAGTATGGCTGTAGGATGGCACCAAGTACGTTAGTAAAAATTTTTACTTTCTGTCTTAATAACTTATAAATTGATGTGCTTATTGTCATGTTTAGAGATGATATCAGTTGCCTAGCAACAGTTTAGTATTTATTAACTGATTAACTTTAATGATTTTTTATTTGGTGTATTAGTTGATGAATTTGCTTACGGTATTATAATATAGTTAAAGTTTTTGCTGGGTGCAGTTGATGGAGGAACTTGAAGTCATCCTTGCAGACACAACCAATGAAGAACTCACTACTGAGAAGAAAGAGCAGTACAACAACGTGAGCTATACAGACTTATGCAATTCGATTATGATAACACTGAAACAACACTCAGTGATTGGACTGCAGCATCCATGCATTATATATGCCAAAACAGATTACTTCTAATTAGATTTTGAGATATTGGTCAAGTTACTAATCGTCATTGTGTTGTGAATTGCAGCGTTTTAGCACTAGATGCATTTTTGGTTCCATTTTACTATAAAAATTGTTATTTTGTTAATACTTATGCAGTAGAGGTTTTTTTTACAGTGAGGAGCTGATTTGGCTTGAGCCCGTAACAGTGTTTGTTAACCCAAGAAACTGTTTCTTAACCCAACAAGCCAAAGCTTTTATGTGAAAAATGGCAAGTTTGCCGTCACTAAAATAGCCTTCTAGTTTGATCCATCTAGTTACAGCTTGTCTTAGAATTAAATGCTAGTTTCTGAATATATTTTTAGTCAATATTATAACATCATGCCACATGTTGTCACTTTTTCTATTATTATGGTTACTTTTAAATAGTCTTATTTATGAAAATCAAAACAGTTTTCTTATTTTTACTTCAAGCAGCAGTGTAACAGGATGCACTTGTTGCTTAATGTTGGAAATGTTGTTTACAGTAGTTGTTGCTATGCTGTCTGTATGCTGTATATCAAGACACTGGATGAGCTGTCGAATCTGTTGAAAGAAAAACTAGATCTCGGCTGTCTCAGTGTCATGTCCCAAGCATCTTTCCTTGCAAATCCTGAGACTAACAACTTGGAGTATGTCAAAGGCAATGACAACATTGTTCTCTGTTTGTGGGGAAACCTCAGCAAAAATCCCAGGTTTGTTTCTGTTAATTCCAACATCTGTTTCTGTTAATTATTAATATATTAATGTACTGTACCTGTCAGGACATATTGATTTATTAACTATACTTACGGGTTGTGAAATGTTTAATTGGTCAAATTTTTACTGCAGGATAAAGTCATTCAATTTCCTGGAGAAGGGTATTTTCTTCGAATTGCCAAAAATACTGACACTGTCTGATTGTGTTATTCGAGCAATGTTCACCAAATTCGATCATCTCTCAGTGCACTGCTCTTCATTTCTTCCACGAATCAAGCAGAAAGTCATTGATGGTAAGTTAGTGTACATGTTTGTATTATTTGTAATGCTGTTTATAGAAACACTTACTTGAAAGTTTGCATTAATAGATATTGTGATATTCTTAAACAGATATATTGGTTGAAATTAAAATGTATAAAATTACAAATTTAACTCATACCACATCATTATTCTGAATATTTAGTCATATTTTTGTTTGAACTTATAGTATGAACAGAAAATATACTTGATGGTTGGATACAGTTTTGTAGGCAGTAGAGAATTTTTTTTACACAATTATTTCGATTTTATCTTATGCTGTTTTAATGTTGTTTTGGCTTGTGGTGGAGATGCAAATGTTTGCATTTGCTGTTATTACTGATATAGGAATAGTTGATGTTGTAAATTACTGACAGACACAAGATGCTGTTAATTTGTAGAAATAGTAGTGATTGGTACGGAGCCTGACATTCCCGATTTCTTGGATGAAGAGGAGGAGGAGGAGGAAGAAGAAGAGGGAGAAAGGCAAGAAGATGACGCAAATGTTGATACTGATGATGAGGTATATTATTGAGCTTGTTGCGGCTGTCTGCCTGAGTATATGTGTTCACAGTTAGATGCAGGTTTATTTGATTATTTGATGTTTGAAACTCAGAATGTTAGTACATTACATATTTATGAGAGTTGTGTGTCAGTATCCCTGGATATGGTAGCAGTGTAATTAGATTGATGTGTTATATTTTCGACACATTCAAAAATATGTATCACTGTAATTTTTGACGATGTGACATGAGGGTCTAACATTGATGTGGATTTCTTTGATCGATTTGATATCTGATTGATTGACTGATTTATGGATTGCAGCTGGCTTCTGAAATTATCACGTTATGTCAGTAATGATATATCATTATTTTAATACAAACATTTTTCATTATTGTCGTAAGGTGATTTTTATTATAAATGATAATTTTGTGCTAAATATATTATTCTTTGAAGAGCATTGGATCATGTACTTGTAAATTCGTGAATAATGTTTATTAACCAAATGATATGCAGGATGTGGCTACCCTTATCAAGCAGTTGTCAGAAGACCAGACAGAGGCCATTACTGAAGACGAAGAAGAAGTTGAAGAAGCAAAACCTTATATTGAATCAGACTATGAAATAACTACACCCGGTTAGTGAACTCACGAATACCCAGTGTGTTGTATAGACATGTAGGGCTGAGAAAAGAAGATGCTGTGCAAACTCCACTGCTTTGAAACAGTTTTTTTAAAACTGCTTGTCGTTCCTGTACTCTCATGCATTTCAGCTGCAGTTTTTTGTGAACCCATGGAAAAATTGGAAATCATTTACTGAGTTTAGAAGAAATAGCATAATGTAATGCAGTACTAAAAGTTAGGCCTGTTTGCTTTTGGGGACATAACTTTGAGCATATGTTTAGTAGGTTATACAGTTAATTTCTGAAACCTTGTCGTTATTGACACAAGTTGCTGTGGGAACTTCTTGCCACGTGCTCTGTGACCCATGGCAACTTCTTGTGTCGATAACACTGATGTCATGGTACCAACTTCCTCGTGAATGTGTGCCATCCTGTATCCTGTGGGCCCTATAGTTGCTGCCAGCTGCTGCAGAAATGGTGTGTGCTGAAAATTGCAGTTTTAGTTTCTTATTTGTTATTTGGAATTAAATTTTAATGTTGTGATTACTTTATTATTTAGCAGAGTGAATCACTGGCATTGACACTGTATGAATTACTATGCTGTCAGAGCCAGTGGAACATGAAGACTTCGAAGGTGACGAGAACACGGTGGATTTACGAGCCTCTCACATCATCGGCGGAATCATTCATTTCAATCTGCTTCAGACGCCACCTCAGCCAAAAGTCATCAGGGGCTGGACCATCACCCAGTGTACGTTCTCATTGTCTCGACTTGGAAATGACCTGTTATGGATAGATCAGGTCGTAAAGCTCTACTTGCATACTTTCTATGTTTTTGCTGATTTGTTCTAATTCTCAGCTACGTATCTTTTGTATGTCATCATCTTAGCTACTTGTTGAAACAGGTCCAGGCTTTGACATTTATCTGTTTCATCTGAAATAAAATATGAAAATACAGTAACGACATGACTATACTTTTAGCGTCGCTGAGCTTATGACCTAATAGTGAGTTAGAAATGATTAACTTCTGCAACTGCGAAGTTTAGGGTCAGGGAAAGTGCAGAAAAAGTACACATACTTATTGTACTAGTATGCTTTTTAGGCTGCATCAAATGCATGAGATGCAGCCTATTCTTACCGTTGTGCACGGCTGTCTGTCTGTCATGCTGCCTAACTCGGCTTCACTGTGCAAAAATGGCTGAACAGATCAAGATGCTGTTTGGAGTGAACATTCTTGGGGGCCCACGGGAATTGTGTTACATGGCGGTCCTGATCCTCTCACAGACAAGGGGAGGGGGACCTACTTTAAAATTTTGGGACCCCTGTCATATCTCCGGAATGGCTAAAGCTAGAGACTTGAAATTTTATGTGTATATACGCGGCGGCAGATCCTACCCAAAACTATGCAAAGTAGGTTATTTGGGGGTCCTTGGTGGGGTCACATGACCTACTTATAAATTCAGCGAATGCCTACATATCTCAGGAACGGCGACAGCTACAGAGTCCTGCGTGTGTAGTGTGTGCAGTGCATTCGATGCAGCCTTTGCCAAATTACTTTGGCCTCTTGTTTATTTGGTTTTTGGTTGTGCAGTGGTGGAGCCACCAGAATTGTTGCATATGAGCTACGCAGTGGAGCAGCCGAAAGTGGAAGTGCCTCCCGAACAGCTCGAAGAAAGTGATATGAAGTTGGACAAGGAGATGACAACAAGCAAGAGTAGCTTGAAGAGTGCCAGCAAGTCGAAAGTGAAACCAGAAGAAGCCAAACAGGAGGTCAAACCGCAGGATGCGGCGAAGTCCGAAATGCCAAAGGAAAAGAAGGATGTTGAACGTCCGCCAATTTTCGTTACTCTTCAGTAAGTTTGTGTCTCCGTTCTTTTGAGAGTTGGACTCGGGTCAAAAAGTGGGGCTGATTGGTTGATGCACTCGGCTGCTGATGGTGGCGATGTCCCTTTCACAGACCTATGGATTCTGTAGGAATTTTTTCATAAGACTTAGGTGCCACATTGTGGAATTATGTCGCTATTTATGGTACATATGAAAACAATTTTGTCATTTCAGCCTTGAAATCTGGCATTTGATAGGGAAATCTGGGCTAGGTATGTGCTCTAACTGTCTGAGCCTTACGTTTTACTTGCGCATGAGCGTTCTTCAATAGTTCATAGTTAGTTCACAGTGAAACACTTACATAGAAATGACCAGCATTTAGCAACGATAAAAACACTAAAAACTGAAGGTATGAGGATAAAATCAAAACAGTCTCAATTCAAACAGTCACAGTAGGCCTACATCTAAAACAGATCAAGAAACGCTCTTTGAAATAAAACACATTTAAGTTGTCTTTTGAAAACGGTAGAATCAGTTATTTTCTGGACATGATGTGGTAGAGTGTTCCATGCAGCTGGTCCTGCATAAGAATAACAATAATGCAGAAAGATGAATGGATTGGTGTTGTACTGTTGGTGGCTTGGTCGCAGTTCCATCTTATGTCATTTGTCGGTTTGGTGATAGTTACGATCTATAGGCAGTGTATAATAGCAGAAATGCTGTCGCTGGTTTTGCATTGGCCTCATACAGTTTTATAAGTTACTACATTTTGTGGAAGTGAGCATGTTGTTAAGGCATCATATTTGTGATCTGGAGATTGAGATTTGACTTTATTTATGTAATGACCCTCGGCCACAGTTGTTAACATGCATTTCCACTGATACCAGACAATATAATTTGGTACAAATTAAGCTCATAAAGGACTGTTACAGTGGCTAAGGGATTGTGAAGTGACATGGCTGCAGGCCTGTTGGAAAGTACTGGCAGTCCACTGCCTGCTTTACAGCCTGCAGGCTGACTGTCCAGGACCCATCATCAGCACATTATTATGTGTGCATATCAAGTATGAATGTATCTTTATGATGAATTATATTTGTAACTACTCATCGTTGCTGTTCACTGGTCATTGACTGCTGTAAGTATGTTGCACTTTCAGGCTTCCAGCCGATGTATATTTTTCTGAAGAGCCTCAGATTGTTCGTTGGGATTATGACAACGAAGTCTGGAAGACTGATGGATTTCTTGACAAACTGTACAATGAAGGTCGGTTAAATGACATATTCAAACATATAATCAGAATCAGAATACTTTACTGTGTTGCAGCATATGCTGGATTACATTAGTACAAATATACATCTTAAAACATAATAAAAATAGACAGAAACTAAAACTAAACTGATGTACATTGAGACTAAAGCTAACAGAGCATTTAAAATAATAATATAATGTGACCAAAATTATTGATAAAGTGAGACACAATACAGGATAAAAGATTTCTTTAATCTGTCAGGTCTTGATGAGTTCATAGCAGTTAGGGTTTCTAAGATCATGATTGATTGATGTTTTCCATTATACAAATGACACATGATGGCCAGTGTGACATTGTAATATATGTCCCATTGTTGAAATGTCACACAAGCGCAAAGCCCAAGTGTCAACATTTCAACTGAGGACATTGTTAGGTGGCTCGGTGATGTAGTGGTTAGGATGTTGGACATGTGACTCGCGGTCGTAGGTTTGAATCCCGGTCATGTCATTGCCAGTTTTTCCTGAGGTAGGTGACTGTCTCTGGTGGGTAAACTATCTTGAGATGTAACCACCACCTAGGTCAACTCAGCCTTGCATCCCTTCTAAATTGAATACCAGCTTTGGCTGGGGTAAAGGCAGGAAAGTCACCTCTGCCAGGTGGCAGGTAACACTGTGTAATCCCATATGGTATGTGATTTCCTGTAGTGGTGAGGTTAGTTTACGTACTGCTATATCCTGTTTACCTTTACCTTTGTTGAGAGACAATCTGTCTGACTGCTAGTCTGCTAGTTATGACGTAGTTGCAGTTATTACAACACTTATATATTCTTGGTTACGATTGACGTGACATTGAACTTCACGATGTTTTTCTTTTCTAAAGTAGCTGATAGTTTGGTTAGGTAATTAAATATACATATATAATACATATATGGGGGGTGCTTCCACACATCACCTCCCTACAACCTTTTACATTATATATTAGCATGTCACACGTCGCCATCATGCTTTATCTGTTTTGTAATGTCACTAACTAAAATTTGATTAAAAGACACAGTGATCATGAAAAATGTGGGAATAAACTTACCAGCATGAACTTACATCACGGTGACGTCACATCATATTAAATGCAACATATAAAGTATGTAAGTGATGTGATGTCATACGGTTGCCTTGGAGAGTGAAGCAGCCGATTATATCCAATGTCACATTACTGAAGTTGGGCCAATAGGAGTGCAGTATTTTAGTTAGTGATGCGACAATAAATTTTTGCATTCGCTCATTGTTATACCGGACTGTATTTTAATGACCTATTATATGTTCAGTAGAATGTAGAACTAATTATACAAGATGTAATAACAATATTATCATCGTTTGTGCATGCAGCATCGCGGCTGTTGTCATTTCGTATCCAGCAGTTTGGCACAATAGCATTGATCCAGGATGCACATGTCAACATGCCATTCCAGTGGTGGGAGCTTCGACCACGTGCTGTCAACCACGCCCAGCTCAGCATCATTGCAGCCGTCATCGAAGTCGAAATTCAGATTAAGGTCAGTGCGTGCGGCTAGTTATAAATGGACATTCACCCCTAGTCACCCCAGACTTTTCTTGCTGGTACAAATGTGCCCTGACATCTCCCCTATACCAGAACTACGGACTTAGTTGTAAGAGAGATGGATGTCTTGAAGCACTCGTCCTTTGGGGAAACTGTTTACACACAGTTGGCAACGTGGCATTTTAGGTTGCTGCCCCAAAGGTCTGGGATAGTTTGCCAGATGACATTGTGTCTTCCGCATCCCTCCCTCTCTACCTTTTGCTGCCTACTGAAAACTTTTGTTTAGTGTTAGTGGCGTCGTCGTCTTTCAGCTTGTGTCAGGGCCGGCGGTGGTCATTTCGAGCACTGCTTTTAATTTCGGCATTGTGTTTGCGGCCTTTGAAGCCTTTGTTGACTAGTCAAATCGAACAGTTGCAGGCTGATATTCCGGTCTGATTTTCTTGCAGTTGTCAGTTATGACGTTGTGCATTTTAGTACATGACAATCGTTTAATTCACAAGGTAAAGTAATGACACTGTTTAGGTGCGTGGACATTTGTTGTGCTAGTTTGGTTTTCGCATTACCTTAACAACATTTCGTGCAAACATTACAACTATAGATTTGTGTTTGTCAAAGTCATGCCCAAAACGCTGTTGGTTCCATTTTTTTCCAGACACCGTGTAGAATCAGGTTCCATGATCACTCAGTGCATGAGTGAATGCGTGAGTAAGCAGAGTTAGTTGTCCAGCCTGCTCAGTCCATCAAAAATCTTTAGTCCTTAGGGGCCCAATTTACAAAAAATCTTAGAACAGTGCCTAACTGACCTTGGATCGTGCTAAATATGTCCTAAGTTTTGTCCTAGGATTTTTAAAAATTGTGCTTTTGTCCTAAATTTTGCCTAAGTTGAACAGATCCTAATTGGGTTCTTAGATTTGTACTAGGTTTGTCAAGTTTTTTGTTAATCGAACCCCTGGTTATGTCATTACTTACCTAATACAGTAGACTTTTCGAGATAGGATGATGTAGATGCTTTGCCTCCCTCTAGTTGCAGTATTGACATTAAGTAACAGTTTTAGGCTGCGTCAAATGCATGAGATGCTGACTATTGTTACCGATGTTCGTGGTGTTTGTTTGTCAGTCTGTCTGTCTGTCATGCGGCTTAAATCAGCGGCGGCACATGCAGTGTATGTCGCGTGCTGTGTGCGTGGGGTCATTCGGTGCAGCCTTGGTTAGTTTACATACTGCTATATCCTGTTTACCTTTACCTTTTTACATTATATATTAGCATGTCACATGTCACACAAATGCCTTTGGCCTCCTGTTAAGAGAGTGACTGTTTGCATTGCTGCAGGATGGGCTGGTGTGCCTGAGTGACCCGAGCACCACGCGTGAATTATCTCATCTTATTGACGTCTGGATGTCGATTGATGATCTGATCAAGGTGATTGCATGTGTGGTTTACACTGCTGCAGTCTTGACTGCCCGCTGTTAACTGTTAATTGTATCTCATAATCTGTCTTTCAAAATGAATAATTATAGTGCCTATATTGTTGCAACTGAGTATGAGACATTTTGAAAATGTCCAAGTTACTATGATTCCAACATGGATATAAATCACCAGGACCAGGACCTTGGTCTCAGGTAGAAGTACAAGAACTTTCCAAAGCTCTGTTTATCAATGTCTTAACACTATTATTTGTCTGCACTGACAATTAAATAAAAGTTGTTGCACTTCAGGCTGACAAGAAGAATGTCATTTATTTTTGTATGATGTGAAAACACCTGCTCAACCAGTGCGGGTGACCAATGTAGCCAGACGACTTCTATGAGTGTTTCCTAAAGGCATAGCAAGGACTCACAGGCCAGGACTAAGACATGGACATGCTCACTCAAGTTCATCATAACATAGACACAGATTAACAGATTAATTTACTCAGCTGTTACTTATGTATATGGTGCACAGAAAATGAGAGCGGCAGGTGTCAACGTGTTTCCCGCTGAGGATTCATATAAATACGTTAATATACTAGACAAGGTGAAGCGGTTTTACTCATTACTTAATGTATGTGTTATTGAATTATTATACCACTGTTTTCAGTTGTGTCATATGGTGCTTTGCAAAGGTTGAGCTCCATCATATTGTGAATTAAGAAGCCAGACATTTATTTTCATTATGTCGATTGTACAAGTACAAGTGACACCCAGGCTATATGTACTTTGATCATTCAGTTGACATGAAATGTAATGTAATACTAATTTGTATAGTGGCCTAAGTAACCATGGCTACTTCTATGACCACTAGAATGTCACAAGTTACAAACCAATACAAGGAAATGTTAGAGGATCAAATCAGAAAACGAAACAAAAAAGTTTTCAGTAGGCAGCAGAAGGTAGAGAGGGATGCAGAAGATACAATATCATCTGGCAAACTGTCCCAGACCTTTGGGGCAGCAACCTAAAACGCCATGTTGCCGACTGTGTGTAAACAGTTCCCCAAAGGACAAGTTATTTGTCTTGGTGCCTACAGTCTACAAACTTCTGTGGTCAAAAATGCTTTACGTTGAATTTGATTCCGTTCTCGTCCTAATGCTTTAATGGTTGATATACAGCAGACTTTTGACAACAAGTTGTTTTCTGGCAAAAACTTATATTCAATAATTTACCTGTACTGATGTGTTCATATCGTTATAATGATATGTAGCATCAAAGCACTTACACTTTCTTGTTATCTAATCTGTTGTATGTAATTATTTTGAAATGAGTTAGGCATTAGATTAGTTGACCTTGTGTCTAGAATTGGCAATAGGCAAAGACTTGTTAGTGCATGGTTTGTACATGTCAGAACCGTGCAGCAGAGTACCGGCTGTACCGGCAGATGGCTCTAGTTAGCTCAGCAATGGCTTTCTCATGGTCCAAGTGGAATGCTGACATTGAAGATCGTGAACGCATTTTTCTACAGGCTGCAGAGCAGACTGTTGATGAGCCACTGATTGAGGTGAATCTCCTACTTAATCTCTGTGATTTATAACATTTCACTTCACTAACTTTGAGTACCATAAATGAACTCACACTCACAGAGCTTGTTAAACCAAAGAAGTCTGCAGTGCATTCCAGTTGTTCAAACAAGTGTCTTCATTGAAAGTTACTAATGGACAATTAATAAATGAAGTTGTGTGATCATGGTTTGCAAGGTTTCAGACAGGTGGTAGAGAATGCAGGTTGGGCAGCTGAGATCATCTGCGTCTAAAGCTGCAGTATATCGTATGTTATTTGATTTACTGTAATTGTAGGCTAAAGGCCCATTCACATTCTGCACTATGTCATCTGATGACGTCAGCGAGCATCCACCACAGAAGTTGAAACAGTCCAGTGTAAAGAGCCATGCACGGTGCATGAAATTGATGTTTGCATGTATTTGCACGCAAATTGGCTGCACAATGTTTTATGATGTCATGCAGTGTGTGAATGGGCCCTAAGTTACATGCTTACAATGTCATAAATGTCTGCCGCTGGTTCTGCTGTGCTGCAGGATGACTGGTGGCTGTGCATGGTGACCAAGAAGAGTTGCACGAAACTCAAAATGTTAGAATTTGATGATACTTTCAACGATGAACGCGACACGGCCGAAGTAAATTGTTCATTTCAGTGCAATATAAGAGTTTCACCGTCTGTTTATTATTTGCATTTTAATTTTTTGAAGGGTAAGGGGGAAGAAAATAGTTCTGTGACAGCCTGCTTTCCTGTTTTTATAATTGAGTGTGCCTCCTGAAATGCTGTTAAAAGTAAAGTCCTTTCTGAGCCACATGGCCCATGGGGCGGCACTGGTCTCCGTTTCTGTAGGCCTCAGCCAGACACCAGCTTACACTGCAAGACCACGAATACAGGTCTAGTGCATCGTGTTGTGTCGGTTTATTCCCCAGCCATTAGGCCGGTAAAAAATTATACCATTTGGTAACAGAGGCACATAAGGGTGTAAATAACTTGCCCAAGGTTACTACACAACGGTATGTAGCTGAGACTTGAACCCACAACCTACTGATCACGAATCCGATGTCTTACTGAGTGAGCCACCATGCTGCCTCAGGATGCTGTAGCTGCACGTATAATATGGTGCTGGTGGTGTACGTGTTCGTGCAGTTCTATGCTGATCTGTATCACCTGACGATCCCACAGGTGTCTGAGACAAGCATCGAACGCATCTCAGCGACACGCAAAAACTTTGTCGACACAGTATACCAGTTGCTCTGTGCCACAAGGGTCATCACCTTCGCCTAGTGAACTTTACTTCACCCTGGGGCCTATCTCCAAAATGACCTGCTACGCGTCGAGTGCGATGTTATAATCCTGCAGCAACACTCTGGGCGGGGCACTGACGGCAGATTCACTACGGTGATGTTGACTTAAGGACTCACAGAGACTGACTTTCAGTTTCATTTTCTTTTAAGGACTTTCCGTGAAGTTGCAATTTTACAAGCCAGTTACCAGAATGTTTGCTCCATCCCTAGCCACAACTGCTGTTAAGTATATTACCATGGCGTAAATGATGGTTGCCAAACTGGCCATCGATGTTTGCAATGTCATGTGGTATAACAATGAAAATATTGGGAAAGCCATGTCGGTGTAATTGTACATCTTGTTGGACACTTGTTGTTACATGCAAAGCGTTATGAACATATGTTATTTAAACGTTTCAAGGGCTGATTATGTGCACATTTGCAGGGTGTTCTAAACTCTTAGGCATTCGTCAGTAATGTGTACAGCAGACGTCAGCACTGACCTGGTGCTGAATTTAAAGCACACATTATTATCTCTATTGAAT
>Ga0126335_1000509_pt1 | contig 18900 bp, 15 predicted proteins | sample OlaspJWI45metaG_FD_108409 | JGI IMG/M metagenome (GOLD analysis project Ga0126335, IMG submission 108409) | Marine gutless worms symbiont microbial communities from Oahu, Hawaii - Olavius sp. 1 OAHU.JWI-45 metaG | ecosystem: Host-associated > Annelida > Digestive system > Unclassified | place... | reverse complement strand
GTCATCGTCGCTGCCGGCGGAAGTACGAGTCATGTCTGCGCGTCCGTCCCAGACTATATAAGGACGTCATGCGTTAGACTTATTCACTGTAGCAGTATGGAGATCATCAAGTCAAACCGAGGTAGAGACAAGCTTTGCGTGGACGGCTACGTGTATGTAAAGAAAAAGAGCCAAAAGAACTGGATCAGATGGCAGTGTCAACATCAGAGATCAGCCGGATGCAAGGGAGGTGTTAGTACAGACGCAAACTACGACAATCCAATATCATTATTGAAATTGTCATTAAATAATGAAAAAGATGGAAGAAGAACAATAACAAACAACAAAAAATTAATAACTTTTTAATATAAAATAATAATAAATAATAAAAAAGTGATAAAAAACAAACAATATACAATTTTCGTGCAGTTTTGCATTCGATTCATCATGCAACTGTCGAGTTACTCGCTGACTGCGCCCACTACCACATCCAACACAACAACCATCGCTTACTGGTGATGACGTAGTACCATCACAACAAACGAAACTATCTATACTCAGGCCTTAACCTAGACGTCGACTAAAACAACTACCAGCACAGGGCAAAATAATTCGGCGAAGGCCGCATCGAATAACCCGTGCCGGTGGCGCCGTATAGTGAATTAGGCGGAAAATCCTATACTTTGCAATGAAGACATATTTTCCCCAATTTTCTCCTTTCCCTCGCCATTGGGAGATTAGGACGTCCATCTGACACAATGTGCCTTTGATCCCCCCTTTGATCTAACGCATGCCTCTATTGCGTCTACGTATTCTTGATATGTTCAACTAAGCGCGTGACAGTGACAAACCGATTGACAAACCGCTCTAAGGGATCATCGGTCGCAATAGGCAGTATTATTCGTTTAATACATTCGATGCGGCCACATAATGTAGCAACAGAGTTTGTTAGATGGACACTTTGTACAACTGCTTATGTCGTTATCTGTCGAAACATATTCTGTGTTATCGTGTGACCGTCGATGAATTTGCCATTCTATACTATACAAGTGTTTTCAGTTCGTTGTTTATGCTTTCTTTAATTCACCGCATTCATACTAAATCCTATGGCGAGTATTTAGCTTTAAAATGCGGATACGGATTAACGAATATGTGCGCGGGACGCCATCTGGAAGAGGCGCTAACTGCGGCGTGTTTGATGAGGGGATCAGTAAGCCAGGTTAGTTACGTCGTATCGTACATAGGCCTACGTACAGGATGACTGTGAAGCATCTCTCGAGCGACCTCAGCAGCTGATCAGCAGCACACATGCGTACATTCCATGACGTCGAGTAGATTTTAAGGCATCTCTGACGCGCTGCCAGATGTATCATCGACAGCGTACAGAGTAGCTCGCGGATTGTGACCAGCAATGATTTGAAGATCCACAGATACGCGAGTATGATCGGTGGATTGGAATGGCTGCAGACACAAAATTCCCGTCGATTTCAGATACTTGTAGAAATAACAACACCAAGCACAAACACGCAGGGCCTACTTTACACGGCATAGCTGACTGCATGGTGGCTTAAGTAGTGGATAGTGGCAGCTCCTTGGTTTCGATCAGCGAAGTCAACGTCAGGCCCGATTAGTACTTAGATGGAAGACCGTCTGCGAGCGGGTGAACCACAGTCCCTGGGGGGAGACGAAATAAGTACCAGCAAAACGCCAAGAACCAAGAAGTAAACAGACACGCCACATGATGCGCTAACCCCTCGTCCTTGGTCACGCAGTTTAAACGGGTGTCTGGCAGAGAGTTACAGAAACGATCATCACCGCCCAGTGGGCTCATGTGGCTCAGGAAAGATTTTTGTTACTTCACTACAGCCAACTGTCGGTCATGGAATTGCGGACCGACGCTTGGAATTGTCGAACTCTGCAGCAATCTCTTTCGCATTTGTAACGCGTTGTCTGTCGTCGCTTACAGCCCTGTACGAGGAATTCCACGCTGCAGGGCGATAGCTATAAAGTCTGCGAACTTATCCCAGCGAAACGCGCCAGTTGAGCTATACACCAGCTGTCTGCCCAGACTTGCACTGCCGCAGTTGCGCGCCGTGATCCTCCAGACGTCAACTCGTCTCTGTCGAAGTTCTTGAAGTCACCGGTGACCGTCGTCGTCGTCTCTGGTTTCTCTTTGACAAGTTGGTTAACCTGAGGCTTTTTCATCATGATGAACGATACTTCAGCCATCAAGCGAACCAGGTGAGAAAATATGTAGTGCGCATAGACAATACCGTTATCTGAACGTAACGATAACATTGACCATGTCGTTATAATGTTATTATAAATTTATAATTCCAAAATAGAGAAGTACTCCTAAAAGACAGACATGTCGAATAAATAATGTTCATTTTGTGGTTTACTATTATTTATTGTTTTGTGTGTATAAGCGTATGTCAAAATATGTTTGTTTGTCGTCACAAAATTTTAAAACATTTCACCATAATTTTAGTTTGTCGAAAGCATTTCTGTTACTCTTACTAAGCAGCAGAACACGTGAAAGACAGAAATACTAAAATATCATGTTATGTCACGCAGGTATTCATGGTCAAGTCTAGAGTGGAAGCGTAAAAATGACGAAAAAACACCCGGGTGAAGTGTTGTACAGTTTCTTGCTTGCACGCTTAACGACATAATTGCGGATGTTCGTAGCTGCTAAATTGGATATAATCCTGGCTACGAATGCATGACTCAGAAGTCAGACTGCGTGCAGATTCGGCTGCAGCTCGTTCTAGTACAATGAGCCGTTACCAATTGAGTAGGCCTATAGGAATTTTTTTATTCATTTGCCAGATGGCGCCACCAGATTCGATGCGCCCTTCGTCAAATTACTTTGGCTTTTGTTACATGTACTCTGGAGTGAAGACAGCGTACGAATGAAGCGCGCATCATGAGCGCGTCGGCTCGTTGTCTGGCGTTCAATATATCTTCGTAGCACGCACCTGCGTGACTCAGCCACTCGTACGCTAGCTGCCTACTCGCGCTGTCTTTCTTCTAACAAATTAGCTTCGCGTCCGTGTTCTCTCAGCTTTAGGCTGACGGCATGCAGTTTTTACCAGGGCTATTCCAGGAAAAACTCCGGGTCCTCGGATGCAATGGTGGAAATTTCAATATCACCAACACCCCGTTGCGGGCTCCCGGGAAATTTTGGCATATAGGATCACCGCAAGATCTTGACTTTTTGCCATTTTCTCGGGTGCACAAATGACTGAACTTCCTAAAAAATTATTGAAAGACATGAAGTATCTCCTGCTTCCGAAAAATGCATCACTGACAACTCGGAAGAATCGGATTTGTTTTTGGAAAAGCATCCATACTTGTGCACAACACAACAAGCAGACAAGAGACAGTGGTGTAGTGGTTAGGTTGTCGGACTTGCGACTCGCGGTCGTGGGTTCAAATCCCGGTCACGGCATTGCCTGCTTTTCTGAGGTAGGTGACCGTTTTTTACGGGTAAACTATCTTGGATGTAACCACCACCTAGATCAACTCAGCCTTGCATCCCTTCGGGGTCGCTAAATCGAGTACCAGTTTCGGCTGGGGTAAAGGCGGGAAAGTCACCTCTGCCGGGTGGCAAGTAACACTGTGTGATCCCATATGGTATGTGATTTCCCGTAGCGGTGAGGTGAAGTTCACGAACTGCTATACCCTTCTTTACCTTTTTTACCTTTTTACATGGAATCACACATACGTATAGGCCTACACACATCGACACAGGTTTATAGTACTATCAATGATCTCTGCAGATGCTTGATAAAAGTAATTGATATGCGATGTCACATACGAGATAATTTTGGCTTCGTTTTCGTAAGTTCCACTAGTACAGTACTAGCAGTGTATGCCTTCCGTTTCCTATCTTTATATTGCTTTCTTCACATGCTGTGTTCATAAGATAAGATAAGATATTTATTCATTCATTCCTTTATTGTTACACCATATATACATGACATAAAACACGCAGAGAATAAAGCTCACACAGTACACACACTATGCTAAAGTTTGGCTCAGTCAATAACGAAATAAAATACATCCGTTAAACATGGGCAAAAATCAGCGAAGTGTGAACATCTAGAGCTAAGTTACATGCTTTATGTCGTGGCAGGACGATCGTGACGTCATCTGGAGTTGGAAATCTGGATGATGTGGAAGGTGGTTCTGTCAAACATGTTCGACATTATCAAGTCTACCGAGGAATGTCGCCTACCACGTCATCTCGCCTTGAGGTACGGCATACGACTTGCATCTACGCATTTGAATTTGTCAAGATACATACACAATACTCGCGTTTTCTAGGACACGGTGTATTTCGTAACGCTGTAGAGATTTGCATTAAGTGTTTATTACTTGCGCGCCAGCCAAGCTGATAAAGTAGGTATTCCTTCAACCGACGTTTGTGTGTCCGTGAGGTCGCATAATTTACTAGATCTGTGGTAACAGATAGGCGCATGACGTTATGTAGGTTACGAACGAGGGTTAGACATGGGCCTAATGTAAAATAGTAATAACCTATTGATACCCCACAAAATGATCACTGATCCTGGAGTTAATTAGCAAATGGCGTCAGTCATTGAATGAATGAATTTATTCGCTTGTCAGAAAAATAAGACAATCAGATAAGCAGGAACACCGAGGCACGATAACTGTGTGCGCTTACTGCATGGTGTTCTAAATCAACAATTATACAACTTCGAGGCACAATTGACTATGTAGTTAAAACCCAACATTACTAAAATAAAAGCTGTTTAATTATAAAACATATGAAAACGCATACACTAAACGTAACATATATGCATTCATGATGTTATATGCTACCATTGAAGAGTTTCTTCATGCTGCTGTAATCATCATTATCATCATCATCATCATCATCATCATCAAAATTCCTTAATGTAATATGTCGGCAACCGCAGCTCAAGTACATCACACATTACAATGAATAAGCCATACAATAAACGAGACTACAACAAAAAGGAGTAAAATATGCGCAAAATTGTAACGCTTTTACTAACACTTGGTTCTACTTCTTACTCTGTATAATAAATTTATCATTTTTATTTGTGCATTTTTGTGTAATTATGTTCTTTTTATTTGACAGCTTATCTTCAATCTGATTCATTTGTCTGTCTGTCTGTCTGTCTGTCTGTTTTGTTGTAAAATTGTACTGTTCTTTCTCCGACAGCAGCTGACGTGCCCAGCCAGAAACATAAAATCTGGCAGTGAGATGCAGTAAGCGTAACAGTCAGTGCGTCCTTGAACGTGCGCTGTTCACAATGCAGCAGATGATCGCAAGGTATAAGCCTACGCAGGCTCCTGCACTCGCAGACGCAATTCATCGTCAGACATCAACATCAACAATAGTCCGCTACAAGTCAATCACCTCAGCTCAACTGTTAGATGCTGCTGCTGCTGCTGTCAAAGCGACAGTTGACCGCGCGTGCTGATTTACTATCACAGTTCGTGCGAGATCTTTCTTGAGAGACGAATGGCAGCTTAATGGCGCTCTCCCGTGTGGGCTTCTTCACGGTTGTAATTTATAACAATAGACCCACTTCGTTTCGTGGTCGGATGTCGTACCAAAACTCGAAGAAACATTGCTCGCCTTTGACGCTTTGACGATTGGACGTTTAACATGCATGTGGCATAAAACCGATAACGTACATTCCGAAAATCATTACTGTGTTTTATTTGGTGCCAAAAAACTGAACCATAAAAAAGAAAGTTGTTTGATTGTGTCCTGTTCACACTTTTACGACATAAGTTAGTTGTATCTGTGTATTTTAGGCTTATGTCACAATAATAATTCAAACATTATTACTGATAAATATGTGTGAATTGTTACTCTGCGCAATTTGCGTAAATACTAAATGGCGATTTTCCCACAGCTTATGACGTTTATTGTGCTTTTATGTACTAATTATTTATGAGTATTAAAAATAAATGCAATGCACATCATGTGTTGTTGCTGCTGCTATTTAGTTACGAATCAAAGAACTGGAAGACGCACTGGAACAAGAACGGGAACTTCGCATAAGAGTAAGTGCAAGAAACACTTTGATAAACCTACTACGGTGTAGAGTTCGAAATCATTAGTAAAATGTAATGATACGAATTCAATACTTCATGCCTGTAAACTAAATACAGTGTTAAAGAAGTGGATGCAGATGCATCTTCGGCCGATCATTTTCTTAAAAGGTCTTAACCTCAGACAAAGAAGAGGCCTAAGTTAATAATGTCATTTATCCCAGCAAAGAAAACCGTTAACATTTCCTGAAGGTTATGGATACGGTATTGCAGTACGTTAGCCCACTTTCGTAGTATACATAGTCTACTACATGTGGGCCGTACAGCAGTTTGTTGGTACTCTCGACTTGACATTTGGGCGCCTCACGTCAGGCCATGGCGCGTCTACAACGTTATTAAGTGCTCATCAGCATCATGCATCAGTCGTCAGCTGCTGCTGCTGCTGAGCGCGCATTCCACGTTCGGTATGCTAGCGCCACGTTGCCTTCTACGGCGCTCAGCGATTAGTCCTGCCGCCTACTGCTAGTTCAAGATCGCTATGTAGTAGCTGTACCCAAGCTTCACCCCCTGACAATTTCCCCGACACAACGCCCCCTGCGTAGGCTACGCCTAACTCAGCCCTAGTTTAACCCTAATCATACCACCAACCCCAACTTTCACTATAACCTAACCTAACCTAACCTAACCCTACGTATAGGGGAGATGTCCGGGGGTATTTATCCAAGATGGACAGATATCAAAGAGTGATTGTTTCCAGGGCGAATATACGGATTCGCAGAGAGCGGATACACGCCTACAGTGACCGCTGAAAGATTCTCTCCACTTTCGTGAGACATCGCAGCCTACAAATTGACTTAGAGCAGCCGAGAAGGGGGTCGCCAGGAATTAGATAAGAAGGTGCTGCATTGATTGTATTTCACCCCTTACTCGCCCCTCTTTTCTTTTGGCGTTTTTATTACTTCCACCTAAGAGACAGCAGTTAGTGCTCTAAGCTCCCGTGATTTAAACTGATTTTTGGTTGTATTAAGAAAGAACAAACTCCCTTTCCAAGTTCCAGAGCTAATATGGGTTGTGGGTCATTGGTCAGATGGGTCGCCATAAGGATGCGTCAGATGGGTCATAGGTCAGAAGGTGTTGACCCATGACTCATCAGTTTTTAAAGGCCTGCTCTGTGTTCTTACTGCTGTACAATTTGCAGAATTCCAGAATTCCAGCTATAACAAATCTATGGGAAGTCACTGACAAAACGCATTACCGAACGCAATACGCATCGCTCTAGTCTAGTTTATTATGTCTACTAGCCATTCTGCCCGCCCAGTCGAGCATTACGTAGGCAGCCCCGTCCCGCTTTTCGCCCGCCCAAGGCCCCCGCTTTCCGTACCAGTGCATGTGTAGTATGCGTGCCGGCCTGTAAGCACTAACGCATGCCTCTATTGCGTCTACGTATTGTCCGCCTGCGCCTGTGTGTGCACCTATAGCCTGTCTAGTGCCAAATGCCCAATCTGCATCCATTGCGGCATGGCCGGCCAGTCCAGCGAGAAACGGAAAACGCCAATTTTGGCCTCTACCTATGATCCCCATCTTTACGCCTAAAACATCTCTGCGGCACCCTGGAGCTATACTGAAAATTTAGAGATAATCGCTTCTTTCATTCCAAATTTATAAGCGAACAAACTTACATACATAGGCCTACATAAAGACAGACACGCGAACAGAATAGACAAGCGCGTTAAGTGCACATGACTTGAAAATACTGACACGGAAATCCCGCACCAATGACCACGTTGCTGCGTAGCCTATACGGGCCCTGAAATTATTAATTATGGCCCCCTACCCAAGACCCCTCCCCAATTTTTGCGCCTTAAACCATCCCGGGATGCTCTGGGGTCACCTTGAAAATTTGGAGGCAATCGTTCTTCCCGTTTCTGAGTTTAAAGCGAACAAACAAACAGACAAACAAAGAAACATACTTACGTAGCGCCTTATATATATATAGATAGTACAAAAATGACGTCAGATTTACGTAAGTGAGACACAGTGCGTGACTGCGTGTTTTGTATGGATGCAACGTAAAAAATAGAATGACATTATGCAACTGTCGTTAATGAATGCTTTTTATGTGCATGCAAAGATGAGAAAACGTTGTGAGTCGTGGGTCATGGATCACAAGGGTCATGGGTCAGAAGTCCCATGGGTCATATGGTCATGGGTCAGTTTGGTGACCCATCGTCAGCTCCCAACCCTGACATGATTAGCGAAGCAACGGTCGTCTATTAATTGATCTACATGTCAGTACTGTTGTCACTCGACTGTCTACTAGCGCTGTGTAGTTAGTTCGACCACTCACTGATCGGTCAGTAACAGTGATCAGTTATTGCCGTTGGTGGAATGTTGGACGCAGGCAGAAAAGGAGTTGGCCGAGATGTCGTATCAGATGGACGGACTGAATGAGAGACTGGATGAAGCTGACGGCATGACTTCAGCACAGGTATACGCTGTCGTCAATATTGGTGGCCTTGTTCACATCGCTTCCATCGTCATATCATTACTGAATACTCATTATAGGCTAATCGTCATTGAAGCCAGCGGAGATGCTACACAAATATGCTTACTCACTCCCCAGCCATGATATCCGGAGACGAAACGTCTCCCCTGTCACATAAAGTTAAACGCGTCGTTTTGCGTCGTTTCCAGAGTACACTATAGCGATACGACATGTAAACTAAAAGACATTTTATCGTTCTTAAAGTTTGTTGGAATTGTTTATTGTGTGGCTGAATTTTTCTGAAAGTGAATAGCTGCATTATCTTAATACTTACTGCATGCATGTTAATATAATAGCAAAAAGTGTTAACCGCGTGTGGCAGTCTGAGATCAGTCGACGTCGTGAGCATGAGGTTCAGAAGATGAAGAAAGACCTGGAGCTGCTGTCCGTCCAACACGAGACGTCTGAGGCAAGTCTACGTAAACGTCACCAGGAAGCGATCAACGAACTCACTGACCAGCTCGAGCAGAGCAACAAACACCGCACCAAGTCTGTCGCTGTTGTTGTTAATCAAGATCGCTCTGTAGTACTGTTGTATTTGCTATTAACGATAATTTTAAACAAGAGGCCAAAGTAATTTGGCAAAGGCTTCACCGAATGACCCCGCACACACTACACGGGTCGCCGATTTCAGCCGCGTGACAGACAGACAGACATACTGACTGACGGACAGACACCGCGCACATCAGTAACAATAGTCTGTATCTCATGCATTCGATGCAGCCTAAAAACTGTTCGTTTTAATGTTACATTGCAAATTAATCGTTAAAACAGCCGCAAATAATTATTCGCAATTCAGTGACGTTTCGGCAGCAACTAGTGCTTTTGTCGAACTTTTTAGTTTCAACCGATGAGTATTCGTTTTGATCTTATGTGTTTCGGCACAAAACACAGTTGCTTAACTTGGTCAACGATTTTTGTTTTTATTTAAAAATTTACAAGAGTTTTTTTAGCCAAACAAATCATTTTATTATCATGCAGACGACGAAATTGTTGGACGTTTTTCGCGACGTGCATTTTTTGACGCACGACGCACATTTCTCGATGCATTAATATCGTATTTGCCTACTATTTGGTACAGAGCGGACAAGGACAAGCAGCAGCTGATGATTGAAATCGACAGCATCTCGTCATCATTCGAGTCTGCCAACAAGGCCAAGGTTAGGACGCTTTAAGTCTGAACCACATCTACCTAATTCTTTATTTTCTCAAATACGATTACATAAACTACAGAACACAGACACCGTTCTACGTATTTTATTTGCTTTTAGTATTTTGTAGTTCTGTTCTGTCTGTCGGCTGCTGCATTTTGGTGTGAAATACACTATAGGCCTATAAATGGCAAAACTGTAACTGAACTGTGTAGTTGTGCAAATAAAATGAACAAAATATTGAAATCGCAAAAAGCAAAGGTGACTGGTATTACCGCTTCGTCGTAAACATTTTGTTCTTTATTTTACAGTTGTCGACAACCGTTGAAGCTGCTATAAGGTACGTTTTTTATTTAACGAAACTACGCGAATAAAGTCGATAGCCGTTTTGTACAGATGACAACGTTATAGTCTGACTCTGACACTGTGACATGCGTAGGCGCAGGCAGAGTCGAAGGTGGAGGGACTTGAAGACCAGGTGAGACGATTCAAGACGCAGTTGGAAGAGACGACACGACAGAACCAGGACCTCAACAACCTCAAAGCACGACTGACGCAGGAAAACTTCGAGCTACAGCGCCAGGTGCAGGAGCTGGATGCTGGTAACGCGGCTCTGTCCAAGGCAAGATCACAACTCCAGGCTCAACTGGACGAGACCAAGGCTCGTCTGGACGAGGAAACCAGGGTCGGTAGTCCAAAACAGAGTACAAAAATCCTAGGCTAAAGTTAGTCATAAAGATTATCTATTTTCATTTAGCTACAGATTATATAGCTTTAGTAGGACATAAGATGCGTCTAATTATTGTTGCAGTAATATTTTATATGACCGGGTTAATTTTTCACTTTATGTTACAGTTTACTCATTCTGAAATACCATACAATTTGTCACTCACTTACCATTCTTAAATATTGTTTTGACTCTCACGTATCAGTATCACAATTTAAGTATTTTATAAGCTGCGGCGTCGTTCAAAAATTGAGGCTCATATTGTTTCGTCGACTTGTACTTTGTTCGTCTTCCCTAAAGTTCTTGGACTTTTATTACCACCCACTCTGCAACTGCTTTATAATACAAGACTCCAGATAGTTTATAATGTGGATAGCTCTAGTAGTGGAAATTTATAAAAACTGAAGAGCCAGTGATTTATTCTAACACAAGAAGTATTATAGTAAACGGCTTTAAGTATGTTAGGAAAAATAACAGTAAAAACTTGAGTGGGATAAGGTGCTTCTGTATTCTAGCGTCGGCCTTGCAGGCCTATAGCCTATACAATGGTATGCTAACACTAGTTGAAGATTTTGCGTAAAGATCGACTTCGCCAAGACATAAGTGTGTAGCTGTAACAACTAGCGACGTGGAGAAATGTTTCTATGCAAACAGGAGAGGAACCAGCTATCGATTCAACTGACGAACCTGCAAGTGGATTTCGACAACGTGAACGCGCGTCTTGAGGAGGAGACGGAAAACTCGACGACCTTGCGCTCACAGCTGCAGAAGGCTGTGGCAGACTACCAGAACCTCAAGAGCAGATTCGACAAAGAACTCCTTGCAAAGACCGAGGAACTCGAAGAAATGAGGTTTGTTGAATTAGTGTTGGTGTTACCTCTTGAGCCAATTCCCGTGCAGTGTCTCCAGTAGCGACGCTGTAATAGTATCATTACTATCATCACGTTCATTAAAGAAAAAAAATAGTAAGATGACAGAAAAGTAACTCCGGTTTTTCGTAGTCTGGATCTATGCGTACAACTGAAGTCTTGCTCTAACTGATATTTGTATTTCTATATGCTTTATTTGGATAACTATGCCTCTAATCTGTCAGAATGTACGTGCAGGCATGTGATTATGTCAAAACGTTTAACGTTGTTGAGAAGTTAATAAGCGAAACCAGTGTTTATGCGGTATATTTTGTTTATCATCAGGCGAAAAATGGCAGCGCGCGCAGCTGAGTTGGAGGATGCAGCGGACCAGGCGAGAAGTCGTGCTAACAAACTGGAGAAGGACAAGAACAAACTCCAGATAGAAGTCAGAGACTTGACTGTACAGCTGGAAACGGTATGCCAATAAGTTTTTCATATTTGATGCTGTATGAACTATATGGGCTTCTAGCTATAGGATGGACTTTGGGAGCTAAACATTTTCTTGCCGAGGTAGTATAGGCCTACAGAGGGACTTGCGAGTTTGACCCAAGTTGTGGCTTTGTAATGACGAATGTAAACGGTGACGTCATGTTGTGTACGTAAAGGCCATGTTACATTAGAACAACACGACACGATATAGCACAATGTGTCGCGGACTACTTCGTAACTTCCAATCGGACTTGCCGTATAGGCCTACTTGTCGTCTGGAACCAATCCGTAGGCTAGCAAGTCCGAGGCTTGTCGTTGATTGTCACGACTATAAATAGATACAGTGACATTATGCTAGTTGCTATCTTTGATCGACGCGCGGTCATAGTTTAGCGACTCGACACGACATGACAGAACGCGACAGTCGGATACAAGTTAACTTTCTAGTAGGGATATCACAGTCCATGACTCGCGGAAAAGTCGTTCTGTTATTGTGATGTAATATTTGGGTGATAACAGGCGAACGCAAACCTGAACGAGTTGGCAAAGCGCCTGAAGCAGTCTGAGACACTCAACGTTGACCTACAAAGACGCGTTGACGAGCTGAGCAACGAGTTGCAGGCGGCCCACGGCGACGCTCAGCGAATGCAAACTGAACTTGCCAGACTTCGAGTATCGCTCGGCGAACTGCAGGAGCGCAGCGACTCACTCGCACGCGAGAACAAACAACTTTCGGGCAAGTTTATTATGTTTGATTGAGTTCAATATGTTATGTTAGTGTGTTTATTACCACCTGCACAGTAGTATGGTAATGTGTCTCATAATTTTCGGCGTTGTAAATTGACAGCGAATTGTCATGGTTAACTTGTGTCGACAACACAACCGCTAACTTTCGTCGGAATTTGAAAACTGTGGTGATAAAAGTTTTGTTAATAAATTAAATTCTCTTTGTATACGGTATACCTATAATTTTATTTGATCGGGATAAACAATTGAACGGTGTTCACTGTTCGTCGTTGTCAGAGGCTCTGCGTGAGGCGCAGAGTCAAAACAAAGACCTGAGTCGTCAGGTGCAGGAGCTGATGACGGTGCGCGTGCAGCTACAGAACGAAAGAGACGGTCTGTCGGCGGAACTCTCGGAGACTAAAGACGCTCTGAAAGACGCGCTGGCCAGATTGGAGGCTGCCAATGCCGCGCTGACTCAGTTGCGATCTGACATGGAACATCGTCTACGTGAGAAAGACGACGAAATTGAAAACATCCGGTTAGTAACCGTTAGGCTGATTGTATCATCATTATTGCAGGTATTGCTTTGGTGGCGTCTGCCTCTTTGTGTTTCCGCGCAAAAACGTAAAACTATTAGGTGGAAAACCCTGGAGTCACGGAAGGCTAGTTGTAAAAATGTTTGTGATTATCGTAGTATTTATCCACACTCGTTCCGAAGTCAACACGTCCTCAAATCGTATGTACAGTATGTCAACTGGCCCCCAAGTCAACCCGTCTCCCAGCATCTGTTGGTTGTTAAGGCGCTGGACGAGTGTGGAATCGACTTCTACTTCCGTTTGTGGCAATGACTGAGTGGCTGCTTTGAATAAGCCTGTGAAAAGTAGACTTTTTATAGCGGCTTACTTTCAATAACTGTATTTTTTTATTCAAATAGTCTACCCATTAAGGCCTATAATTTATTGTTTAGCGCCGCTGTCCAGTTCAGCGCAAAAATACACATTCTTGCGATTGATCGATGTCAAAGTTGACGAAACTACAGCTGCTCCGCGAGCCCCAAAGTTCTGACCAAAAAACACGGGCAAGTATTATATCAACAGTAGTGGATATAAACAGTCATTTTCTTTATGTCATACACTAAAATAAAAATTATTTAGAATTAATCAAAAACACTCAATGCGAAGTCTACGACAAAGTTAAGATGTGATACACATAAAACTACACCTATAACACGTGCAAAATTGTTAAAACTTATCAAAACGCAATGCCAAATTTTAAATTCAACCTCAAGTTTAAAACAATTAACGAATGCGAATCATACTTAATTCATCAAAAACATGCAGTGCGAAACCTGTCACAAAGTTAACAGTTAATGCACATCCAATATGCTAATGGTTACTTGCAACAATAATGACATGCTTTTGTCTTCCCCGACGACATGTTACTGACCCTGGTCCCTGGATTGATGGAAGGCTGAGTTGGTCCGAGTTGGCCCCCGAAATCCAGGCGCTAAAGGCGCCCAGTGGCGAGTGCCGAAAGCACGAGAGGGTGGGTGATGGGAAAAGTTAGCAGGAACGAGGTGACTTGGGGACGAGTTGGCTGTAAACCAAACTATTGGTCAGAAGTTGACGTGGCTTGACAAGAATGTGTCGCAGGATGAACGAAAAAGTTGATAGATTTCGGTGACATTTGACCGTGACGTTTGACATTGCGTCGTGATGCAGGAAGAGCAGTCAGCGTGCGTTGGACGAGCTGCAGCGAACGATTATCGACGTCGAGACGAAGTACAAGGCCGAGATCGGGCGTCTCAAGAAGAAATACGAATCGGATGTGAGAGAATATGAGATTCAAGTCGAGACACTCAACCGCAACAACGCTGAACTCTCCAAGGCCAACAAATCTCTTGCCGCTCGCATCAAGGTCTCGTGGTGTGGTATGACCAGTGTTTGAGCGTGATTTCAAACTGCACGGTGTGTCATAAAATTATGTCCCTAAATAAATGTGCAACAGTCACTTGCTTTTGGAATGTAATTTTTTGTACTACCGTATATATGCTATTGTTTAAGCTCATAATTTAAAAAAAACAGGGGTCGATTTTAGTATAGTATGGTTGTATATTTTTTAAACTAGCTGGCTTATTAACACTAACTAGGAAGATGAAATCACTTTTTTACAGTCTAAAACCAACATGTAATATGCCTAGTTTCGTAGTTTGTTGCCTCGGGGTCTACATTTTTTAGAACATTTTATGATCATTTATTTTTAAGCTTAAAGTAATTTTACTGCTAAAACAAACCAACAAACAAATAAAACTAAAACATAACTGTTTTGCTTGCTCTGATAAAACAATTTTCCGAATCTTTGGCAGTTAAAGCAATCACTTTTGTCAGTAATCGAATGTCTGCATTTCATATAGTTGGGACATAAAATCCGATTTTTGATGTCCTGATGCAGGATCTTGAGTTGGCGTTGGACGGTGAACGCAGAGCTGCTGAGGACGCCAAACAGTCGGCGACGTTACTCGAACGCAAACGCATCGCTCTTCAGACCGAGTTGGAGGATGTCCGAGCACTGCTTGATGCGGTCAGTTCGTTGTCCAGTTTGTTTTGTCAGTTTCGATATCTTGTCGCTTCGGTTGCGTCTGCGTGGATCGACTGCCACATCTCCAGTCGGCGTACAGACGTCATCATTCCACTGTGTGTCTTGTCAAATATCTACGCCGACGCAGACCGCCAAGATGTCACACAGCTGGGTCTCAGACTGTGTCGACCATGATATACTCGTCGACCGACTCCAACTGTCCTTCGGCATTTGCGGTATGGCACTATCGTGGATCCAGTCATTCCTTCATGGACAGACTCAGCAAGTCTCGAACGCCCGAGTTCTATCGACGTTAATGGTACTGACTTTCGGCCTACCACAAAGCTCAGATCTGGGCCCGTTGCTGTTTCTCTTGTACACCGCTGAGCTGTTGGATGCTATCGCCAGTGCCGGTTTAACCGCACACTCATATGCTGACGATACACAGGTGTAGATCAGTGCTCCAGCCACATCCGCATCAACCACTGTACAGCGCTTCGTTTCGTGCGTAGAGCCTATTGATGCGTGAATGTCAGGATGAACAGCATCCGGCTAAGAATGAATGGGGACCGAACTCAGTTACAGTTGCTCGGAACTAGGCAGCAACTGGACAAGCTGTCTGTGAGCGAGTTATGACTGCTGGGTGCCAGAGTCAGCTTCTCAAACTCCGTCTCGAACCTTGGCGTCAATATCGACAGTCAGTTAAGCATGTCCGACCATGTCTCATCACTCTGCCGGGCGTGATTTTTTTAGCTGTCAACTCCGGCAGGTCAGATCATCACTGATCACTGACACAACAAAGACGCTTGTGCATGCATTTATCAGCAGCCGCATAGATTACTGTAACAGTCTACTGTACGGTATGAATGACCGGCTTGCTAAAATAGCTTCAAACTGTTTAGAATGCCGCAGCTTGTGTCACGACAGAGACCAGGAAGTTTGACCACATCAGACCTGTCCTGCGTGACCTCCATTGGCTTCCAGTTCGTAATCGCATAGTGTACAAGCCGTCGGTGATAATATACAAGTGTCTGCATAGACTGGCGCCTCCATATCTGGCCGTTGACTGTGTACCTGAGACGTCAATAGCCAGCCGACGACATCTCCGGTCTGCTGAGTCCGGTTGCCTCGCTGTCACTGGAACAAACACTAGACTTGGGACACGAAACTTCGCGGTCGCTGGGGCCAAGATTGGGAACACTTTGCCGGCTGATCTGCGATTCAATGCACGACCGATAGGGACATTCGTGCAGAAACTGAAACAGTATCTGTTTAAGTGCCATGAGTGCATCTGAGTATTTTTATTTCGCGCTATAGCCTACAGATTTACTCATAATAATAATTATTATTATTAGTCTCTGGAACCAGTAGTTGAAGTATAGTGACTGGTTTTCGTATTAGCATACGAACTATAGTACTGATGCATATTGCTGGTTGGAGGTTTCTTATGGTTATGCGCTATATAAATTTACATTGACATCAACCACCGCAGTTTGGGCCGTATAAGGTAGTTGAGCCATAATCGTTGTAGTAGCTATCGACTAACGTGCTTATTCGTGATTCAGAGGCATATAGGCCTACACTGTACTTGTTTTATCTACAGTGTATACAATGTTCAGTGTATCAAGTTGGCCCATTATAATTAACTGTAATTGGTCAAATCATAACCGATTTTCAAAATCATTTAGCTGCTGGAAAGATAATAAAATTTCCAACAAATGGCGTCGGTGCTACTGCCTGTAGGCGGAACGTGCACGTAAGAACGCCGAGAATGAACTGAGTGACGCGACGACACGCATCAACGAGTTGACAGTTCACGTGACAACTCTGAGTGGAGACAAGAGACGTATGGAGGCTGACTTCCAGTCAATGCATGCCGACATGAACGATGCTCTGAACGCCAGGCGTGCTGCTGACGAGCGCTCTGATCGCCTACAGATGGAAGTCAACCGTCTGACCGACGAACTGCGACAGGTCAGTCAACTTAAGTGGTGGTGGTGGCATAGGCCTACATTTCAACCAGTCACACAGTCATTCAAAGTGATATAAAATATCAGACTAATCAGTACCAAACATCAGAAAAGCAGCGTTCAGGGGAGGGGAGATGTATGTGTACCGACATATATGTACACCATGTTCCCAAAACAGGACCCCCAACTCATAGCGATGGCTTTGTCAAATGTTAATCGACAAAATATTTAATGCACTGTATATTTCAGTATCAAGAGATCCTATGTTGATTGTTACACATCGAACGTTTTTTGTAGGCCTACAGTACATATTTAGTCGTGTGCAGTATGAGACAAATATTGACTGATGGTGAGGGCAACAGTCGCAAATTATGCCCCAAAGTCGTGTGATGTTGCCCTAGACCGAAGGCCCGAGCTACAGCTGCATGACGCAAAGGGCAACATGATTTTTTGTTTTTAGTCACGTGACGCGCGTTGGACCAATCACGATCGAACATTTCATATCTAATACAATTTCAGATTTAACAAAATAAATCTATTTACTCATTGATGTGCATATAGGAACAGGAGAATTTCAAGAACTCGGACGCGCTGCGCAGGCAGTTGGAGGCGGAGCTACGTGACGTCACTGCGAGACTGGAGGAAGCTGAGTCAGTAGCGCAGAAGGAAGGCAAACGTCTTGTTGCCAAACTCCAGGCGAAGGTAATCATAGTTCACTCGGTAATGTGTCTAACTCACCTTGTGCGGCTTAAGTGGCAGGTAATTCCAGTCAGAGAAACTTAGAATCAAAACTGATACAAGAAGGTCTGTGCATAGTCTGGCATTTCTTTTTTATAAGATACAACTATAATAGGAAGTAAAATACGAACGAGAAAGACTCCCATATCGCAGAAAACTCGCGCAGTTTGCCAAAATCGCCATTTCCTTGGCTTTATACTTTTCTTTATCCATTACTTTCTCTAGTGGGCTTAAACAGTCTTCCGTTTGCTTTTTTTTGCGGCTGTTGTATTGTATCTCACCTCAGTTCCGTCACTGCGGCGTGTTGCTGTGTAGCTGCGCGACGTGGAAGCTGAACTTGAGGCCGAACAGAGACGAGGCCGCGACTTGCAGGCCGAGAACAGGAAGTTATCACGCATGCTGCAAGAACTTCGTACACAGAGTGAAGAAGATCGGCGTGCGATGACTGAGCTTGCTGACCAGGTCAACACGCTACAACAGAGGATCAAAACTCTTCGCCGACAGCTCGACGAAGCGGTCAGACTCGGATTACAATCTTCTGATAACTTGGTTGCGTGCGAAAATGAAGATATAAGCTTGAAACCCTATTGTAACTCAACTTCAAATAAATTTTCACTAATTTGAGTTGAGCTGCAAACACGTGCTACTGTCAGTCTGCCCTGCAGTCATTGCTGCTAATTGTTGTCGTCGAATCTTCGGATTTGTCTGAGAGCTTTTGCCGCCCGACGCACTGCGTTGGCGCGGCACTTGCTATGGCAACGTGGCTGTCAGTAGAATGTAATTAGATACGCTGGACGTTGTGATTGACAGGTGAGCGGGTTTGATTGACAGGCGAGCCACATATCCTAACCCTAGCCACGACCCCATAGCTTTATCTGACACCAACAGAAATGAGCCATACTTGCCTCTGCCTACTCAACCGAAGCTAGTCATCATCTAGCGACCCCGGAGGGATGGAAGGCTGAGTTGGCCTAAGCATCACAGCGATGAGTAAAAAGTCAATCCAGGACCGTTGTACGCCTCACTGGGCATGTGGATGTACAGAGCTGACCCACGGCTACTACCCGAAAGCGCAGTACTCAGGAGT
>Ga0126335_1000508_pt1 | contig 18906 bp, 11 predicted proteins | sample OlaspJWI45metaG_FD_108409 | JGI IMG/M metagenome (GOLD analysis project Ga0126335, IMG submission 108409) | Marine gutless worms symbiont microbial communities from Oahu, Hawaii - Olavius sp. 1 OAHU.JWI-45 metaG | ecosystem: Host-associated > Annelida > Digestive system > Unclassified | place... | reverse complement strand
TGTTTTACCATCTGGGTACCTCCTGTTTTTGGTTTTAGTTGGTCCTAAACCCAATTATTACAGGGGACCCAGATGGTTTTTCAATTATTATTTTCTAATTCATGCAAGATCGAGGTATTATATGTTTTCGGTTGCTAATCTTGGAACCGATATAAAGATGCAATGTGACCTTCGGGCTTAGATCTTATCGAATGTTGAATTGTGCTTTGAGCTTACATGTTCACATGCCAGTATTAGCCTGGCTTAGTCAATAATTAGATTTGACCTGATAAATTCAACCTCTGGATTATACAATTGAGTGAAGCATAAGATCATCAACATCAAATGACCGTTCGAACCTCCTGACTCCCTCCTGGCGCCCATGTCAGCTAACGATAGACGTACGTTGCATCTGAGTCAATGATTCTGATATCCCTGTCGCCCAAACATCAATAAAAAAAAGACGATCGCTACAGGGTCAAAAGCTATTGGAATCTTTTGACGCTGCCAATTCGATGGTGGTGTAAACAGGAGGCAACGATGAGCTATCTGCGGGCAATTTTCAACAAGGCCATATTTAAACATCTATCGGTCACACCGCTTCTTTATGCCTGCGGCGCCGGTGCAGCCGGCCTGGTCGCTCTGATTTTTGGTGGATCGTTCGGTTCGACGTTGCCGGTCATCGCACCGTTTTTTGTTGCCAACCAGGCTCCCGATGTACCCGGTGTGGTCATATTTCCGTTTCATTCCGATATTCAGGCTGCCGCAGTTTCGAAGGATAATACTAAACTGTTTGTCGCCGACCGCTTCAACAACGTTGTGCAGGTGATCGATCTGAGCACAAAACGAAAGATTTCAAAAATAAGGGTCGGCGTGCAGCCCGGTGTTGATATTGCCAACTTGCAAAAACCACCCGATAGTGAACGCATCGTGGGTATCAGCCCCACAAACATCATCCTTTCACCGGTAGAAAATGATAATCGCGCCTTTGTAGCCGCTCAAACCAGCGACGAAGAAGCTGTCAGAGATCCGCGAAATTTCGGTGATCCGGCCATCGTGAACGTGATCAACACACTGACAGTTGTCGACACGAACACGCTGCAGGTCTTAGAAACCTATGCTGTCGGAGCGTCACCTCTGGGGATGGCGATTACGCCGGACGGGCAGAAAGTCTACGTGGCCAATTCAGGTGAAATTTTCGACCTCCTTGAGCAAAAACCGAGCAATACGGTTTCGATTGTCAATACCGCCACAAAAGAAGTAAAAACAGTCGAGATCGGCAATTTTCCGACTTTTCTGGTCATGACGCCGGACGGCAAAAAGGTATACGTCTCCCATAGTGGAACCGACGCCGATCCAGGGCAGTCTGTTGCGGTGATCGATGTCGAGACAGATTCGGTGCTGCCGGTGTCATTCAGCCTCGATGCCGAACCGACTTACATGGCGGTTTCCCCGGATGGCTCTGCAGTCCTTGTCTCTAACACCGGAACTTCCGCGGCACCGGGCAATACGATCACCGTGATCGATGTTGCCAATGATACCCTGTTATCGGTGCCGGTTGGAACGATGCCGGTCGGCATTGCCGTTGTACAGGAGATAGACCAAAACGGTATTTTTGTAACGGCGTCTGAGGGCAATCGCATATTTGTTGCCAATGCCGGAGACGATACCGTATCGGTCATCAGCGCCGACAGCTTCACCGACAATCCGACCGGAGATCAAATCAAGGCGATAGGGGTCGGCTCAAATCCGACTGCATTGGCTGTCAGCAACGAAGGTAAAATTCTTTTTGTAGCCAACTCAGGCCAAAATGGAAGCCCGGGCAATACAGTGTCCATTGTCGATGCGGATACCGCAAACGTAATCATTAGAGAATTGCAGGTAACCGATACAAAAAATGCCAGCCCGGTTGGCATTCTGGTGGAGAACAATATTGACCAGGCAAGCTCTAAAAGTCACACAGCCTTCGTCATCAACAATTTTTCAGTTTCAATCATTGAAGCGTCGACCGCAAACAACTTCAGTGTTGCAGATACGATATACACCCTAAAAACAGGACCCACCCGACTTGCTTCGATCCAATTTGACCCTGCTAACCCGGATATCAAGCCGACGTTGTTTGCCGCCAACGCCTCGGAAGATAAAGTGTATATCGTAAATGCGGTAACCGATACCGTTACAGCAGATTTCGAGGTCGATTCAACCCCGGTGGATATGGCTGTAACCAATGACCGGAACAAGTTGTTAATTGCCAACTCGGGATTGCAGAAAACCGGCGGTAACAGCATAACAATTGTCGATATCGAACGGGCTGAATCTTCTCAAGCATCTTTTTCGAACACCATCATATTGAGTTGTATCAATAAAGTGACCGCCGCCACGGTCGTATGCCGTCCGACCGGCATTGTTCCATCCGTAGACGATAACAGAGCGTACGTGGCAAATTTCGGGATCACCAGCGGCAATGATTTTAGCAGTCCCAACACCGGTTCCAGCACTATTTCGGTGATCGACATTTCGGATGCCGACGTTGCGAACAATGTTGAGGCCGCCGCTGAGAGGATAACATTAAATGATGAGGTTGCTCCCCTGAAAATTGCGATCAACAGCGGCAATGATACCCTTTTCGTTATTACCGATGGATTCGATGGCGCTTTGCTGTCGATCGATAGAAATGATCCGGATAATCAAACCGATGAGGTTTTCGAAGGGACCTTTATTGATTTAAAACTGACGCCGCCAAATCCGGGTCAATCGTTTCTGGCCTCTATCTTTTACGATCCTGCATCCAACGACTTCGAATTCCCGCCGGAAGGCGTTCTTTTTACTACAAATCAAAAAACGCCCGGGATAACCATACAAGAAAATCCGACTTTGATTCAACTCAGTGAGAGCAACGATCGCGTTTACGTGATCAGTTCGGGGACGATGGCTAACCCGGACAACAAGCTGTCGATTTTTAGGATGGGTGGGCCTGGCACCCCGCCCTCATTAGTGACCGATGTCGGCGCACGACCGATCGATCTGGCCATTTATGAAAATACCGCCCCGAATACCGATAAAGTCTACATCACCAACATGGAGGACAATTCGATATCGGTCGTAGAAGTCACGCAAACGGGTGGAATTTTATCCATCGTCAGTAACAATACCATCAGTTCGACCGGCGCTTTTCCCATCGATGCCCCGATAGGCGTCGAAATTGTTCAGGTTGCAGCAAACGACGTGAAGGTATATGTGGCCAACGCCGGCAACAATACAATTACAGTGATCGATGTCGACACCGATTCAGTCATTAAAACAATTGATTTGAACTAATGTTGCAGCCATGCACTTCAACATAAACCAAACATTCATGAAAACCAAGTGTCTCGAAGGTATGATCAGCCGCACCTTGCCGGTTTGTGTATTGATTTCAATCCTGCTGCTGGGCTGTTCCGTTCAGCAAATCGACCTTAAAACCCGCCGGGCTATTTTAATTTCAGATGTAGATGACGAAAAATTGGCCCTGACCCTACAAAAAGGTCGTAAAGCACATGAAGGTAAAAATTACGGCCTGGCCCTGGAGACGTTTCATCAGGCCGGCAGTATACCCAGATCATCGAGAGAGAAAAAACAGGTAGCCGAATTGGTTTATTTATACGCCCTAGACCTCTATAAACAGAAACGGTTCGAAACGGCATTATCATATTTTGACTTATCGACCCGGTATTATGAACAGATCAACTATCCCGACGACTTGATCGTAAATTACAGCCACATGGCAAAAATAAATGCAGACCTGGGCCGGTACTACGATGCCATAGACGATTTGAAAAAAGCGATCGTGCTGCAGGAAAATAACAGAGATAAAGCCGGGTTAGCCAGAAACACAAATAATCTGGCAAATCTGCACAGCTTTCTGGGTGAATACCCTCAGGCTTACGCCATTTTAAACGATGCCCTGCTCCTCAGCGAATCTTTAAATAATCATGAACTGATAGCAACGACGCAGGTCAATCTGGCAACAGCACTTTATCATATGCGCCAATACGGCGAATCGGTCGACTTTTTGAACCGTGCCATTGAGATCTGTGACGACAGGCAATTGGACAGGCTGAAGACAACGGCACTGATTGTCAGAGGCGGCGTATACCGACAGCAGGGGGATTTTGAAAAAGCGCTCAATGATTATCGGGAAGCAATTTCGATCAGTCGCGAGATTGGTGCAGATGAAGAACTTTCCTTTGCCCTGGGTACATTGGGGGAACTCTATAAAGAGACCGACAGACTCGATAAAGCGGCAGATGCCATCGAGCAATCATACCGATTGAGCAAAAGCCAGAACAATATATTGATGCAGGGAGCAAGTTTATACTACCTGGCAGAAGTCCGGTACAAGCAAAAGCAATATGATTCGGCCGTCACACATTATGAAAGCTCAAACAGGATCTTCAGCGGAATCGATTACCGGGACGGTATCGCCCGGAATTCGATTGGCATCGGTTTTGTCGCGCTTCAGAGAAAAAAATATGATACGGCCCTTTTAAATTTTGAAAAAGCTGTGGGCATCTATGAGGCCCTGGGTGATCGGGAGTGGATCCGGGTCGCTCTTTTCGGCAAGGCGCGATCACTGGAAGAAAAAGGAAACCTGGCCCGGGCCGAAACGACCTATAAATGGGCTGTCGATGTTTTTGAATCCATCCGGAAGGATGTTTCCGGCGGGGATGAGGCCCGTGAACTGTTCAGTATTGTAAATGAAGAGCTTTATGAACGTTTGGTGGCTTTGCTGCTGAAAATGGGCAAGGTCAGGGATGCATCTGAATACATCGAAAGAAGCCGATCGAAACGATTGCGGGATACACTTCTGAATTCAGGGGTCAATTCGGCAGACAATGATTTACAGATTCTGTTGGAGCAATATGGCAATTTGTCGAAAGAAGAGTCGGCTGTTTCAAAAACGATATACCATGAGCGTTCGAGCCCCAAACCTGATGTAATTAAAATTGAAACCCTGAAGTCGAGGCTGGCAAAAGTGCAGTCGGATTTTAGGCAGGTTGTCGACACAATGCAAAAGAAGTATCCTCGGGCCATCTACCTGCTCGGGATATCCCCGAAGAGTCTTTCGGAATTGCGGCGCTCGAACGCGATTCCCTCTGCATTGGTTATTTTGCAGTACTTTGTTACCAAAGAGGCAGCGTATGTATTTATTGCTACTGAGAACAGCCTGGCGGTTGAACGGATAGCCAGCAACAAAAATGTACTTAAGAAATTGGTAATAAGCTATCGCGAGGAAATTCAATCCTATAAAGCAAGATTTCCCCGCGATATTAACAAACCATCAATAAGAAACAGCCGTGAATACCAGATATCATCGAGGCTGCACGATTTATTAATCAAGCCGGCACTTTCCCATTTAAAGGGAGGCGATAAAACGCTTGCAATTATACCATTTGGCATATTGAATCTTTTGCCGTTTCATGCATTGGGTCGTTTCGAATCGGGCAATGGAAAATTCAATTACCTGATTCAGGAAAAAGACATCATATACCTTACCAGCGCAACCTACCTCCGCCTTCTCAACGGCTCTCGCTCAGGCGAAAACATAAAAAAGATAGCCGCCTTTGGAAATCCCGAATTAACAGACAAGTATCGATTGCCCTATGCAGAGGCTGAAGTAAAAAAGATAAAAACCATCTTCCCCCAAACCGAAATCTACCTTAAAAAACATGCGACTAAAAACCGGTTTCACTCCAGCTGGGGCAAATTCCAGATAATTCACCTGGCCGCACATGGCGAGTTTGACCCGTATAAGGGCGCCAGAATTCTTCTGGCTCCAAAGGATCAGGGCGACCTGACAACTGGATTTATAACCGGTTTGCTGGATGCCCGCCAAACTGAAATGGTCATACTCTCGGCCTGCGAAACGGCGGTCTTTCACGAAATGGAAGACGAAAATGCCAACCAGCTTCCCAGCCTGGCCCTCTCTTTTACATGGGTGGGGATACCGTCTGTTCTGGCGACTTTGTGGCGGGTCGAAGATGAGGCAACCTCAATATTGATGGAAAAGTACTACCGGAATCTTAAAAATAATATGGGCGATTATGGATCTTTAAGAAAGGCCCAAATAGCCATGATTAACGATAGTACATTCGCAAGCCCCTATTACTGGGCACCGGTGATTCTATTTGGTGCCTGGCTTTGATTATTTGGCAGATTCTCCGGAATACCCCCCGCTCGAGCAGCCGAAGGAAGTCTTTGTTTGGTTCGCCTTGTTGGGTCGTCTTGTCCCGTCGTAGTTCGGAGAGCGGAGCCCAGAAGGTGAAATATTTTTTTGTGCGTTTATCATTATCTACATGCAACAAATCGTACCCCGGGCTGATTAAACAATATCTATATTTAACAGCGTAACTTTATTTCCTTTTAGCCAATTGCTGAAAAAATTCCATGAAATGTTCGGACTAGTTATCCTTGTAAGAATAACTGCGCACTTTGTCCAGTTTACGATATTTAGAACCACAGCTCCGATTGAACTCGGACAGAAGAAAACCGGCTAAAGATCTGTCTTCAAAAATTGTCCCGAGCCTTTCCATTAAGTCTGCGTACTGTTGATAGGTATTCACACTGAAAAGGTAGGCCGAACTGGTAAAGCGATATAAATCATCAGGTGTTTTAAACTCATCAAATGACATACTGTAAATCTTGTTTGTTTTTGGATTTATCATATCTATGCGTAAAATTCTTTTCAACGGGCTGATCAACGGGCCCTGATCGCATTCATAAATTACCTGCGCCAGCAATTGATATTGTTCCCCGCTTCTATTGTTTCTGATTCGATAATTGAAAAATGAAAATTTTTGATTTTGGGCACCGTACGCTTTTTCAATTTTTACTTTTTTCTCGGCACCAGCTCCAATCCCAACCCCGATCCCAAATGTTTTCAGGATTGGCAATTCCGGATCGATTTTTCCTCCCAGCTCTTTGGTTGTTCCCTTGGTAACGATCTCGCCGCATTGAGTGCTCAGATCCTTACTGATTTCCTTCGTTATCGAATATTTTGGGTGCTTTTGATCAGCCCGGGTGATCACACCGTGCATTGTCATCTTTTTAAGTTCTGATTCATTCAGATATCCGACTATTTTCTGGTTATATCGAAATCCAACCAGCTCTACGACCCCGAAGATGTTCGTTCGTTGGAAATTGAAAGCATCGCCGGCATGAATGTTCCAGATATTGGAGGGGTCGGTCGTATCGCATCCGATTGTTTTGCAGATGGCTGTTTCAGAATTAAAAATGATTTCCTCTGTACCCACGACATTTTTGAAGGTATCTTTTGAGACCGTAGTCTCGTCGATATACACTTTTACGCCATCCTGTGTCTCAGCCAGAAGATATTTACGACCGGAAATATCATGCATTTCATCACGATCGTCAATATAAAGCAGCATCGTTCGCGGAATAAAGGTAATGATGGGAAAACGCCCGCTTTCCGGATATGGTGACAGCGCAAAACTTTCTTCGAATGAGAAATAAGGGTCTGCAGCTTGCGTGCTTTGACCCGGATTTAGCACCAGCCAAATCGTGCATAATAATGTACAGGTGATTGACATCCTTTTCATTCCTACTTCTCCTGCTAGCGCTGAACCGTGCGCCGATGATAATTACGGTAAATCGGAGGGTGAGAGTTCGTGCTTTTTTCGTTCGGCTTTTAAATCTCCGACCAATTGGTTTATAAATTCGGGTACTGCTCATTACAAAAGTGAAGGGCAGGTTTCCCGCCTTCGCACAAGGCTACGGCGCAGCAAGCGAAACCTGCCCCTAATACGGTATACTTATTGTTACATTCTATCGAAATCTTAATGAATTCCAAAATTTCCACGAACAGCCGGATGTGTCGGATTCCAAACCCATTTTTAAAAAGACAAGATTCCTCGACCCAATATTTCCCCCTTACACCCTGAACCATGCACATTATACTCTGTTCGCGATGGGCGTCTTGCCTGTCTTTTCCTGTACGCTATCAGCTGTCAGCTACGCGCTCGCGCTGCAGGCGCGCCCCGTCTCTTCCTATGAGCTATCAGCCATGAGCTACGAGCTAACTGTCACACCAGCCCCTGGTCCATCATGGCCTCAACCACCTTGACAAATCCGGCGATATTGGCCCCGTTCATGTAATTGCCCGGTGTTCCGTATTGCTCGGCAGCATCCAGGCAGGTTTTGTGGATACTCTGCATGATCATCTTCAAACGGTTGTCGACCTCTTCGCGGGTCCAGTTCAGCCGCTGGCTGTTCTGGGTCATCTCCAGGCCGGAAACAGACACGCCGCCGGCATTGGCGGCTTTACCCGGCCCGTAAAGCAGTTTGTTTTCAGTGAAGATGTCGATGCCTGCGGGCACGGTGGGCATGTTGGCCCCTTCGCTGACCAGCTGCACGCCATTGTTGACCAGGTTCTGGGCATCTTTGGCGCTTATCTCGTTCTGGGTGGCACTCGGGAAGGCACAATCGGCCTTGTGGCCCCAGAGCGGGTTGACATCCGGGCTCAGATCCAGCGGGGTATAGACCGCTTCGGCGTACTTTTCGGCATACTCTTTGATCCGTCCGCGGCGCACGTTTTTGAGCATCATCACATAGTCCAATTTTTTGCGATCGATGCCGCTTTCGTCATAGATGTAGCCGGCGGAGTCAGACAGGGTGACGGGTTTGGCGCCCAGATCGAGCAGTTTTTCCACCGTAAACTGGGCCACGTTGCCGGAGCCGGAGACCAGGCAGATCTTGTTTTCCAGGGTCTGATTGCGGGTGGCGATCATTTCAGCGGCAAAATAGACCGATCCGTAGCCGGTGGCCTCGGGCCGGATGAGGCTGCCGCCCCAATTCAATCCCTTGCCGGTCAGCACGCCGGTAAACTCGTTGCGCAACCTTTTGTACATGCCGAACAGGTAGCCGATCTCCCGGGCCCCGACCCCGATATCACCGGCCGGCACATCGGTGTTGGGACCGATGTGACGGAACAGCTCGGCCATAAAACTCTGGCAGAAACGCATGACCTCGTTGTCGGACTTGCCCTTGGGATCAAAGTCCGACCCGCCCTTGCCGCCGCCCATGGGCAGGGTGGTCAAAGCGTTCTTGAACACCTGTTCGAAAGCCAGAAATTTGAGAATGCCCAGATTCACCGAGGGGTGAAAACGCAACCCGCCCTTGTATGGTCCGATGGCGCTGTTCATTTCGATTCGAAATCCACGATTGACCTGGGGATCACCGCGGTCATCCATCCACGGCACCCGAAACATGATCACGCGCTCGGGTTCCACCAGGCGTTCCAGTATCTTGGCCTGCCGGTAAACTGGATTCTGGTCAAGCACCGGCCTGACCGAAAGCATCACTTCCATGACGGCCTGATGAAACTCGTTTTCCTGCGGGTCCTTGTTGGTCACATACTGGACGATGTCGGTCATGTCTGCCTCCTTCCATCTTTTTTGGCAATGATTCAAGCTTTGATGGGTTTGATGGTATTTGTTACCGGAACAGGGGATCTAATCAGAGTGAATTGGCTTGCAAACAGAGTCGGCATGGTGGCGCAATAGTTTATTTCAACCGATCCTATATCCTTTTTTAGCATTACTGCAACTGTATTTTCAACTGAACGGATAAAAAGATTCGATCGGCTATTATTTCGGCCGCCGCCGAGCGTTCGACGTTGCCGGTGAGACATCGATGCAACCATGCAACTGGCCGCCGACCACTATCGCAGCCTGCCTAGCAGCCAGTCTGGAATCTAATGGTCGGCACCCGTATACGCTGCCAGATACCTGTTATCGTAATTGTTAAAATTAGGTTAAGATGGATTCATGAATTTGTGGTGGCGAACGATCTCACCTTCTATCAAATAGATGACTTCTTCGGCAATATTGGTGGCATGGTCGGCAAGTCGTTCCAGGTGTCTGGAAATCAGGAACAGGTTGATCAGGTAGCTGAGCTGATCCGGATGTCTGGACATGGCTTCTTTGATGAGGTCGTAGGCTTGCTGCTTGATCAGATCGACTTCATCGTCCAGGGTGACGACTTTGTAGGCCAGATGATCGTCCAGGTTGACCAGGGAATCGAGGCTCATTTTAAGCATGGTCTCTGCTTTTTCGGCCATGGCCGAGTAATCGTAGATGAAATCAGGGGATTTTTGCCTGGCAATAATATCCACCCGTTGAGCGATGTTGACGGCCTGATCCCCAATGCGCTCCAGGTCGTTGTTGATCTTGATGATGGCCACCAAAAATCTGAGATCGACGGCAACCGGTTGGTGCAAGGCCAGAATTTTAAGACATTCTTCTTCGATCTCAACTTCCATTTCATCAATCGCGTAATCCGAAGTAATAATTTTTTCCGCAAGTTCGGCATCCTTTGTGTCAATGGCCTGGGCTGCCATGCGTACACGCTCTTCCACCATGGCTCCCAGAGACAGGATCATCTTTTTTATTTTTTCAAGTTCTCTTTGAAAATGCCCGGTCATAGATTCCTCCCGATATGGGATCAGCATGTTTTTAGATCAGTTTAAAAAGTATATCGCTTATATATGTTAAAATAATATTGTGTCAAGGCTTGGAATTTATTAAACAATCCGAAGAACAATTGCGCGATAATGGTATCCCGGCCCGTAAAATCAGGCGCATCGTTGCCCACCTTGATCTCCAACGATTCAACCCGTCCAAACGTAACGGATTTTTAAAGAAACGCTGCGGGGTCACAGCCAAAACCAGGCTTTTAACTGCTTTTTTAACCAAATCATTATCATTGCCTGACAAAATCTGGTATTATAGGGTTGTATTGAGACGAGCATAATCATTCCCCGATGCACTCTCTGGATCCGGTTTGAACATCGGGGCTGGAGCTACGCATGCGCAGATTGCCTTCCCGCAGACGCGGGATTTGCCGTATGATTATCTGTCCGACTTATGATCCTTTCATCCGCCCGGCGGCCTTGTTTATACCCCGTCAGGCAGCTTGCCGGCTTGCGGTGTACGTTCAATCGATCAAGATCCGCCTTTACAACCCCCGTCCGTGCTGTCAGCGCCTTTCTATATTGGATTTTGCCCGTTTAAAGGGTTCAGGCCGCCGTCATCTTTTCCCCGAACCGTTCGTTTCATCCGCTCGATATACCTGCATGCGTATTACAAATCAGGCCCCCGGCGATTCAGCATCCCAGCCTTGCTGCAATAATTTACCAGATGTCAGCGAAACACATTTTGTGGTGTACAACAAAATTTTATATGCTATATGTAGTATGTTGTCATTGGTATACGGAAAGATACTTCAGTATTTACCATTGTTAACAAAAGAGAGGGATGTTCATGGAAAACGAAAAACATTACATCATCGACACCAACGTTTTGCTCGAGGACCCGGATTCCATTTTCAAACTGCGAAATGGGAATGAAAACAGTATATACATTCCTTATCACGTACTGCTGGAACTCAATAAATTTAAAAGCAACCCGAAATTGGGCCATATCGTTGCCCGGGTGATCCAACACCTGATCGATTACCCCGATAAATTTATTCTTCTGCAAACCGGTGATATCGCCGATTCCTACGCAAACCTGATTGACAATTACATCCTCGATGAAATTCAGGGCAGCGGCCTGAATAAACCGATCCTGGTAACCAACGATAAGATACTTCAACTCCAGGCCGGGATGCGCGGTATCCAGAGCGAGATTTACAAAGAGTCGGTACCTTTCAAGTCCGAGGCGGAGTATTTTACCGGCTTCATCACAGCCCAGGACGATCCGGTTCCCAATGCGTTTGCCTGGAATGACCAGGGCAAACCGGTATTTTTGGGTGTCGAGGGAGAAAAAACCATCGACTACCAGCATCGTATCTGGAACGTCACCCCCCGTAACATCTACCAGAACCTGGCCCTGGAACTGATGATTCATCCGGATATAAATATCGTCTCGCTGCAAAGCGAGGCCGGTTACGGGAAAAGTTTTCTGGCGCTTGCAGTCGCCCTCTATCTGCTGCTGGAGAAAAAAGTTCACGAAAAGATCTACGTCATCAAACCGACCATTGAAATAGGCCAGAAACTGGGGTACCTGCCCGGTAAAGTCGAAGAAAAAATGGAACCCTATATCCGCTACGTGCTTGACCTGTTCTTAAAGCTGCACCGCATGCGGCCGGCCAATAAGATATTAAAAGATCCGGACGGTTATCCGCCGTCACTGGACCCCAAACGCTTCGAAATTCTTCCGTTGGCCTACATCCGGGGCATGAACATCGACAACGCCGTGGTCATCATTGACGAAATGCAGAACATGGCCCGCACCGAATGCCGGGCGCTGTTGTCCCGCATGGGTGAAGGGGTCAGATGCTTCTGCCTGGGTGACATTCACCAGGTCGACAATCCTTTTTTAAACCAGGAAAACAACGGCCTGAACTGGGTCGTAAAAAAGTTCAAGGGTAGTAAAATTTATTCCCATATGGTTCTGAAAGGCGATAAATCCAGGGGCCCGATCACCGATCTGGTGATCAGTTCCGGTCTTTAGAAGCGGCCTGCCCGTGAAATGAGTCAATCCGACAAGGTAGCGGATAGTTAAGGGCCAGCAATAAGAAGTGCTTAAAGAGATTTAAGCCTTATATCACAGCGACTCCTCAACCCTGGCCCAGAACTGGCTCCAGATCGGACACCGTAATGCCAGACTATCGTAAATAATCTACACCAAGGCTACCAATTTTTGCTGAAGCGCCAGGGCGGGCTTCACACTTTTCTGTGCGGCGTCTTGTCGGGTCGTAGCTCGCAGAGCGAAGCCTGAAGCTTCAGTAAAGACGTAAGCTCACTTCGAACTTTTTCTTTTTCTTCTTTACTTCCATCGGCGAATCACGCCGCCCGATCAGTTCAGCTGTTCTATCCGTATGATCCCCAAACCCCCATCGATGGTAATCAAAGCACCATCGGGAATAATCTGAGTGGCATGGCCGACACCGACAATGGAGGGCACACCCAGTTCGCGCGCCACGATGGAGCAGTGATTCAGCAGGCCGCCTTCTTCGATGACCATCCCGCCGACGGTGCTTAGAATCGGCGTCCATCCGGGGTCCGTATTCCTGGCAACAACAATGTCACCGCGCCGGATGTCGGCTTTAGCCGGATTATCGACAACCCGAGCCCGGCCGGTGGACCTGCCCGGGCTGGTCCCAAGGCCGCGAATCATATCCCCGTCGCAGTCAAACGCATCCAACGGCTGACCGTCCATATAAAACGTATGAACGGCAGTCGATTTCAAGAACGATTCGAGTCGCTTTGAAGCGAACTGCCTGGCTTTATCAGTCGACATGCGGCCTACGACCACCCGCTCTAATTCTGAGAATTTCAAAAAAAGGGCCATTTCCCCCAGCCCCAATTGTGAGCCCAAATCGAGGGCTGACAGACGGATCCGATAAAGGACCTTGTCCAGTAAAAATCGTAGATCTTCTCTCAAATCAATAAACTTGCGGGTCAGCTTCAGGATAAACCCATCCGCCATTGTCAACCAGATTCTCGTATTGACCCGCTCCCGAAACCCTCCGGCCCGGTTAACAAATTGTTTTTTCTCATCGGGGCCATGAGCGGGCGCGGGCGAATCAAAACGCTCAGGTTCATGGTCGCTGCCGCATGGTTGTCTGTGCCGGATCAAAGCTTGGAGGATAGCGATGACTTCTTCGGGTGCTTCGGCCCAGCGCTTCACATACAGGGTCCGATGTCGAGATCGGCAGCCGTAACGGTCCAGAAAATGATCGAGTTTGCTCCGGACGCCTTCCGGCAGGTCATTCAGCGAATCGGCCGCCGTCCATTTGAGCATTCGCCGGGTCAGTTCCGGGTCACTGCATATCGTTGTGACAAAGCCGCGAAAGGCCCTCTCGATTTCGATACTGATATTGCGTCCGCCACTGCTCAAAAAACCCAGGAAGTCTGCATGCGACAACCGCGCCCGGTCGACGATCAACCACCGGAATAGCCATGTAAACAGGGTCGCATAAAAATACGGCCACTGATTGCGTTCCTGGGCCATCGCCATGATCTTAAGTGCGCAGCGCAATTTCTCAAGCGCCTGTCCGGGGGTATGATCCGGCAGCGTTTTCAGTCTGGCGAGGTGACGCGCGATGGTTGACCGGTGGCGGCCGGTATTCAGAAGGCAAACGATTGGGATGGCGCCGGGCTCGAAAAGGGGCAACAGAGCAGCGCGTATAATGACATTCACACGTTTGAATGCCGAAACCGCATCGATGCTGTCGACTTCGATGTTGACCGGAAACAAGTCTTTCAAATCAGATGTCCGGTATCGTTTGGGGACATATGCGGTTACTTTTTCCAATCCGGCACAATTTACATACAGATAGCCATCGATCACCGTCAGGGTGGGACGGGTAACCGGCAAACCGACAATCCTGGCTATGCGCGACAGGTCGTAGCGGGGTGCATTGACCAGCATGGATTCCGCCAGCAGCGGTGTCAGCCGATCGGCCCACAGGTCGTCGGCGATCTTGCGGGTCCAGGTGCCAGGGGGTATCGACGGTCCCGATCGGACCATCGTTGTAATCACCCGGGACTGTAACACCCATAGCTGACCCCGGTGGTCAAACGCCCATTCAACATCCAGGGGCATTTTCCCGGTCTGCTCTTCCTGGGACCGGACCAGTCTGGCAACAGCGTGCCATTGATCATCTCTGAGCGGGTTTTCCAACCGGCCGACATGACCGGCACCATTGCCGTCGGGATTTTCCACCTTTAAATTACCGCCATTGCTAATTATCGCCCGATACGGCGAAGCCTGACCGCTGACCAGCGTGTCTGCCAATCCTGCCACGGCTTCTATGACAATTTCATGACGGGTCGGATTCATCGGATTGCATCCAAATGCAATGCCGGCAGCAGATGCGTGCACCATTTTCTGCAGAATGACCCCCATCAGAGGCACACTTGCATCATCGTGGCTGTTTTTGAGCGCCTGCAGGTAACTGCGCACCACTTCGGTCTGGGCGCTGTCCCAGCATTTTTCGATTTTCCTGAACAGATCATCCGGGCTGAAAACCTTTAAAAATGTCTGGTACTGGCCCGCAAAACTCTGTCCCTCAAGGTCTTCACGCGTGGCCGATGAGCGGATAGAAATGCCTTCGGACAGTGTCAAATCTTTAACAGCCTGCCGCACTTCCGCGCGCAGATGGTCCGGCCATCGATTGCCGGCAAGGTAATGCCGATGTGCCAGGGTGCTGATGGCAAATGCGCGTGGAACCGCAAAGCCGGCGCGGCTGGCAACGGCCAGTGACGCGAACTTATGGCCGACGATAGCCGGATCGAGAGCCCGATCGTCATTGAAGCTGATTAAATATGTCATGCCGGTTCTCGCCTGTTGATGAATGCAGCGCCTGGACCATAACAGCGAGCGCATTGCCCGTCCCGCCATCGGCGGGACTGCCGCGTTAACGAGCGAATCTGATAATAGACAGAATTCACTTCGGTCAGAATTCCCTGTAGTTTCCGGCCGGGATGGCCTGGATGTTGCAAATGTTTAAATATATAAATAAACGAAAATATCCCAAATCGGTTAGTCCGCAACAAGAAAATGGTTAAAAATGGGTTAAGCCCGCTGTCGGTTTGACCGATAGCCTGTTCAAGGGCAGCCCGATTGCCCATTGATGGAAATTTAATCGCGACCTGGTTGATTGGTAACACGTTGCATTTACCTATTTATCAAATTTGAACCGCTCAGCATTTGAAAACCAAACGAACAGCTGGAGGATACACGATGAATAAGAATCCGTGCCGAACTTGCAGCCATATCGATGAAGACAAGAACAACTCCATGTGCATGAACTGTGATCTGCGGATAAAATATGTCAGAGAGCTCGAACAGGATCTCGATTTTTCTGCCACCTGCGCTGAATGGCAAAATTCGCCGACGGGTTCAGTGCCGTTTACCCGTTCGCATCTGGTTTAATACTTGCCGGATCAACTTTTTCTTCTTTCTCAGGCACGCTCCTTGAAACGGTAGCAGACCCCCCGAACCGTTTCAATGTACCTGCCATAGGTGCCAAGTTTTTTTCGCAGCCCGACGATCTGCACATCGACACTGCGATCGGTCACGGGATAATCGTCTGCGCCCAGTTCCATGATATCTTCCTCATCATCGACCACCAGTATGGTTTCCTTTGACATAGCCTGTCCACCTCATGCACTGTTTTGACAGATTTAGGATTGGCTTGCGTTTGAGACCGAAAGAAGGTTGCAGCGCCTGCACAGGATCAAAATTTTGGACTCTGCCCATCTGAAGCAGGTAGCGTATACACGCAAGATTAAGATCGGGTTAGTATAGTGTTAGATTCAGATTGAGATTCGCACGGCCGGCAGTTGAACCCGGCAGGCTGAGGCAAAATCCTCGGGATAATGGCCATTGATCCACCTGAGTTGGGCCTCGCTGAAGGCCCCCGGAGACTCGGGCAATCTGGGCAAAAAACAATACACCAGGCGCTGATCCGCAGCACCACCGTAAAACCGCTTGGGATATTCGATGGCGGTAATCATGGCCGCCCCCATCGCCCCGAGGACCTGCACGGCCATAAACATGGCGCAATCCAGGCTGCGTCGCATCGATGCGTCGGCCTCCAATATATTACCGACCGGTTTGAGCGGCATAAGCTGCAGTTCCCATTGAGAGGTCTGTGCTTTGGGAACAAACAGCATGACCTGATCGTCTTCAAATACAACCAGGCTGCGGTCCCGGCTGCCATCGCCGTCAAGTCGCCGGTTGGCACGGATGGCGCTTTCGTAAGCATCAAAAAAGCTGGCACCGCTCTGGCGGCGATATTCATCGATAAACGCGCGCAGCTGGTCTCCGCAGCCGTAACCGTCCATTTGTGTATCCGACGGCTCACCGTTTTCAAAGGTCGCCACCTTTTCCGGGACCAGGGCATACTGTTGATGGACTTGCTGATGCGAGGCATGCAGTCGGTAGCGACTGGGCGAAAAATCGAAACCGAAGTTCCAGCCCCACAGGGTGCTGCTGAATGATGGCCGCTTATCTGCCGAAGACCGCTCAAGCCTGTCTTTGACGCATTGGCGCAAGGTCTCCAAAATTCCTTCTGACAGACGTTTGCGGGATTCCGGTCCTTCCAGACCCAGCTCGGCAGCCAGCCGCAAATAGGTTCGCTGATAATACAGGTGACGCATGCCGGAAATATCCGCCAGGGTCAGATCTTCGATACGATAGCGCACCGCGGTGTCGGCCATGTTGGCAGCGTAATGCCCCCAGGGGATATAGCTGTTGCGACGCAGGTATTCATAAATTCTCGTGTCGGAGCGTTTATCCGACCAATCCCCGACGATCTCACTGTTTCCCTGGGCTCCGGGTTTCAACACCATCACCGCTTTGTAGGCATCCGGCAGACAGGGATTGTTGGCCACGGCTTCAAATAGTAAGCCGTTATGGATGCACGGTTCAACTTCGCCGCGACCGTTTGGGCGAAAATTGATACCTGAAGGATGGCCGCTTTGCGGATCGTGTTCAAAATCACAGGTCAACTCGGCCAGCCGCGTAAGTTCGGCAGGATCGGTGGAGGTTACGCCCAGCGTCAATTGAAACGGTTCGGGCAGAAGTCGCAAGAAACGGTCTATCTGTTCCGTATGCGGGGTGTCCTCCGCTTGCCGCTGGCGCAGACTTTCGCTGAAAGAGACCGACGGCGGCTTTGGAATACGAATTTGGCCGGGGTCCTGAGCGCAGTTATCCGCCCAGCTATTCAGGATAAAGGTGCTGCCACGAAACGGAAACGCATTGGGCACTTCAAAGATCAGTTCACCACCGGTTTCACGGACATCACCGGCCGGAAAATTGGCCTGATTGCTTACCGGCTTGCCTTCAGCTGTGGTTCCCAGGGAGGTCACAGCATCGATTTCGCGCAGATTTTGCGTTAAAAAGGCAGGCGCATGAATGCCGTAAATAAATTTTCCGTTCGGTGCCACACAGGTCGGCAGGTTCATATACACTCCTTCTAAAGACTAATTTGCCGCGGTTTCAGAGGTAATAAACGATTTTCACAATTTGAAGATATTAAATTCTCAGTACAGATCAGATAGATAGTCATAGATATAGCAAAGCCACACAAATTCAAGTCATTTTCGTTTGGCAGATATGCCGATGCGTGTAAACAGGGTATGCCGAAAAGTTCGAGTCTAATCATTCTCTAACATTTCAAACCTACGCTCAAGTTGGATGACCCAAAACAACTTTTATATCGCCTGGAGGGAAATATGACCAGACTTTTGATCATTGGCGGCAGTGACGCCGGTATCAGCGCGGCCTTGCGGGCCAAAGAAATCGTACCGCCAACGATATTCGCAACCAGGGGATCGAAATGCTGCTGGATCATCGGGCGGTATCGATTCAGGCGAATCAAAAAACCGTTTCGGTCGCCGATCAACACGACAATCGACGCCAAATGGATTATGACAAGCTCGTCATTGCTACCGGTGCCGGGTCGGCTGTACCGGACATCGAGGGAAGCGATCTTGCCGGTGTATTTTCCCTGCGCTGGATGCAGGACAGTTTTGCCATGCAGCGGTATCTGACCGAAAAACAGCCAGGTGGTAAAAATCTTTGACCGCGTAGCCGCGCGCACCGGTTTGCGGAATTCGGAGGCCTATCAGGCCGGATTCGAACCGCTTACGGTAGACTTTGAGACATGGGACCACAAGGTCTATTACCCCGGTGCCCAACCAATAATTCTCCGTCTCACCGGAGACCGCCGGACCCAAAGACTGCTGGGAGCCCAAATCATCGGGCACTACGGGACCGAGATCTCCAAACGCATCGATGTGTTTGCCACCGCCCTCTTTCATCGAATGCCGGTCGAAGCGCTCAATGATCTTGATCTAAGCTACACACCGCCGCTCAGCAGTCCCTGGGATCCGGTGCAGATGAGCGCACAGCA
>Ga0126335_1000507_pt1 | contig 18909 bp, 10 predicted proteins | sample OlaspJWI45metaG_FD_108409 | JGI IMG/M metagenome (GOLD analysis project Ga0126335, IMG submission 108409) | Marine gutless worms symbiont microbial communities from Oahu, Hawaii - Olavius sp. 1 OAHU.JWI-45 metaG | ecosystem: Host-associated > Annelida > Digestive system > Unclassified | place... | reverse complement strand
GGGAGGGAGGAGGCAAGGGAGGGGAGCCCCCCCCAATTCACATTCCTGGCTACGCCACTGTGCCACAACTTCAGCTTGTTGACAGTGAATTTGTACTGACCAGTCATGTTCAGTTTCTTCTTTTGCAGTTTTTTGATGCAGTCGGAAATAGAATGCAATGTAAGCTTGTGGAAATGGACAGGGAGAGGCAAACACAACTTTGCTTACGGTTAGGCTTTATCTAGTGCTGTAGCAGCATTTGTTACAGTGGGAAATCGCTGTCTACAAGTAGAATTGTCATCTGAATGTCAGCCTTGGCAGAAGTGTGTTTTCGAGTTTTTAAGTGTTGACAGTATGTGTATGTCTGCTGTGTAGTCATATCTTACATGCTGTTGATTCTATTTTATGGTTTTTACTTAATTCATGATAACAGAATTGACAGTGAAGTGATATTGTTTCCACAAGTTATTTATAAGTAAATTTGTGACTACTGACTACAATGTAATTACTGTGTTGAGTACACCTGATTAGGTGAAGTTATGCACAATTTTATTGTTATGCTGCTTTTTACATGTAAATGTGTGTAATGTTACATGTAGTTTGTTTTGGACTGCATGCATGTGTGAGATTATGATGATGATATAAAATTTTAACTTATTTTATGATTATTTTTAGAAAACGGTGCTTTTAGTTGGTTGCCCTTTATTTGTGTACATACATAGAGAGCTAGTTATTGCTAGTCATTGTGTGTGTAGTCAATCGAAATAGAAATGCATGTATTTATAATGGTGAATGCCAGTAGTCAGAGCTTGTCGCAGTCGTGTGGTACAGGCTGCTGCTGTTGCGTTTGCCTCGCTGTCTAGATGAAATCACATTTCGGTTGCTGCAGTTTCACAACGATAATTTTATCAGTAGATGCTTCTGCAGTTTATCAAACCATTTCACTCATGATATTAGTGCAGTGTTACACTAGTCTGCAAATTGTCGTCGTTTTAAAGTAAATTAACAACTAGCTGTATGAATAGTCAGCATAGCTTCAGATTTTTCTATTGTTGAATACTCGAGATTACGTTTAAGGCTGCTTTTAGTGAGTATTTACTGGGCATGAAGTAGTTTTTTTGTGACGTGCAAAGCATTTTCGTCTTAACAGTTTAACTGTCACATGTAACTTCTCCACTTCACAGTTAAACAAAACAGTAAAATTGTCTTTAGTTCAGAGTGCTGTTAGTGGGCTGATGAGTTTGATGTTTGTTACTGTGTCACACTTTCCATCTTGGTCTGCTGGTTTCTGACTATAATAAATATTATTGCTGTTTCTCATTTTGTATGCATTATGTTCATTGTTACACTGTATGTTACTATTTTATTACGTTCACGTATGTGTTTAAATTCGAATACAAAATTGTTTTAAACATATTTTAATTATATTTGTTGCTGACAGTGAACATAATAATGTACAAAAGCTGTCGTTTATATTAACTGTGTAATGGCTGCTGTTAAATGACACACCAAAAATAATTTCGTCACCTCACTATCCGTGGACATAATACACAGTTAATATAAACAACAGTTTTTGTACTTTAATATTTGCAGTTTTTCTACCATATTTATCTACATGCTCGCGGATTTTGTTAGCACTAAATACTGAATTTACTCGGACAGGTAGGTCAAAATCTAATGGCAAAGCAAAACAGTTGTTATTTTTTGGACGTAACTCATTAATACAGGTCGAAATCTATGTGTTTGCCAAATTTCGAAGTGATTCTTCAATGTATGGCTGAGTTACAACTACTTCCGGTTTCTGAAAACAAAGGGGGTCCCAAAATTTGAAAGTAGGTCACGTGACCCTGACGCATGATCCCTTTGACCTAATTACATAATGTTGGTAAGAGCTGCTAGCGCTCAATATGTGCCTAAAATGACGTCATGATCAGCTGGCTGCCCATTTTGTATTCTGGCTGATGTTGTAAAGGTGATTAGTTCACTTCACTTCCGTTGAGTTTGTTGTGCGCAGTGTGACTGAAGTGAGTTGCGTATTCAACGACGGGTTGCACTTGTTGGTTGTCAATCATGTCAAGCCTACATATTGATTTCGTAGCTTAAATACGTGCGGGAAATCAGATCGGGTCGACAAGGTGAAAACATTGCTTCTGGCGGTACACTTCGGTCTGACTGTTTGGTCGCGTGTTCGCTATGTTGCGCCGCCAGTTGTTCGTCAACGCTGGAGGCGTTTGCCTGGAACTGACACGAACGTAACAAGGCTGCCCTGTCAGTGGCTCTGTCGCCGACCTCAGCTCGAAGACGCGTCCAGTTGTCGGCGTGGCTGGCTCGGGTCACTGAATGCGAAGACGTGATAAGCACATCAAGATGTGACGCGGCAGACACTCCATCATTGTCGAGTACGGTAATGCGTGGGCGTCGTCCCTGTAGACTTCACATCTCCGCTAGCGGCTGGGTGATGCGGTGATGATGCTGCAGTAGGCCTACGGCCAGCCAGCAGTGACTGCGATGCTTGCTGCTAACACAAAACACGCTCGTTCACGAATCTCGTGGTTTCTGCCGCGCTGCAATATTTCAACACTTCTCGACTTCCGCCATCACTCTCTACCCCACGTATCCGTCCACTAACTAGCGTTGCTCGATAGCCATGTTAGCTGGAGAAACTGATTTAAACTCTTGGCCATATTTTCGCTTCTTTAAATCGTTTCGGCGTGGATCAGTGTGACGGACAGAGAAACGAACAAACGGAATTTGATGGCTTCTAACGACGCGCGCTGAAAATGAAATTTTAGTTGTAAATTTTTCATTTAAATCGAGTTTACATGATAGGATGTTAACTGGCTGCTTGCAATCCTTTACCTAGGGTCTAAGTACCGCGGAAGCACAGGCGCTTCTCAGCAAGTTTATAAGAAGACGAAGGCGATGCTGTAGTCAATAGGCCTGGGCCTACAAGCGATCAGTCATCGGCCGACGAGCGTTTTGTGCCGGTACCGAACACTCGCCCTCTGGCAAGTCCGGGCATCAGTTAAGCCGATTTTTCCTGTTTTCGTTTATTACACGTGCCCTTGTGTGCCTGATCGTCGTGCTCGTTAAGACGTCACTGTGGTTTGTAGTGTGCTATACCGCTTTAACTCTTAGTTGATTATTCTGTTCTTAAACAGACCTGCTAGGACTAACTAAATAAGTAAGATTATTTAGGGGCCTATAGACGGAGCCCAAAACAAACAGCGCACTAAGCGCCGCAGCCTCAGCCTAAGTCAAGATAAAATAAATAGATGTGAGACTCGAACCTCAGTTGAGTTACCGCGTTAGTCAGTCAAATGCACAGATGTTTAAAACGTGCATAATTACTGACGGCCAGTCATAAACATGTGATTTATATTTTAAACTAAGTGAAACGGTAATCTGGTGGAAGAACATCAGCAGAAACTGAAAAAGAATTAGACTTAACTTAAGTAACAGAGTTGTTGACAACTGGAACTCATTATCTTCGCTTTGCACAGGCCAAAATGTCAGCAATGTTAACACTTTTTAGAAAATCTCTCAATCGAATTGGAATAGTCCCAATTAAGTTGTACAGCTTTAAGTTGTTAGTTTAGACTTTAGATGATAGGCTTTATATGGCGAGAGCCTGTGCTTAGGCCTACTCATGGCCAGCAGTGTCTGCGAGAATTGGGTGAATTCCGAATCTGGCAGCAAAATGAGTTGAACAGTGCCAATACCGCAATCTCCGGTTCTCGTGATTTAACGGGAAATAACAGCAGTCTACAGCTTTGCTGTACAACAAATCCATTGACCACAGTAGATCGAAACGGTGGAGTTGAGAGTTTCGACTTTGCGCATCCAAGATAAAAAAGAGGATTTCAAAGGAAGTAGGCCAGATGCAGAGTAAGTCTTGTATTATGTATATGAAATGCACCTCATGCATGGCGAAAGAATGTAAAACTTACCTCGCCGCGACAGCAACCATTCACAGCCAGCCTACAGGCATAATTAAACGACGACAGTCAGAGTTGGCGTTTACTTGTGCCTGTCAGACTGATTTTTCTGCAACAACAATAATGTCGAGAAACTGGAGGTCGCATTTATCAATTCACGCGCACACTGCATAGATTAAAAGTATGAAATTAGCATTGAGGCCCTGTTCACGAACCAAGTATATCAGCTACAGCAACGTCATTGTCTTATTTGTTTAAGAATAATAGTTAACAGACAACGACCAAAATGTGGACAGAAACACAACTTATACGCGACACATAATATGCATTACTGTTACACAACAGTGACAATACTGTGCAAGACAGTGCTTTGGAGACTGATACAAAGTGTAGATCTAGACAGATTAATGGCTTAACGACGTTGCCAAAACAATCTGCGATATCAGCCGGGTGCCTCTTCGTTACGTCATAAAAAGCTGCTGGCCGGGACGTTAGACAAACAAATAGCCGAGGACGTCTGACGCGCTATGCTGCGAACTAGATGGGATGCTGACAGGGCTGCTAGCGAGATTGACAGATGCTAGAGACGAGTGTTGCCAGCATCAGCAGCTAGCAGCAGCAGCATCAGTGTGGCACGTGGAACGACGACGGGCCAACCCGGCGCGCCGCAGAACGACTGCTGTTGCGCATGCATGCTGAAATGAGAACTTCACGCTTCGACGCCGATCAATCTCGGCGCTTTACGTCAAACGTAAGTGCAATAATACTAAGCTACGTTTACACAGTCTGTACTCTGTTTGAGATGCTACAAAAGAGTCTGTAGCTAGAGCGCTGTCGATAGGTTGCGTTGCTGTGTATCAACTAATGTCTGCATATACTAAAATGATAAGAAATGTTGCAGATTTTTCGATACGTTTGCAGATATGTTACGAAACAAAAAAAGTTATTATTGCCCATTATTTTTGAGTAGGCACTTTTTTCGATCAGTCTATCGACTCTTGATTTGACGACTGAAAGTAAAAATAAGATTACAAATTTTATCCAAATTTTCTACTAAACGGAGAACACGGTTAACGAAGGTCAAAGGCAGAATATGCAAATATATTTTATATATATTTTCTTCTTTCTTCGTCTAACCACCGAACCTACCGCAGCGTATAAGTATAACTGACGTACGTGTATACTGTATAGTCGTGTACGTGAAACGGTTAAAGTGTCTTATCACGCTGATAGCCTGATAGCTGAATGCAGTGTGTCAATTAGCGACATGTTTGTTTGTTTATGATAATTCGGTGTCCGGTTTATCACGACCGTAGCTGTGGCAAGCTGTATAATTTCTCTTGTCCTTTCTTCTGTTGCCAGATAGAGGTCGGCTGGGTCACATCCCAGGGGACTGGGTCGGTCATAAGACGTCTTCAGACGCAGCGGATGTAAACACGAAGCAGCGGGAGGGTTGGCGACTTGGCGTGTGACTTGCGATCAAAGCGTGACAAATTACGACACATCGTGACGGACTTTGCTGCCCACGCACGCACCTGCACCGACTGACCGCCCCATTGGACGACGGCTTGTGATTCGAAATTATTGCCGCTTATCTCCGGACAACATCCGGTGAAAGATTTGGCACAGACAACAGAGCAGCGCGCGTTGTCCGATTAACGCTTTCCAATTTAGCGAGAATAACTCTTGTACTGATCCTCTAACTCAGAGCGACAGTATGGTATTTCGTGAACTTCTACTGATAAATTAATGTATGTACAATGTAACATTGTATTTGAATTCGGTTTATTTCTCCAGTAACTAAACATTTATTCTGTCCATTACAATTCACAATGTCGTGTATATCCCTGATGCTTGGGGTTTCTAACTTTCCAGTCAGCTTATAACCCTAACCCTTGGGAACGAACGAGTTCACTTGGGCACAAGTTTACTGCCATCCAGGAGTGCTGTGAAAGATCGGTTAGCATGGATGGCGCTACAAGCCGTCGACGGTCGGACAATCAAGCGTGAAGAGAGAGAGAGAGAGAGGGAGAGAGTTTATGTCTGATGAGTGATGACGAGATGTCGGTGTTGATTGTTGTACTTCAGGTGGCGATCTATTCTTGAAACTGGAGATTGCAGCACTTCGCCTTTGAACTGCCACCTGCTGCTAAGTGAGCAGTCCATGTTGGTGGTCGGCCACCCAGGATAGCTGACCAGTCTCCCGCTGAACGTGTCACTGTTGAATGATCAGTCGTTGTGAGTGGCTGACATCGCAAGATACGACCGCCGACCGACCTCGAGTTGAGGCATCTCGCCGTGTTCAGCTGCTGCAGCTGACTAGACCTGCGCTCGCGGTCTCTGCTGGGTGTATGTCGTTTGGTCGTTTTATCGCGTGGCTGCTTGATTAGTTTACGACGTCTGTGACCGAGCAGCAGATGCAGGCGACTCGTTAGATTTCACGGCGATTTGTTTCCGGACGTATGTTGCCGACTGGCCCTATCAGACGGGTTACAGCAGCAGAACTGTGTGCTCCGGTCACCGCTTCCGGCCTACAGCGTCGCCGTCTTGATTATACCCGCGGGTAAGACCGACGGCTCAGTGAACAGCATTGTTCAGTTGTTTTTACGACTCTTTACCGACGTATTTACGGTAATGGCTAACATTTCCGTTACTGTGATCGCAGTCGAATTGCTTTCTGCGCTGAGATAAATCGCGGTTTTCTTACGAAGGTATTTCTGTTTACGGCCCAATAGCATGGCGCGGTAGGCTAATAAAACGGTTATATGTTTCGATCTCTCGTGTAGTTCGGCGATTTTCATGCGTGTGAAATCGTGCAAATTAGCAATTAAGTGCAAAAAACAGAGGAGAAAAACGAAAACTATGAGATTATTAATTCTGAACGACGGAACGACGTACTCAAGCATTATCAAAATCATTTGCTTTGTTATTTAGGCTTATATTGAGATGAACAGCCAACGACTTCTGAACTCTAGAGTTGAATCTAGTTTAAACGGGTGTTATGCTACTAGCTGACTATAATGTATGAGCCAAATGCTTTTTTCATGTGCACTTAGACGAGATTTACATGTGACGACAAAATCTTTAATTGCAAACTATTAGTCAACGACAGAGAAGTTGTGCAGGTTACAGAGTGTCAAAACGATGTGTTAACAGGACAGCGACATGAAACATAACTACGCTGGAGGTCCGCTGGTCGTCCTTTTCATCTCGTGGACTTCCATAAATTCCTTTCTTTTAATCCTCACTACTACTTCATCGCCAGCAAATTCAGGTGATTATCGCCGAGTTGTTCTTTGTTTTCGTTCGATGTCAGTCGGCAGGTGTCCAAACCTTATAATAAGCTTCACAAGTGGCCAAAGTAATTTGGCGATGACCGCATCAAATTCCCCTTTTTCGCTCGCCGTGGAGAGGGACCTTGAAGGCTTGACCCCATCTAATACAGTGTTTCCTGGGCCTCCAAGAGTCTTCACTCCAAACGGGACCTCGATCAGTTCAGCCGTTTTTGCAGGGCGCAGCCGCGTGACAGACAGCCTAACAGACCTACCATTCTACGGAAACATCGTGCACAATAATCCGCATCTCAAGAGTCGTGCATTCGATGCCGCCTAATAACACCGTCATTAAGATATTAATGCGTCGACGTTCCGTGTATTTTGTGAAAACATGATTGTGTATTAGTCCTAAGAAGTTATCTACGTGTCAGGCAGATGTCTTCAAAACAGACATACGGACATAATTGCGACTGCAATCGCAGCATAGCGACGATCGCTAAGATGATTTTACAAATGAGTGACTGAGCGTTTGTTTTGAGACTAATTCGTCCACGTTCCTCTCTTGTATTCCATTCCAGTGGTTCAATCTGCAGCTAGTACGTGTTGGCACCGTTGTTGCCAGTTGAGTTCAATAATTTGTCGTTATCTGCTAAAGTGAAGAGATAGCGACGTTTGTAGCGGAGCGCGGGAGGCAGTTGTCGGTCGACTAGCTGGTGCCAGAACACGTGTCGGCAATTACCAACACTGACCCCGCCAGGCCTCGCACTGCCCCCGCCGCAAGCCTCCAACTTACTTCCTAGTCATACTTGTTGATACACGCCACATAACGCCAAAATATTTGCTTCCGCGGTTTGTGTTTACGATACGTCTCCGCATCTTGTTGTAGTGCAATTCCACTACAACACTTTTTAAAGCACTGATCTAACCTCTTGCCTTGGTCATAAAACTGAAGCAAGTGAATAATAGCACCCTTTAGCATAAGGAGTTCAAGTAAACAAAAAGCACGACAGTAAGACGTCTCGGTTCTCGTATAACGAATATCAAACAAAATAGTTTTGAACTTATTACCCCGTTAATTCGTTTGTAGAAATATATTATAGCGGATACAGATCACGTATTTTATAGCGTTTTATCAGTTGCTGTAGTAGTTTCTGAAATCGCACTATTTTTACTGACGTCTAAAATGTCTAACGTCTAAGTTTAATGTCTAATCGTCTAAAATATACCTACAGTTGGTTAATTAATCAGGTAAGTAATCCTATAGCCGGCTGCATGACTGTGGTATAGATGACAGATAGTTTGAGTAAGTAAGTAGTAAGTAAGTTAGTGGACGTCTATTGCGCTACATAATCGAGCTGTCACAGAGCACCATGCTCTCAATGCCCCAATAATAATGTCTTCAACTGTCGTTTGAACTTTTCATAACCGGATTTACGTCGCAGACAAGGTGACGTTTTTGTAGCCGGCTGCGAAGTCGTTTTTTGGTAAATTGCATTTTTGTTACGGTACGTTCTTGGATACATTCTATAAATAAATTTGTATATTTGTATGATCATAAGCAGTAATGTCGGTTTCACTTAATGACATTTTGCAGCACAACGTGAACGAGTTTTTCTGCCTGATGGTGAGCGGGCAGTTCTGTACTGTGATAACACCTGTGGACCAATAAGGCGCTCACTGTTCACCTGGTTCTTCAACGGTCAACCAATTGACTTTCAGCGCAGTTCCAATTCCAGGTAGGCCTACTTCACTTCATCGTCAGCCGTTGATCCATTCTGCTATGTACGTACAAGCTACGATGATCATAAATTCTATTACATTTTACTTCACTATTTTGATGTTGTCGATCGACAATATGTACAAATCATACAGATTAACATCGGTGTCTGAAATAATTTATTGATGCTAATATTATTTAACTGTACTACTATAATCGTACCAGCATCAAGAAAATGTTGTTAAATCTCGAACGGCGTAAGCCCAGTCAGCTACCGGCTTGCGTGTATAATTAAACTGTGAATATTTCACTGAGCATATGCACAACAATAGATGTGTACATGACTAGAAAAGTGATATTTCAGGTATGACAAAAGACGAGACAGTTTGAGGATAGAGCCGTTGAACGTGAACGACTCGGGCGTGTATTCGTGCATAACAACAAGGGACCAATGCCAGAAATGGAGCAACATTACTCTCATTGTTACAGGTAACGTACTCACTTCTCTTGTGAGTCGGAGGCGTAGTGGTTAGCGTCACGGCTTTCGGCCCGAGAGGTCGTGAGTTCGACGTTCGAAGTCTGCTGCGTTTCCGGTGAGGCGTGACGGTCCGAGCAGCTTATAGCTGTGATTTCCGTCACGTAGCAGTCCCGGGCAGACTGTTTACTCGCCATGGAGGTGCTGAGGCCAACTCAGCCTTTCATCCCTCCGGGGTCGGTAAATGAGGACCAGCTTCGGCTGGGAAGGCAAAGGCAGGTTTGGTTCATTCCTTTCGTGGATAAATGCGTGGGTGGCAGGTAAAACTGTGTAATCCCTTGAAAATGCGTGCCATACCTGAGCGCCTCTGTGATGGGGTTGGCCCATGAAGAGGCGCTATATCAAGTGTCATCTACCTTTACCATTGTTCACCAATTACGTAGCAGCGCTGCGGGCATCTCTATGTGCTTGTCGTACGATAGCTTTCTGAATTCTCGACCTAGAAACAAACTTTACGTTTAGCATGCGGCTATATCTTCCTAACCGAAACATTAACCTCGTACATCAAGGTCATTGGGTCAACGCAGTTAAAAGCCAAAAAAGCGGGAAGCCTGCTTTGATTAAAAGGCAATTTTGTTCTTGCGTTTTCTTGCTGAATGTAACTGCAATTTGAACAAAAGTGAAAAAAAAATTAAATAAAATTCAACGTCGTCAATATTAAATGGCAGCAGTGATTGCACCGCGGGCGAATAAAAGTAGATTGTCGATAGTTCTTAGTAGGTCTGGCGGCAAAAAGCACTGTTTGTACACCTGCTGTCTATTTAATAGCCGGTTTGGCGTCGTGCGTTCCTCGTCGTTTAGGATTCGACGTCGGTACGGCATCAGATGAGCATGCTGTTGTATGGTCTCTGAGTTAGTTGATCAGTGCTAGTACGGTGCACCGCTTAAGCACCGCCGTTCCCGGCGGGCGCGTCGGTATTGTGCAGCAGACAAGTCACGCCAATTTGTAGTCGTCGGAATTGACGAGTGCTTGTTAGGGCTAATCGACTTGCTGCTGCTGCTGCTGATTCCAGCTCGCCTTCTGCTTCCTGCTTTGTCTCATGCCAGCTAAGTGCAAGTGTTGTAGGCTACAGATATGAATCATTCACGACGTGAAGTATTTTTTGTTTTGTTCTATGGCCATGCTTTGCCTCCGTCTGCGGCTGATTTACAGCATTAGTTGGACTGGAGAGCTAGTGCTTTCTACCGAGCATGTGCCCTTGGCAGTGCGTTACTTTCCGCACGATCTGGGTTATTGCATTGCTTTCGTAGACGACTGTCGGTGTCTTACTGCTCATCTGATCTGTGTTTTACCGCTGTACAATGTTTTAGATTTTATCGAGCAAAGAAATGATAAATAAATACATAAAATCAGCATCCAATGTGCTCGAAAATCGTTGCGTTTGACACATTTTCTTCACTTATTTGTTTATATTTCATTTATTTCGGTGGGTGGGCATCGAACGAGTCAGATGCAGACTATTGCGATTGATTCCGGCGCCTTTCAATCTGCATGTCCGTGAGTGACGGGGGTTGTGCAAAAAACGACTGAACGGATCGACGTCCTGTTTGGGGTGGAGACTTTTGGGGACCCAAGAAACATTGTATAATGCATTAGATGGGATCCCATCCCCTCACCGCAAGGGGAGGGGGTTCGATGCGGCCTTTGCCAAATTACTTTGGTCACATGTTTTCATTCGTGAAAGTCTTTTTGTAATGACTTTTGAAATCGTGCAAATGTAAATGTTGGCAGATTTATGTGTCGATTTATTTGACTGTTTGATATGTAGCGCCCTGGAAGACTACCTACTTACTTACTTATGATTTGTCGATGTACAAAAACTCTTACGGTTACGCTGCAGTATTTAATTTTGCCATTTGTTTGCGTGACAGAGCCATTTATCCATGAAGGGAAGTTGTGGGAGTACGCCGTGAAAGATCATAACGACACAAAAGGTAAATATACTCATTCCCCACACGCACATACGTACACTGTGTCCGGGCAAAAGTACACCACAAACAATATCAGATAAAATGCCAAATTTCAACCTATCCTAACAAAATTAAGTGTACTGAATTATGTATATATCTGTGAAAGAACCACAAAATTTTATTACAAAATATTTATTAACAGTGAAGTTATTAATCTTCAAATATCGACGACAAAATATCCCAGTTTCCGTTACATTAATTAGTGCAGTCACTGGTCCGGAAGTGCTCCTGCCCATATGGCACGTAAGACTGTACAACTGCTAACCCGTGAAACATCAGACTTCATCGCTTCAACTCTCTGGTCAGCCAACATTTCGGACGTCAGCTCTGTGGACTACCGGATCTGGGAAAGCTGCGGGAGAGTGTGTACGGCAGCCGGATTTATGACGGCGCACAGCTGAAGTTGCGTCTGATCGAAGAGTGGGAACATTTCAACCTCATGGTCAATTGATCATCGATGAAGCAGTCAGGCAGCGACGTTCACGTATTCAGTCTTGCATTCGAGCACGTATTTTGAACACAGACTTGAAATATGTTTGACTTTTACACTTTGACAGTCACATGTCTAAACGTTAACAATAGTGGACACTTCATGTTTTCGGATGACACTCGCTAAACATGCAATAACTTTTGCAGACATTAGCGGATTGTAGTGAAATTTGGTGATTTGTTTGCAATTAGATGTTACATTGTTGGTAAAGAATTTGATTAAAATCAGACGTGGTTTGCCGGACTTATGTAAATCTACTAGTGTACTTTTTTCCGGACACACTAGTATATACGGTAACCTAGCCACGCTTCAATACTAACGTTGTACTTAGCTTTATGAGAATGTGCTTTGTGTAATGAAAAGTGATTGACGATATATTACTATGTTATCTTATCACTGACACGCAAACTGCCTGATAACGTTGGTTTCTGCTGCTGACAAGTGCATACTTCTCTATCATTAGTCCTATATACAAAATGTCTTTACCGGCCTGCGCCTTCACTCTTCTCACGCAAGACGTTTTTAATTACAGTCGGTCTTGTTTGAGAAGTCGTGTTTCACGGCGTTTGTGAACTTTAACAAGTCAGAAGTGGGATAACTTTTATTTCCAATTAATTAGAGCTGACATTATCTGCAATGTTGCGCCTAATTACTTGGAAATAATAGTAGCCCATTGCATTGATAGCGTAAAACTTTTCTTATGAAATTCGGAATTTAAATAATATACGAAGGCGTTCGTAGCTCTTTCCTTCCCCATCACTCGTAAATTCGACCAACAGCTCTAAATGCCGCTTAGCATGAATATTCACACTCTTGGACATTGATATTACCTCCAAGTGACTGCAGTGCAGTCGTGGACAGAGGACACCTTTGTCGAAACTGACGACTGACTGACAATTACCACAGTAATAAACGACACGCGGCACCGTTCCCAACAGTGAATCTTGTCTAGTGCTCTGTCTTAACCCTTTACTCAGTTTTAACAATTTCAGATGGATGGTTCTAACTCATTTGGTGACGTTACGTTACGACGTTGTGCTACATAATTTTTGCATGCTCGTCGTGTTAATGTGCTAATTATTTTCTAATCACTTCATTAGCCTGCATATTTAATTAACTGTCAATCTTGGTTACAAATTTTTTTTAAAACATATATTTGTTGTTGGTAGCAGTGTGCCAATTGCAATAAAATTATCTATGTAATTATCATTATAGCATTTAATTGCCAGGTCTGAAACAAGTTACCAGTAAGCCTGCTTTAATACGGCACCATAAAGGCTGAAATAATTATATGCACCATGAATGCAATCATTATCAGAGCTTTTCAGCGAACAAAGTTGCTGAAGTCGACATTCGTAGTTTTTGATTTAATTTTGTACTGCAGACAGCGTATATGTTACAGTTACTGAGTGAATGGTAATGCACTTGCCGAATAGCTCGCCTAATGCCCGCTTTCGTCGTAGCTGATGGTTTCAATTACTGCACGTTTTCAGTCGTTTTCCTGTTTGCGCCTGGAACTTCGTGTTGCTTCTGTGATTGTGTGAACATCATCAATCTAATCAGTGGTGAAATTTGTTTCAGTGCCAAACGCTTGCGTAAGGTGCAGTGCATTATGATGCATACGACCGCAGATGTGATCTTCGTGATCTATAGGCCAATTACTTCACTTCTGTTTTCACATGTTTCGTCTTTTATTAATTCATGGCCCGCCACCGAGGCCAGTGATCTGTTGTGACTTCGCGTTGAACAACTTTATTCATCATGACGGCCGCAAAAAGACAAGATAAGCAAACACACAGATAAACAACATAAACATTTGTATTTTCAGCTCCTTAGAGTCTGTGAGTGTGCAGCCACGCAGATTAATTATGTAACTATTCTATCATATTCCATTGACGTCTGATTCAGACGTGATGGTAGATCTGCATGATAGAATAGTTAGCCTACATAATTAACTGGTGTGGCTAATCAGTGTCTTCTATTATTAGGCCGAATCGAATACATGAGATGCGGACTATTGTGATCGATGATCCCGTAGCATGGGCATCTGTCATTCTGTCTTACGCTGGCGAGTTGTGCAAAAACGGCTAAACGGATCGAGGTCCGGTTTGGAATAGGGACCCAAGAAGCATTGTATTAGATGGGTGTCCTCGCCCCCCCCCCCCACGGCGAGGGGGAGGGAGTTCGATGCGGCCCTTGCCAAATTACTGTGGCTAATTGTTTAGCCTTTCGTCGATCTAACATTTGTGTTTTTTTGTCACCGTTTATTAACAGTATCTGTTGGGCACCAGCGCATGGTCTGTTGCACAGCGCTCGCCACTGAGGGACATTGATCAATACCATCCCAGACTCACGAAGTCCCAGAGTGATTTTGTCGATTCTTAGAATCCGTTTCGTTGGTGGACTAGACGTCCGATTCATTCATGTCTCGTCGATGAGCTGCAGTCCGAACTCTGAAGCAGACTTTCATCGTTTCGACTGTATCAACACCTAGTCGTGAGTTGCTGAGACTGCGTTGGCGGCGATTCTTTGATAGGGTCTCACATCGCATGCTCACGTGGCCACATCATGCCAGTCATCTCTCCAGCCCTCCTCAGCTTGGCGGCCGGCGGCCAAGAAATAGGAAAATATTTGTTCACTGCATGCTGTGGCTCGCACTTGCACGTTACGACTGCGCTGCCTTCAACGAAATCGACGAGATGTATGCTTAGACGTTCGGTGCTGGTATTAGCAAGACAGCCGCGTGTAATCAACTCATTTTGGGCTGCATCGAATGCATGAGACGCAGACTGTTACTGCAGATGATCGCGGTGTCAGTCTGTCTGTCACGCGGCTCAACTCGGCTTCACTGTGCAGAAAAGGCTGAACGGATCAACATCCTGTTTGGGTTGGAAACTCTTTGGTACACAAGGCACGTTGTATTAGATGGGGGCCACGAGCCACCTACGGCAAAGGCCTGAGAGGGGAAATGTGGGGAAATGTTGCCAATTGTAACGTATAGGAACATCGCTGCTCGTATTCGATGCGGCCTTTGCCAAATTACTTTGACCTTTGTCATTCTGCGTGTAAAGCAGAGTAAGTTGCTGCAGAGTGACACATATACAGGTCTGTAGCTGAATTTGCATATGAATTCTGTGTATTATTTCAATGTCGAAGAAATCGTGAAACTACGTGGGTGTCCCCAGACATTGTATTGTGCAATGCACGTGTTGACTGTTGAAGGTCCTCGGTGGGTGGGCAAGAAGCTGTCACCAATCATAGCGTCTCCAGCAAGCAACACACTGACTCTGCGCTGTCCGGCGGCAGGTGATCCGGCACCCAATATCACTTGGCTCAAGGACAATGAACCGCTTGAAGATCGATATATGGGATCAGTCAGTTTTTCAATAATTGTCTTAGTCTTACCTGTTATCTGCTTTCTGCTGCTAGTTCTACGACTTTATTTGTCTATGTCCACTGATTTACTATACGGATTTCATGAAATCTCTTATAAACATTATATTAGACTCTAACATTAGCCAGGATATGAAGTAAATAGCACAGAAACCAAAGCGAACTAAATCACATTAGGCGCTTCGATCGAACAGAGCAGTCTTGAGGTGCTGGCGAAACACTGAAAACGGGGCCAGCTATAGGGAAACTTCTGTTGCCGAATCTGTTGTGGGTTCAGGGAGCAAACAATGTCCGGATGTCATTTGAAGTCGACCTGAGTGTTCTCCGACCCCTTACCCGAGAGCAGGCAGCTGTCATTAGCTAAGTAACGTGGTGCCACTCTGGCCAATGACTGTTGAAGTTGAATCAGCTCCACGACCTTCGTCAGCGAGCGTAACAACGACATAAGAATTTTGCGATCGAGACTGTCAAACCAACCAAACATGTAACACACAAAAAGCCGTGGGCAGTCTACTGAACTTACTCAAGTCGGCTGCGCTTTTAGCAGTCAGCTTTTTTATCACAATTTCAAGACTTGCGTTTAGCTTTAAGTCCTGGACTTGGACTTATTGTTAGCTATAGTCTAGACACGTACAGTTGTCGAGTGTCGCGCGTAGATAACGTGGAAGAACGCTCGGTACAGTATTCGCATGGATGAAGCGAACTTGTTCGACAGCGGCAACTATACGTGCGTTGTATGGAACAAATACGGCACGATTCAACACACATTCATCGTCGAAATTATCTGTAAGCACCGACCTCATCGTCTTTTTTGTCCTTCTTGCGACTAACGAATTTAGCAAGATCGTGTTTGCAGTTGCTCAAGCTGATTTCTTAACATTTAGTAATGTTTTATTTTTATACCTGTTTTAATCGAGACCAAGATGTAAAATCCGTAATGGTTATATTGCGTGCTACCTACAGAAATTCCACAGTCAGCACTTGGTTATTGGCTATCTGGTTAGGCACAGTGGCAAAATGAACTGCATGCATTATCTGACATTTTGTAATTTAGACTTCAGGCCTTAGCTTTGTATTAATGGTATTTGTTAGTTGTATTTTGTCTGTCTGTCTGCTGTGTGGTGGACGAATAAAGATTGTTAAAATGTGACGGCAAAACGGTTATTAAACTAAAGTGTAGAATACTCTGAGACAGCAACGTCTCATTGTAGTGATTAACAGCTAAGGGTTTGTAGGCTACAAAAAGTTTGTTGGCAGTTGTTGGATTAAGAGTTTCCGGTTCCGGGTGAACTTAGGCGTCTTCCGAATTGTCAGCAGACTGGTCTCTAGCGCTCCAGCGCCGCATCGCTTCCCGGCTTCCAGTATATAAATCTTGCCGCCGTAGATTCAACTACTTCGGGCCGACAAGGCCTGGGACCCAGCGGTCTGCGGACGTACCGTCGCGGTTTTGCCGTGGACCGCGGCCGGTCCTAGTAGAAACCAGATGTCGAGGAGTCGATTTTTACGCTAAATAATTTCTCTTGTCTGTCGACGAACGCGAGCGAACGTGCCCCGTGCATCGCTATAATTCCTGGAGGGCGACGTGGCCCGCAGCCGATTCCAATAATGGCTGCCGGCGGCGAGTCGACAGGAAGTAATCTCGGCTACACAGCGCGCGTTGACGACATCATCAACATCATCTGGAAGCTGGTTCCTTGCTCGCTCACACATCAACTGTTTCAGAGACGTCGCATCACCAGTTCTTGCACTGTATATCACGTCGCTTGCTACCAATGATGTTCGTTACTTAGTTTGCTTGCTCTGATGATCAGCAGACGCTCCGCGCTGTTCTACATGCATCACATATAGACTACCTCAAATGAACTTTCACAATGCCGTTTTCATAAGTATTGTATCGAGTATTGTTATTACGTACCATTAAGTGTGCAAATTGTACTTTCACGCTCACGATACATATTGTCTATACGTTTCGTCAGCAGATCTGCTCTTAGCTATCAAATTGACTTAATAATTAATAAGTTAACGACTAATCTCACAGTGGTGGTCTGTCTCCATCAGATTGTTCAAAAACTGCAATTTCTGCAAAACCGCCCAAAGTTAAAAGTTGGCACGCAGGTGCAGTTCCACGCAGTTGTGATGTCATAATATTTTATAATATTGATTTGATCTTTATCGATCTCAAGAGTTAGGCCTACGCATATTAGCAGGTCGCTTAGCGACAACTCTGCTGACGACCTTGGTGCTTTGCATGTTGCTTGTTAACAAACAGAGCTCTTACTTCGTAGCATATCACGGCGATGGCGATGACAAATACAAATCTTACAGAATACAGCGCCTCTGAAGTTACGACCTTATGGCGCTATACAAATCTGTTTATTATTATTATTATTATTATTATTATTAGAATGCACTAAAGTTATGGGCATTCATATTGCAACTTTAAATAGTTAACTCCGTGAATAAAGTGATTAATCCCACAACAGTTTTTCTCCGCTGCCGTTGTTCTGCGACGTCATACACTGCATGTTTCCACCCAGGACCACTTGATTTGATCCGTCACACTTGCAGCATAAAGCCAGCCGGCCGATGTTATTTTTATGCGATAAGTCGTTGAAAGCAGATAAATTATATAACGTAGTTCGCCAACCTTGCTGTTGTACTTTCTACGCTTATCTAATCCTACGAGTCTCGACGCAACGTTTTTCGTCTACATCGGCTCACTGATTATCAGCGATTCCGTGCAATATTGTAACTGCATATAAAACGGAAATTTTATTGCAGTTGCTTTGTCCTCGCCAACTTCATCAATTGTATCGTTATTAGTGTCAGATGATAACTGCATACGCATTGACGAATAATTAAAACTTTTAATTATCTACACTTTATATATTATGCTGCATTTTGACAGGCTCTTGCAGTTTCTTAGTATCATAGTTTTGTAAGCTGTAATATAAATAACTGCCTTTTTAAACTAGGACGGTTGCTGCACAGGCTGGTAGCGCGTTTTAAACCGCGACGTGGTCACTGCAGTGTGCAGCGCGCCACGTTAAACTGAACGGCGATCTGGTGCGACTATCGAGCTCCCGCAGCTGGCTGTAAATGCAAAGTTTAACGGACAACGGACGGACAGAAAGACACATCACTTAATACCATATGTTGCTGTTCATATGGACGTACTACCAGTATTAATAATTTTTTCATCAGTTTTACACAAATATACATAAAGGCCCTGCAGACAAGTGCGGGGCTTACCGGTAATTGCTCTGAACTACCCGCGGCTTCGCCCCACTATTGTTCTTGTCACTTTTTCTCGTTAATTAATATCATGCAAATTCACTACATGTATTAGTGACGTCATTGGCTTGGTGTGTTCACTGTTACGTTGTAGCACGTCTGCCTCATCCGCCGATCATTCTCCGAGGTCCGAGCAATCAGACGGTTTTCGAGGGAGAAACGGTGAGTTTTGAGTGCGCCATCATGAGCGACCCGCATCCTCACTTGCAGTGGCTGAAACATTACACGGTCAACGGGTCTTACGTTAACGACGATGACAACGGCACCGCATATGTTACAGCTTTGTCGGTCAGTCGGCGTTCACGGCGTTAGCGTTT
>Ga0126335_1000506_pt1 | contig 18917 bp, 20 predicted proteins | sample OlaspJWI45metaG_FD_108409 | JGI IMG/M metagenome (GOLD analysis project Ga0126335, IMG submission 108409) | Marine gutless worms symbiont microbial communities from Oahu, Hawaii - Olavius sp. 1 OAHU.JWI-45 metaG | ecosystem: Host-associated > Annelida > Digestive system > Unclassified | place... | reverse complement strand
TTTTTAATCAAAAGTTTATCTTCAAAACTCAACATAATTGTTTAATTGTAACAAACAACTCAAGTAAAGTTTTGTGACGCGCAGTGTGACGCAGTTATTACGTCATTTAGTCGTTAAGTAAAAAATTGTAGCGTGTTTTTTCCTATTTCCAACGGTGCAAAAAGTGTAAAAATCTGTCAACAAATGTCAGAGTTATAGTCGAAAATAAAGTGGCACGTTTTTTATGGCCCACGGTGTATAACTACGTTACGTACGCATAAATAGGCTTATTTAATTACTTGAGTTAAACTTTAAGTTTATTTATAATCACATATTAATCAAGACAGGTAGCCTAACAATAAACAGTTTGGCTATGTATAAATACGATATAGGCCTAGTACATGTAAAAGTTGCAGTTCGGCTTGCGGTCGATGGCGTAGCCAGCCACACGCACACTACGAACTTGCGTTAAGACTTGCCAGTATTTCCAATGAGGATAATGTTCGTGATCACTTGCATTCCTACGTTGAATATTCGACGCATTTTCCTAACTTAAGATTTCAGAGTTTTCTGTATTGTTGTGTGTAATTCACGTAATACACGCGTGTCACACTTTGCGTGTTTGCTTATTTATACTGTATTAATTTTGCGTGGATTAAAACACTTTTCTTAGCCCGTCTTCTTTTCTTTCGAAGGTCACCAAATCCGTCTTGTGCATGCTGCCATCGTACGTAAAACAGCTGCCGCTACGCCATTGCTTCAAGTTGTACAGTTCTAACTGTTGGTCTAGTCTACAACTGTGTTCTGATACTGAACTCTTTCCACAACTAGACACACAAATTAAATATAAGAGCAAACGGCGTATGAAAGTCGTCAAAATAGTCTACTTTAACGTACGTTAGACATCTAATAAGTTAAAGTGGTGACATTGTTGACAATTGACAAAATTAATCACTATTTTGCAGTGTGAATGCACTGAAGCTCAATGATAAATCTTATATGGAGATGTACAAGCTCGACGATGACCTCCTATAGAGTGGCTATTTGGTATCACACAGAAGGGCTACACCACGCATGATCCAGTGATCTGGGTCACAAGCGGTCTTGAGCAGCAGAGGGAAGATGTAGGTCAGGTCAGTGCGACAAGGCTTCCTGTAGACCGGACACTCATAGAGGTTGTTACCATGGCGACGTTCTCTGTTGACAGCGTACACGTGGACCACCGGCAGTGCAGGGTACAGCACCTTGGGTGATGGCTCCGTGAGCTTAGAATTGCGTCGGTCCCACCCGGCTCCGTCCAGGTACAGACCGTGAATGTACGCACCTGTATACACCAGCATAGAACGACTACTACCCCACCTCCATCAGTTATTGTTAGTCTTCTCAGGACAGCGATTGGTCTAGTGCCATTTTGTGAATGCAGAACGATATCTTCGTATTTAGCAATCAACAACTTACAAAGTTGGCAGCAAGACTGCTGTATCGTTACTACAAACAAATTATTTCGTCAAGGATAACAAAATGGAACTGAACATAGCACCTGGTCGAATGTATTTATAAAACAGGCAAACGAATTAGAACAAAACGCGTGATAATTCTTTTAACGGACTTGATTTACCTTCCCTGGGCGGCGAAGTGATGTCTTCTTTCATCAACTTGGTCACGTCGTTATCAAGTACGACAGCATCCAAAGCCCAGCCGTTGTGAGCTCTTGTGATTTCCTGACGCATCGCTGTCAGAAAACCCTGTGGGTTAAAGAACCCAGTCATCCAGAACACGCTCGGGCGACCGTCAAACAACCAGCTTGTGAACTGAGCGTGACGATCAAGTAGGTCCGTAAACCAGAAACCGATTGAAGCCGATTCCCAGGAAATCTGTCAGAAATTCAACATGTTACCATAAGATTTTTGCCGAAATCCAACTTTTAACTCCCAAAGTTTGTAATTTCAACTATTTGCAGAAACATATCAGATGATCATTTATAGTTGCTGCAACAAGAGTGACGAGCGGCCACGGCAGGTTACCGCAATGTTTTTTTACAACGCTACCAGCTATATAGCAATCTGCCTACCTATGGGGCTCCGGTAGCAACGTTCGTAGTGAGACTAAATATAGCTCTAAAGTTCTATTTAAGAAATAATCGTGTTTTCACCCGTTTCCAGGTAGCTGGTATCCTTGCGTCATACATGGAGTCGAGAGCATCGCGAAGGTTTTCCGACATGATGATGGTGCCGTCGATGGCCAGCTTGAGATCACTGAGTGTGTTTCTCACAACCGTAACTACTCTCTGCATCCGATCAATCTCCTGACGCAGAAATATGTTGAGCGGCTGTAGATGTCCCATCTTCTTTAACCTGTCTTTCACCTGCAGGCAACCATTTTCATGCCTCGTGTCAAACGGCTCATGGCTGACAAAAATGTCAATATAGACATACAGGTAGTCTAATGCATGGAACTTCAACTTTGTATTTAACAACTACATCATACAAAGCACTTGTCACATTTCACCATTCGTACATTACATGATTGCTTACACAGCTCAATAGTAGGCAAAACGGCCAGTTGGTTAACAGGTTAAGTTGACGGACAAATTGGTGTTGTTGAACTTGAGCAACGAGCCAGGAACTTGTGTATAGAAACTGAATTGGATGCTGTAGTATAGGCCTATCGTATGATATGCCTCACTGTACCTCGTGTTGTACGTAGTCGGCAGGCAGTTTGCTGAGCATGTCATCAGCCAACCGATAGACAACACTCTCCCTCGTCTGTCCGCCGCTGACACCGGAGTCTTTCGGTTGAATACTGGCAGTTGTAGCCAGCATCTCATTCACCATGTTCGTCTGATAACTGCACACACCGCCATCACTCAGCCTTCTATTCGCAGCTGCACGATGAGCTTCACATTTTATTATACTTCGGGAGGAAGACCAAGGTAGATATAGAAAATGTGCAGTAAAACTTTCGCGTGTGTATTTTAAGACGTAACTGGTTTAATATTTCAAGTCAATAAAATGTGAATGGCAAAGCAACAACATCGACTGAGTTTCCGTAACATAATGCCTTCACTGACTTCTTTATTTCTCAGTTTCCTGACATTCTTTGAATTAACCAATTCCTCCAGGTTTCCACATAATTAGTTACCCTATGAGTATGAAAGTGCAAATATAGGCTTATAGTACAACAAATTAGTTTCAGTTTCAAAGTATGTATGCAGAACGCACGTGATATCGGCGTTAGGATGGAGACCAAACGTCGCCGGGGAGTCGACCATTGGTAGAGCATCGATAAACGCACGATATTCGTCAACTGTCTTGCATTTCGGTATCGCGTAACCTATCAATTAACACTACGTACAATGTTCATTAATAAATAATTACTTCGCCACTAATGGCAGACAAACAAAGAAAGAATAGACCACAGGTGTACGCCATGAGTCAGTTAGTCCTAATTTGAGCGCTGTATAGAGCCGAGTTCTTGTTGTCCCTAAAATGAAAAGTACTTTCGCAGTAGAAATTACTCTAAATCGGCATAAGGTCAGTTGAGCGTGTACCTTTGTAGAACTGGAAGTCGTCAGCGAAGACGTTTTCGCTAAACCAGACTTTAGCATAGGTGTTGAGTAGTCGCTTGTCGTAGTCGTCCGTGACACGGCCGCCATACTGCACTTCACCGATCATGTAACGTACTGTCGTCCATGAAATTCCCTGCAACATCGTTCATTTTATATTCACATTGCCAGTACGTACGTTTGGACTTGATTGCGTGTTTTTAACTTCATACAGAGCAATTGTTTAAACTTAAATGTGCGGTCAAACTCCAAATAACTAAATTTTAACCGACGTAAATTTTTTTAGTTTTAGTTCGCCATTTTTCGGAAAATAAAGACAATATGACTATTTTTGACTCAGTTCTTGATACTCTGAAGTACAAAAGCATTGCAAGTCTAGCATTAAGCCTATGTCTAAGCAGCCCATAACACACACTATTAAATCAAAACCCGTGCTGCAAATGGATCCTTACCCGTTTGACGTCCAGATCGTCGAGATGGTTCTGAATGAACTGTACAGTGGCAGTGAAGTCGGACTGGTTAAACTCGTACGAAATGTTCCAGCCAATTGGACCAAACTTGCGTCTCTCCTGCAATATGACAACATCATCTTGCTTTTAGCCTTTTTAGCATCTGGAAATATATTAATTAATTATTGTACATGTATATAGGCAGCGCCATAAGCAAATTACTAGGCTACAAGTGTACCAGAAAATAGCTTTCTATTTTTCCACGATATCTGTAATAATGTATGGTAGCCTGCACTTGAAATGTAGTACACGAACATATGAAATAACTAATATAATAATTCTAATCGTCTGTATGTATGTATGTATGTTTGTATGTATGTTTGTTTGTTCACTTATAACTCGAGAACGGGTGCGTCTATCGCCTCCAAATTTTCAGGGTAGCTTCAAGGCGCCCAGGAGATGGTTTTAGGTGCAAAAAATTAGGGAGGGGCAAAAATTGTTATTTGTTGTCTGATTGGATGACTTACATAGATGACACACGAAAATTGTTATTTTTGCCCCTATAGGTTAAGCGCGTGCAGCCTAGCTGTTAGGCAAGGTGGTTGTTGGAGCGTGACAACAGTGCAACACGGGTGCGTGGCTTGCAGCTAGCCTGCAAGCGCTAAGCCGACCAGCAGCGACCTGAGCGGAGTATGGGGACGGGCGAGTGGCTGAAAACACGTGATACCTATCAAGGCATGGTACGCCGCTAGAAGCCTATAATCAGAACTAATTACACATTTTCGGAGGCAAATTAAGACAAGAAACAAAAACAGTTTGCTACAGTTCCGGATTTTTTGCACTAACCAATATGAGCAAAGATTAAGAGAGGCCTAACATTTTTTTTAAATTATGGGCTTCAAAACGTCCAAAACTGTAAGTCTATGTATGTACGGTAAACGCACAAGCAGAGCGGGCGTTATCCTGCCGAGTAGTTCACAAACCTGTACAGTTGTGTGAAGAAACGCGACATCATAAAGCAGAGCTTTCCACTGAGGCATGTTGGTGACGTCCAGCTGATCCTGTGTTATAATGCCGTAAGTGCGCTTGAGGCCGGCTTTCACACCCTGTGGTGGCTCTGCTGTAAACTTGATTGAAGTCTGCACACCACGTACACATAACTTAAGACAGTAAACACATATTACACCCTGAGCTAGTTTAAATGGCTTTATGTTTTATGTTACTGTGTGTTTTGTTGCAAGCCTTTGGAGAAAAGACTGCAAAAAATTCTAGGAGTAATTTTTTGCCAAATTCTGTAGTGTGTAGTGCTGGAATGAAGTGAAATATTTACATGATGTCCCATTTTCTAACACTTAGACAGCAATTTAATTTTACTCGTAGTTAACTGCTGTTTTTTGTTGGAGTGAATTAAAACGCAGTTTGCTGAACCGATGTAGTTCATCTACCTGGAGGAGGTTTATTGGAAACTTGGAATGGACTTCAGTAGTGATCCAGCATCGGAAAGACGGATGAACTAGTTCAGCAGTTGTGATGGTGTCGAGCAACTCGTCCATATAGTCGAGACCAAGATGACAGTTCTGCAGCAGGACCCAGCCTCCATCAGTCATCGAACTTGATATGATGCGGCGGGCATGCACTTCCTGGCCCTGGCCCATCGAGACCGCACTGCATCCTGACACACACGCAATGCACCGAACACACACGATCAGACAGTTCTCACCGCTGATCGACAGACAAAATGAACCAATTTTGATTATGTCAACAATCTACTTGATATCAGCAAATTCACTAATAGTTTAATTTATTTTTTCAGTTCACAAAACAATAATATGATCAACTTTATCAATGTGTTAAAATTCATCCAACTCATTGAAATTACACATCAAAATCGGAAACTGATCACAGTTAAATCTGAGACTTGAAATGTAGGCCTACTGTATACAATATGTTGAATGTTCATACTGATTGATTTGGACTTAGCAAGTCGTTCGATGTTTTCTGTGGGATCAGAACCCATTGACAAGAAGCAAGTCATTGGAATTCTTGGTTCACTTTCCATCCACAATGCATCCATATCCAGAATTACTCCCTCAGCATACTACAACACAGTTATAACAAACTAGAAAATGTGACAATAAACGCTAGATTTTTACACAATGCCGCCGATTCGCGCTCAATATGTTTTAACATAAAATAATGTATTGTAAGTCACTCAGGTGTAATTTTACCGAAGAGTGTTGAATTTAGGATATGTGTAATCCGCACTTTACCAGAATCCTTGATTTTAGTACTTTCAGTAGTTTTAAACGAACTGTCAAGCTTATTGATTTTTTTCCGTTTTTAAACTGTTTTGGAAACTAGTTTTAAACTTTTAGTTTTTACGTTTAGTTTACTTGTTTTTATAAGGGCAGTTGTTAGCGCACTGCGTGCCTTTCTGTCCTGTTCTTATGTGCATTTTTACGCTTATTGTACTGGTTTTATGAAAGAAGACATGACGATGATGATAAACTGGCCAGATCTTACTTCTATCAACATTCCAAACTTAGTGCTCTTATTCTGATGTGGGGCAGAAATGTGTGCAGAAAACGAAATTTGACGCGGCAGCCACTAACGGCGAAGTTCTATTTCCGGTTCCGGTTTTGATAGGTGCAGTCTTTCTGTAGACAGACCGAGTATAGGACACACCAAATTTCAGAAAAGTAGATCGATGAACGGCTAGTTATTAACTTGCTGCAATAGGACAAACTTTCAGATGGAGGAAATCTTTCTCACAGCTGACTGCAGCGCACTCTTATTAGATTTCTGAGAGATCGCTTCAGTACTCAGCGACTGCGTTCGATGATTTGTAATAAAAACAATACCCTTCTCTGTGGCCCTCTCTGCTGTGCACTACGACGGCAAAGCTACACGGTACAGGTAGGTGAGAGGCCTAACAGCCTTCGGTCGGCCAACGCAACCGTGGGCAAAAAACTCAGAAAATCTGCTTTAAAAGAGACAGTAAATATGACAAAGAGAGCAGAGTAAGTACTTTTGTAGAGATTTTCAGTGGACGAACAGCGGATCACAGTGAGTAGAGAGCAGATGTAGGCCTAAACCAAAAACTAGATTTGGTGACATTTTTCGAACATTTAGTGATCATTTGGAATGGATAATCATGCAGTTGTAGATCGCAAACTTGCTGCGCCTACATAGCACTAGCGGCCCATTTGCACTTACCACCGTCTCTGATAAATGCGGCATGCAGCCACATACTTGTCAAGTTGTCAAGTAAACACGACAGTACAGTCACCATAATGTTCCAGACCAAAAGAGAGCTAAGAGATTTTGCTGCACTGACGTGAAGAAAACAAGTATACATATGTCTACATAACGTTTTCCTCGCCGACCACGAATGATCGCAAACATATCGAACTAAAACGTCTGCATAAGCCTACCTGTCTGCCCATAGTCTCAGCGACGTAGATCTTTGCCATGGGAACAGTACGGTCGGGACACCAGCTGCGGATGAGCATCATTTTGTGGAACGTGCTCAGTGACGTGCTGTAGCCGTCAGGAATTGGCGATTCTTCCGGAGCATCAGTGTCGAACCACTCCTTCCACATCTGCAACCAAGCTTTCTTCTGATGCAACCACGATTATGGACAACAATAGGCGTTAGGCCTATTTTTCAGTGCAGATTTCTGACTTCACGGCCTTTGGCATAGACATAAAACATCTTATTCCAGCAACTCCAAAACTTGTATTAATGTTCAAATATCCAAGCCTACATTTAACTGAACCATGAACAGGCTATAAGCCAGTCAAAAACTGACAGTATTAATAGCAGGCCGGTGGTTACGGTAATAGTGGTACAAAACCGCTATACACATGTATGTTTTAGGTCAAAGTATTATCTAGACACACGTACTGCTGACCTTGTCGTTGCGTGTAACTTGGCCGAGAATCTGTGTGAAATGAGCTAGTTTGCTGAGCTCAACCAGGTTGAGCCAAGTCATGTCAGATATCCACTTCTTGGGCTTCGGCTCCACAGCGTTCAGGTCCAGAGCAGCACCTCCTGTTTGATAGATGAAAAAATACATGTAGGCCTACGGTTGCCGAATATTAAACTGAGTTTATTTGTGACAAAACGGATACAATAGACAGTATATTCTAGTAAAATGCATGGTGTATACTGATAATAATTATTTTTCTGCCAAATACTTTTAAAATGTATTTTTACTTTTTGAAATTTTGTTTTTTTAGTATAAAGGTTATGTTTCTACTGGGTGGCGCACAAAAAACGTCCCAAACTTTGGCGCTGAGCTATAAAACATTTAAGATAAAATAAATCAAATTAAATACATATTTTCAGCAAGTAAACATTCAATGATACGTACACAGAAATTCACGTTAACACTCACACTTTAACTAAGATACTAAGCAAAGTAGTGCTACATATCAAAACGCTGAAAAACCACAAAACCTCATAAAAACGTTCTAAATTTTGCTTCACTGATACTTTGCACATCTTAAATGGAAAATAAATTTGTTTTATCATTAGTGTAGCATTATATGTTTTCTCTTGCTTAGGCCTATTTGCAAATTTCAGTGACTTCATTAGTGAACTGACAAATTTATCGCGATTAATGCAAGCAGACCTGGATATGCCAGAATGCTGTCGTATTTATCCAGCCAATGACTACGCTCACGCAAGACTGCGCCATCACATCGAGCCAAGGCAACTCGGGATTTTCTTCGAAACGTTGTTCCTGATTTCATCGGTGATGAAGAATGGGCACCACACTCACTAGATCTGAACCTTTTACATTATTCAGTTCGGAACATCTGGCAAGAACTTCGGTATGAGGGCATTTTGACATAGCACTACTTTGCTTAGTGTCTTAGTTAAAGTATGAAAATTCAAGTAAATTTTTGTGTACATATCAAAGAATGGCAGAATGCTTGCTCACTGAAAATATATAGGCCTATTTAGTTTGATGTACTTCAGCTTATGTATTTTATAGTTTAGCGTCAAGTTCGAGACGTTTTTTTATGCGCCACCCGGTATATGTTTGTTTATAATGTTTCTAATTCGATAGTAAAGGAAAAATAAACAAAAAGCAAACAAATAAAACAAGTTTTGTACCTTTGATGAAGCACTGAAACTCCTCGGGTTTGACGACCTTCGCCTGCAGCTGAATCTTCAATGTCATCAGAATGGTGAAGAGGAACTTGTCTTTCTCATACAGACCACGAGCTGTGTACGAGAACGTGCTGAACGTCAGATACTCGATGATGTTCTGGATGCGTCGTGCTGTCACTGGCGACTTGTCTGACCGAGCCATCGACAGGTCAAACACTTGGAGGAACTGACGCAACGATGTCTGGTACATGATGTTGACGACACTCATCTCGACTATGAGGAAGTACAATACGGAGCCACAAGTTGCAACTACAAATCAGCATTATTTCAAACTCTCAAATCACATCATGATAATGTCACTCATGGAGCACACACGGTCTGGTACGGCTACCGATATACCGTACTGCACTCGAAAGTCAGCACTGCAATATGTGAAACAATTACTAGCTAAACATGCTGAAGCAAATTTTAGATCTCTCATATATGTTAGACAGTCTATAAAACATTAGCCTACTTAAAATTAATGTTATTGTAGTCCTAATATGGTTTGACAAGAATACGTCTTACGGGTGAACGCCAGAAGTGAACTGGACTTTGGTGGTATTTGATCTGGACGATTTGAAGCACCGTCTGATTGACGTGTGGGCTGGTATAGGCCTACAGCAGAGCCTTATCGACGACGCCATTAACCAGTGGCGTAAACGTCTTCGTGCCTGTGTTCAAGCCAGAGGTGGACACTTCGAACATTCGCTATGACCTCGAGAGCCATTTCGTATTTTTTCATTCAGGCTCCAACTTTCGAATGCCTTGACCTGTGGACTGTGGAGGTATATGTCTTCGGAATGTGCAGGTCACGTTCGAGTTTATGGGTGTCAAGTCATGTAAAGTGGCAGCGCACACGTTTGTGCTGCCGAAGGTCCTAGGAAATATTTTAATTTACTATACTTTGTATAGACAAGACAACTGATAACTGACCTGATCGAAACTCTTCGCGTGCACTATTGATGCGCACTTCAGTCTCTGCAGCAGTCAATAGCTTCTCATTCACATCGATGGCAGTCTCCTTCGTCACTTTCAGCACTTCAATGAGCGACTCATCCTCGACCAGCGAGCCCTCGGTCGACGTTAGTCGATAGAGAAGGTTGTCCTCCAGTTCCTTCATCTTACGTTTGTTCGCTGTCACTTCCTCCAGTAGATTTGTTCTCTCTGCTTCCAGCTCCTGTTGAGTGCAGACTACTGACATTTCACTTCACCAAATAATGTTTATATACAGCTGCTACTTTTCAGACTTGACTTCTTCACCACCGTAAGACAAAATATGATATGCAAATGTTTAACGTGTGCAAATAAAAACTGATAAGTAGTCAAATTAAAACTAAGAATTTGTGAGAAAAAAATACTTTACCAATAGGCTTTGCACTACATCGTGAGTCAAAAAACAAGACGCCCTACTCATGTCGATAACTTTGCAAAATATCAATCAATTTTCTAAATTCTTTCACTGCTAGATTCAGCACAAAATTTGCTACAAAATAATCATTACATATCCCGCCACACTTTAAAGACATTGCTGTATTACCTTGTGAAACCGCAATATTGGCAAGTTCTGGAGCAAATATACTGTTAAAACGAAATGTTAATGGAGTAAATTAAAGTTCGCAAAGTCTGATTGATGCGAGAGTCAAGCGAATGTTCGAAGTGTTCACCTCTGGCTTGAACACAGGCAGGAAGACATTTATGCCACTGGTTAATGGCATCGTCGATAAGGCTCTGCTGTATACCAGCCCACACGTTAATCAGACGGTGCTTCAAATCGTCCAGATCAATCTTGACTCCAGCATCAACAAACATTAACTGTGTGACACCCAACGTTGACACGCCGACTAGCCCTACGTTTTAACAGTATGTTTGCTCCAGAACTTGCCAATAACTGAAACATTACGGTTTCACAAGGTAGTGCAGCAATGTCTTTAAGGTGTGGTGGGATATATAAATGATAATTTTGTGCTGAGTCTTGCAGTGAAAGAATTTTGAAAACCGATTAATATTTCGTGAAGTTATCAACACGAGTACGGTGTCTTGTTTTTTGACTCACGGTGTACTCCATTAGCCTATTTTAACTGTAGAAATCTAAAAACATATATGTGTCACCCCATAGCACGAGATGAGAGCACTGCTAATTGACTAAACTAACTTTCTACTGCTTACTGCATTCAAAATTTACCTTAAAAATTTAAATCATAAACAAAATTTATGCAGTACCTCATTTTACCAGCAGTAATAAAGTTTTACAAGACATACAGAGGAGTGAATTCAGACAGCAGTGACGACACCTTTTTCTCGGTGAGTATTACAAGTCCAAGCAGCTGATCCTCAAGTCCTTTCATCGTGACGGTGAAGTCTATGATGGCTGTTTTGGCGCTGACTTCTGGCGCATAGGCTGGATTGCCAATCTTCGTCGTCGTGTATAGCTGGAACGACTTCATCACGTCCACTTCCTTGTCGCCGACCTTCACCTTCAAGCTGCTGCCCGACCGGATGAAGTTCTTCTCCAAGATGTTGTCAAGTGCAGGGTCCAGCTCCTCGCCTATGTCTTCTATGAGCAGCGGTCGACCCAGCGACAGGCAGTCTTCCAAGTGAGTACGGAAATATTTGTGGTTTAAGTTCGTGATCTGTAGCAGACGCCATATACGATACATAGGTGTACTACGAATGCCGGTCACGCGTAACGTAAATAATTACATTTTGATGCCTTACAAAACGGTGGTAGCAACACTGACTATAGAATTAATTAGTATGACACTACGCCATCATTATCATCCTACGGTAGACCTACAATGTACAGCTAAAACTGTTAGTAAAAACAGGAAGCAAGAACAGCTAAGAACGTCTTTACTTTGATACACAAAAGTGCAAAAAAGATTAGCAAATATCACTCCACTGTCAGGCCCTACATGTTGCATCGACGAACCTGGAGGTCATTTTTTGCTTCTTTGTTCTTTATCCAAGCCTTGCCTTGTCCTTGAGGGTCAATAAGCAGCGGATATCGAGATGCTTTAGTTACAATCAGACCATTCTGCATTGACAGTTCATCGTTTGGAAGACCCTGGAGATTCCATTCACTGATTGTAGCGTTGTCTACCAACATACTGATGAGGTTCACATCCTGCAAAATACATGTGTACCACTCATCAAGTCAATTTTTGTAGATGTGTTTCTATGGTCCTTGTTGCCTGCAGGTAGAGATTTGATTTTGAAATGTAAAACACTAGCACGACACTAGTGAACATTGGTACAACCATGTCATAAATTTGAAATAAATAGTGGCAGTGTAATAGAGATTAAAAGATTATAAATGCATATCAGACAGCATAATTATTGGACTAAGCAGCTGCAATCACTGACGCTTGAAAACGGAATGCTTCTGCGTCGAAGTTGAGTTTTCCAGTTGGTCATCATCTGAGTGCGAAACTCCTGATTGAATGGACCAGTATAGGACAGGAAGCCAGTAGCCAGTAAGACGTCACCGACCAGCCTGCCAGTCTCTGCCTCAAAGCTCCTGCTGGCCTCAGTCCAACGTACTCGTTCTCCAGAAAGACCGTCGATCAGAGTTGTGGCGTTGTCCATCTTGCGTCGACAAGCGTCTGCGTCATCCACCAGCGTCTGCAATCAGTTGAGTGAAATGATTCAATCAAGCTGGCCTACAAGGCGTCAAAACGTCCAGTCTATAAAAGTTCTGCTATAGCAATCCTCGAAAATCCAGCCTAAACAGAACTTATATTTATACCCAAAAAAGAAAAGATAAAATAAAAAAGAAAACATTAACAAACTAGAACTTTTTGTCAACATCTCTGCAGTTTAGGGACATCGCGACAGACAGAAGGACAAACAAAATCACGGACACCACAACATAATGCCTCTGCAATATTTGTAAAATAGCGCTGCCACCTGCCACCCAGCAAATGTGTACAAAATATCTGTCTGTAAAGATACTATTACTAGATACAGCTAAACGGCTGATAAACTTGCAAGTAACAGTTATTACAGAAGTGAAAAGTTAATGCAGAATTTGGCATAAAACGAGCGAGCGAAACAGGCCTGTTTCTCGGTCATGGCTTGTTCGTACAGCGCTCGTGCAGCGTCTAGTTCTCGCTGTTTGTCGTCCAGCTGAGCCTGTGCGCTGTTCAAGTCCTTCATTGCTGACTCGTACTTCGCCTCTTGCACCGCCAAGTTAGCCTGCAAAGTTGGTGTGATACAGTAATGACAACATCTTGCATGCATTTGAAGATCTATTGCACGAGATCTAAACCAAAAGTAAGTGATTGAAGCTAAAACAGAAAACCGAATAACACAAAAGCATTACACGAGGCTACACTAACTCTGAGAGCACAGCGCGTTCTTGTTGCATAACGAACCCATCGTCATTATGAAGATTCAAAAATTGCCTACCCCTATACAGTATATTAACAATCGTAATATAAAAACAATAGAGAAACCATTTACCAGCTTAGTAAAATTGGTATATATAACCAGATAACAAAGCCACGCGTGCAAAGATGCGCATATACCCTCCTACTATGCCAACTAACAGTTACCATGCCGTGAAATTGCTATTTAAGGTCATTCAACGTCATCGATCAAGGCATCAGTAAAAAAAATCCAGCGAAACACTTGTGTGTTTTTACACTTATTCTGTGTATTCAAACCTTTAAAGGCAAAACTTCTTTGTTGATGCTGAAGAAGTAGGCCATAGCTTCAGTCCAGGCGGCAAGACCGGCGACGTCACCACAAGACTTCTTGGCAGATTCGACGTTATAATCATCCATCTGTAGATACGGCTGAAGTAGCTCGACTGTCTCCTCGTTTATTGTGTCCTTCACAGTTCATACCAATCTCAACAGTCAATCAATTACACGTACGTCCGCTTGGCGTACACCACATGAGCACAGCAGTGGTAAACACCAAACTTTATAAGTGCAAGATAGAGATTCAATGCCAGTACTGTGAGGTTGATTGTCAAAAACCTGAAGAACATTAGCATACCGTGATGCCAGTGTTCACAACGTAGGACTTGCAGACACCTGATATAGTGTCACTCGACTTTATTAGGCTCGTGGTTACACTGCAGTTTATTCTAATGCATGATTATGTTTGAATCAGAATTTCTGCTTTACCTATAACTTACGTAATAACATTCTCGATATAGCTTACCTTGGGAAAAGAAAGAAGGCCCTGAAGAAAAGTCGGTGCAGACATGAGTTTGAGAGCTTCAGTCCATGACGGCTTTGTGCATGGTTTCTCAGGGTCGACAGTGACGGGGTCGAGATGGCGTTGAAACAGCAGCAGTACACAGTCCATGATTCGCATGATGAGATGTGGCGGCTTCGCAAGCTTGCGCACTGTTAGCAACAACAGTCGGTAGACTACACTCAAGAAAATCAAGTGCTAAAAGCATTAATTTAATAAACAAATGCAAGTAAAATTTTATTTTTTTTCAGGATAATTATTTTTCTTGAAATTTTGTTTAAGATATTTTTGTTTGCTTTTATCTTTTTGTATAAATTTTTAGTTTACTTTGTCAGTTTCGTTTGGTATTTTATTTACCAGATCATTAAGATATATTTATTTTAAGAAGCTATATTAACCAGTAGAAATGTGAACTGGTTTAATGGTCTGCAGGGCTGCCTCGGCTTCCTCCAGAGCAGGTCTCGCATCTTCCAGTTTCTCTTCAGCAACCGCTTTGTCTGCCTATAATATAAAGCACATTAACACACGGTCAGCAGTATTATGCGCTATACTGACATTATTTATCTACACACACATAAACATACAACCGTTTTACGACCATTTTCCAGATTAATTGTAAGTTGTACCTACAGGTACAGGAGTTTTCAGCAAATTTTCCTGCCTTATCACTTTTTGCTTCATAGAAATGCAGCATCCCAGACAAGGAGTCTGCAACGCTAAGCCACTGACAGAAATTTCTGGAAAACACAGCGCCCCTACCACAGGTACCACTCCCTCAGAGATGGGCCTGAAATTGTGCGCGAAGATTCATACTAAAAGCACGACGGAAGCTATTAAGAGCATAAATAATCAGCTCAGCTCACAGCATGAAGGATGATCACTCACAGCGATCTCGTCGACAAGTTTTTGTGCCTTGTCTTTGACCTTCTGAACTTGCACCTTGACCGCCTCAGCTGCTTGAGCGCTGGCTGTTACGTCCTCTAGCACTTCGTCAGCTTTCTTCGATGCCTCCTCGAGTTCTTTCTCTTTCATCATCAGCTCCTTCGACAGCTCATTGACAGACTCCGTCGCCTCGATCAGCTTATTGAGGCCAGTATTCATGCGCTGAGCCAGCTGGTCGATCTCCGAGCGCTTCGCGTCGTAAATGGCTTTGTATCCACTGATGAAGGACAGGTAAGACTTGGGAGTGACGTGCGTCTGACGGCGATAACGCTGAAAGTAGTCGGTGCACATCTCAGCAACCATGTCCTGTAATGCGTAATAATAACAGTAACAGTGGTCTTACGTCATGCGACAGCAATACGGGTCATTATTTCGTGTGTCTGTCCGTCCGTCCGTCCGTCATCACTTAGTTAACATTTACAGTTTCAGTTGGTTCAGTTGCGCCCGACCGCTGTTCCGTCTGGACTTTCCTTTCTGCTATGGCACGATGCAGAGACCGTGGCGCCACCTAATAAATGCAGTTAAACACGTACTACCATCCTATGCAGCAGATGTCCTTATCGCCATCATCGTAATCAGTTTTATGATGCTGTTATCATGCCATAGTTATTGTGAGAGTATCCTCAGTCTGCGCTATGTCTACAGTGAGACTGTCAAATGTCCACCATATTTCTTGCGATCAGAAAGGCGCACACCTGATATTCGCCCATTGTTTCCACAACAGCCTGCTTCACGTCCGCAGTACAGACGATATCATAGTTTGCTAGGAAGTGGTTCGAGACCGCGACCAAGGCATCTTTAGGCCATCGCTGAAACCAGTCCATCGTGCAGCCAGAGATGAGTCCAGGAAATTTCAGTGATCGACTTCGAAACTTCTCGCCGACCTAACAGATGTGACAAACGAGTCCCATTAAACATTAGTTTGTGTCTCAGCATCTCCATTGTGTTGTTACGTATCATATAGACTGACTCGGATATCAAAACAATTTTTAGTCGAAAACAATTATTATAGGATATGTTTTCCACGGAGAGACTTGCTTTAGTGTTGATAACCTGTTCTTAGCCAGAAATATGCAACAATATGCAACAAGGATCATCCCTGCAGAGGCTGTGGCCCTATCTCACTTTGTGGAAATGTATTTACAGTATGCTGACAGCAACAGTATTAATTTTTAAGCTAACACAGCAACATACAATGTGACCCAGTCATTTTGACATTTGCGTAAGTAAACTAAAACGTTTAATCGTGTAGTCTGATTAGCGTACCGGTGAGAAGCAGAGTGCAACGTGAAGGTTCCACTTGACGCGAGTCATGTAGTAGCTGTACAAGTTTTCATTCGTAGGTGGGCGTCGTGGAAACTCTTTCTTCATCACCGCTGTCAACTCTTGCAGCATCTCATCCATCTCGTCTCGTGCAAACAAGTTTGAAACCTATTCGTTAAAGTCAACGCATCGGCTATCAACGCCACAGGTAAAGCATGTGTAACACAACAGTAATATTCGTACAATCAGGGGCGTCTATAAGTAATAAAGCAAATCTCTCTCATTTTCCCTTCCACTTTCCACTTTCCTTCCCCTTCTTCTCTCGCCTCCCTTTTCCTCTCTCCCTCCTTTCCTTCCCTCATTTACTCCTATCTCCTTCCCCTTTTCCTTAATCAAGCTACGGGATCTGGGAGAGCCCAAAAACTGCCAAACGGTTTTTGATGTGCTTTATGCCAAAATTTGAGCACTTTCAAATAGTGATATGTAACATATTTTCTACTTTAATAATCACTGTGATGTAATGGATAAATGCAATAAAACAAATTTGCTTCAGATCAATCTCCCCCCGACTGGCTAAATCCTTCTCCCCAAGATTTTCCATGAAACACTTGCTCAAAGCTTATATGGTGTAGACTCCCATGCATAAAATACTGTAACTAAAAGAAGAATTTCTTCTTCAGCCACACTCAGCTCACAGAATGGTAACAATAGATGCAGTTCTATAGCCCAATAACATCGATATGAACATAGAGTGTATCACACTCCTCACTTTTAACTGTCCTAGATGTTGCGTACTCACAAACCAATAGGCCTAATGAAAATGAACAACAAAATGAACAGCCGATCAACAGTTATCTATTCTGTTGCTATAACAGTTAATCTGTAAAAACAATATTTGCTTGTACCGATATTCGAAATTGTCATATTTCTATACCTCGCCCGAACTGAGGACGTTGTTCATGTACTCTAGAAATCCTTCGTCTTTGATCTCGTTGTCTGTGAATAAGAACGTAATTCCTTTGCCCTCATAGCCAGCAGTCCGATACAAGAACTTCAGATCATCCATCAGATTCGTTACGTTATACGATCTGCAAATGGTTTATTCGACGATGTAGGCCTACTCTTAATGAAAAAAAACCAACATGCCTAATGTACTCTATAGCGTTAAAAATCGTGCTTATTTCAATTGCTTGTCAGATAAATGTAGGAACGTTTCAAGACCCTCGAGGCAAAACTGAGACAATTAATTTGTAGAGATTTCTGTGAAGTTACTTATAATGGCAGCAATAGTAAATTATGTTTTCGAGCTGAGCTAACGTGACGCCAAAACGGCATACAATAAATCACCACGTACGTGCACGACAGTAACGACACTGACCGAGAGAGAGTAATCTGGAAAGTGTTGTAGCCGGCAATGAACGAAGCCAACTTCGTCAACGACTGTTTGCCCGAGCCACCAACACCAACCAGAAGTGCGTGACCTCTGGGAGTTCGTAAAATTCGAGAAATCTTGATGAGATTGGTCATTGCATCCTGTACACAGGAACTGCTACAGATAACTACACACACTAAGATGTCACTTATCAAAAAATTTGGCAAAATAATGTAGCTCTAAAACAAATTTAATATCAAAAATAAAAAAGAATAAAATCAATACCGGAAAAATCTTAGTTAATGAAAAACCTTTATTCACCGAAAATACACGGTAGATATAGACAGGATACAGATATGTACAAAAGACAAAAAAAGAACCGAATGAAAAAAATAAACGCTCAGAATAGATTAAGCAAAGCGCACCTTGAAAAAGACAAGATCCATCTGAGATCCTCTGATGACTTCATTGTACTGAACTTGGAACATCTTGAAACGCTCTGACAGTTGCTCGAAGCTCTCAATTGGTTCATAAATTTTGGGAGCATCGAAATCGACGTCTTCGTCGTCTGTCACAGTGTTTGGAAATGCAGCTTAGGGAGACAATACTGTCGAGTCTCCTCGGCGTCGGCGGTATAAAATAGGTTTTACTGAGGCCAGTGAGGCGCCATAAACGATTAGCATTTTAAGCAAGACATACATACATACATACATAAAAAAATTTTTAAAGTGGCCTAAGTAAAAACCTCAAGGACCACATGGACCTGTGTGACCTATATAATTCAATGCAAGTGTATAACAGATTATACTCCCACTTAACGACTTGTTATGCCTATTGTATTACATTACATTACACTATATTAGAGTTATTTAGAGTGGCCTAAAGTACAAATACTGCTAAACCACTACTATACACGGTGTGCAGAACTAGAAACCGAAAACAGTTAGGAAGGAAATGATCGGGAAAAGAGATAAGTTT
>Ga0126335_1000505_pt1 | contig 18922 bp, 13 predicted proteins | sample OlaspJWI45metaG_FD_108409 | JGI IMG/M metagenome (GOLD analysis project Ga0126335, IMG submission 108409) | Marine gutless worms symbiont microbial communities from Oahu, Hawaii - Olavius sp. 1 OAHU.JWI-45 metaG | ecosystem: Host-associated > Annelida > Digestive system > Unclassified | place... | reverse complement strand
TATTATAGTGTTACCACTATGTTAACTGAGTTGAATCTGCAGAAATTTGACACTGTTATTGATAAATGTAGAAGTAATTTTCAATGTCAGATCCACGCATGTGAAAATGGCATTGTACAACATCGTCTAACTGTATAGCTGCATACTTCTTTCTTTTTATTATTATTAATAATTTTTTACTGTTCTGTGGGCTCAGTGCCTGAAATAAAGATGGATGGATTGATTGATTTGCTTCGTGCCAAGCCACGGTTGGATAGCATGGCAGAGTTGACTCGGTTGTTCATTATTATACCCGTGGTTACCCATTTCCTGGCGACGTAGATCAAGTTGAGCAACTATAGCCTACGCTGATCGAGACCAACAGCGCCACTCATTTTACACGTATGAGTACTTTTAGGCCACATCGAAGGTGCTGGATGGGGATTATTGTGATCGATAATCCTGTTGCGGGGGCGTCTGTCAGTCTGTCTCTCTATCAGACTGTCACATAGCTTTGCTGTTCAAACACGGCTATGAAGGGATCGAGATTCTGCTTGGGGTGGAGACTTGAAAACCTAAAGAACATCAGATCAACCCAATTTCCCGCGGATTCGATGCGGCCTTCGCCAGATTATTCTTGCCATTTGTTAGATTTATTACTAAACTTCCGATATTCGAAACGTAGCAGAGGTTGTAAAGAACGCTATTTAAAAACAGACGATGCTGTGAAGTAAAATGCTGGTATAAGTGAAGAGTGTCGTCATTTGAGACAGGTGTATGGAACGCCGACGAAACCGCAACAGCGAAATGGCGAATGCACGGCAGTACCATCAGCCAGCATGTCAGATGGTGTTGGCGAATCACGACTAAGAGTTGCTGTTCTCACGTGCACGCACTAGAGTGACGTCAGTGGCTCGATGACGTAACGTTTTAGCGACATGAATAATTCACACATTGGTCTCGCTGGAGCTGACTGAGTGGTCCTAGTCCGTCGGTGCCCATACTAAGACTCGGAGGTTGATTTCGTGTGTGGTCGCTATACAGTCGCTACTCGGGCCCGTCACTGCATGGCCATCTCGCAAGTTGCCTGCTAATGGCTGCCCTCAAAACACAGCGAGATAACGCCGACTCTGTGCTCGTTTGTGAACTGCTTGTGGACCCGTAATCTGTATAGCCTACTTCCGGTTAAAAATTTGACTCCAGATTTAAACTCTCTGTGCTCAATTTCTTGTAAGACGTGAAATTACATGATGTTTAGGTTTTTGTCCAATTTTTACTAGGCACGCGCAAAACGGCCATTTTTCTACTTTGGTTAATTTTTTTTTTAAATTTTTAACTCAAACTTTGAAATTCTCATAGGTAGTTTCCTATTAGACTACGAAATTTGGTGTCACTTGGGACAGCATTTGTGTCTTTGGAGAAAAAATGGGTTTCGTAATGCAAAATTTACAAATTTTGGGGCTAGGGGGAGGGGATTATCCATTTTTGGTCGATAGCCTTAAAAGGCACATCCTCGGCAGGTTCCGCGCGTTTTGAGCCATTGGTCGTCTAGGTTCGTCGGCGGGTTTTGCTAGTAGACGAAAAAAGGAAAGACACAAAAAGTCACAGAGTGGTTATATTTAACCTGTTTGGGGGAATTCCCCACCAAACGAAATTTAACGAAACTTGGCATGTGGATAGAGATCCCGGACATTGGTAATAATCGGCTAAGGTGAGGCGGTACAAAGTTACGGAGGGTCGAATTTTCCATTGTTCCATAGGAATGGATAGTCGCCTATAACACTGTAGCTAGCACGACTGTGCTACCGTGATTCATGGAAGATGAAGATGACGTCGTGTGGTTTCTGACGCAGTGACAATGGCGTAACGTGATCATTATGACGCTATTAATTGGTCGATTCACTTCACGTTCGTGGTATCATAGCTGTTAGTCTATATGCACTACAGCTAGGTTGATATATCGAAATATCGCCGATATCGATATTATCGGTATTGTATCGATATCGGTGTTTTGGATATCGTTGTTTTCGATATATCGATATCGTATCGGCGATAGCTAAAACATCGGCAATTTTCGATATTTTCTTATATTTTCCCGACTTTTTGACGAGAATAAAATAAAGTATCTCATTTGGCAAAGCAAAGCAAAGCAGAGAAAAGGGCGCAGGCAGTAGCCTCTAGAGCCTATATGCCAGACAGTGTCGTATACGCTTCACAGCGACACATTGCATTTTTATATGGTTTCATGTCCATGATGTAAATAAAATTCTGACTCATGAGAATTGGGCTGGCGGGCGTACGGACACACAAATTAATACCACGTAGGCCTATGGCTGCGCAGCTCCTTGTTAGATCATTTTTGTGACCGGTTCACAGCGCGCGCCATTACAGCAGCAGGGTGGCGACACGCAGTCACGCTGCTACAGCTACAGGCGAGCAGCGCAGCGCGCATACAGGTTCCCGTTATAACGACAACTGTGACCTCAGCCAGCATCACTTGTGCGTCATCGCCTTGTGCGGCCTGCTCGTACCAGTCGCGGACGCTGATACTGTTGGTTTATCGATAGTGGTAAGCTTAAGTATATGCTATGTTTCTCTTTGTATGTGAAATTCAAATTTTAGTCCAGTTCAGTTTTGCGGCTGTTATTGCAAAGTGTTTTGATTTAGTTTTAGAAAGGTCATTTTTTCTGACAAATTTCAGGCTATACGTTCTTAACCCAGTAGTCCAAACAAACCATTAATACCAAGAAAAGTTGACAACTGTTTTAATTTTGCATTTCACAGGTACACTATAGACCTGCATATCAAATGCTTTCGCCACTTTTGTAGAAAATTTTCACAGCATATCGTTCTTTCCGTAATCTTTCGCCGGCTTCAAACAATTTTTCATTTAAACAATTTGATGGTAGGATTTTTTTATGTTTTCTTTTCGTTGTGACACTCTCGCGGACCTTTAGACCTTATGATACTACTATATTTTAGGCTACTCTAACATATAGGCTAATCAAGATTAGGTTTTTATTTTGGCTCAATAACGAATGCAAAAACCGAGCTTAAACAAACACTATCCCCATGGCGGCGGTTATGATTCTGGAAAAGAGAGTTATAATTGTTCGTGAATACAATAAACCAGGCCGACAATGGCAATCGGATGACTGTCATATTAGTATCTTTTCTAGGATCAAATTAACAAAGACGTTCACTTGCGTCCCCACGCACATGGCATGCAGATCGATTAGGCCTATCGATCGATTAGATTAATGCCAGTGACAGACCTGCAAGAAACTTGTGGTTGAATTTGCATTCGGCCGACCGAATGCCGAGATTGGTGGGTTAGGAAACGTGTTTTAGTGTGCTATGTAGGGAACATTGGTACCAGGTGGTACAAGTTTCTTGCAAAACAAAAACAGCCGACGAGCACATTCACACTCAATACTCGATACTAATCGTACATTCGTACGAAATATAACTTTTATAGCACGTAATGTGGCCCTTCAACTATCCAGTCGTCAATGTGTTTATTTCAAAAATCAAAAAAATCTACTTCTGAATAACTTCTGATCTTTTGTCACTAGGTCCATATCATATCATCATTGGCACAACTGCATAAAGTACCAATGGTAGTTGTTTTATACGGGTGTACTATTTAGACCTATTCTGATCTCAAATATCTTTGTATCTAGCCTATATCAGATTAGGGATGCAGTAAAACACGAACCATATCGACAGGCACTAAATTTGTAGAAATAAAGCATTAAATTAGGCCTCTATTAGTGGGCGGTTGACCTGCCGTCTAGCGAGTACGAATGAACATTGATGAGTTAATGAGTACGAACAGATTACTGAATTAGTGATGGAACTTGCTAACATCCAATCGGCATGCGTGCATCAGTCACGTGATTGCAAGTTTCAAATAGACCATGTTTTATTTCGTGCAAGAAACTTACACAAGAAAAATTTTGCTGCAAGTTGATGCAAATTGCTGCAAGTCGCTATGACAGACACGCGCGTTTCTTTTTGTACAAGTTTCTTCCACGTCTGTCACCGGCATAACTCTGAATTCGTTTTCGCAGCAATGTCGACGTAATTCTGTGTGCGATTCACTGAATGAAATTCTCCGTTCATCAGTGCTTCAGCTAGCAGCACATTTAGCAATGTTACACAGTGCTGATGAAGAGTGGCCAATTCACGGAGATCGCCCACTTGACGTGTTTAAAAATGTTCTTGCAATTTTGTCACATAAAATTAAATTAATGACGTTATGCGTTTCTTTCTATAATTTCCTACCGATCTGCTACTTATCTGCAGTCTGGATCCGCCACTGATGTCGTTTTATCTGTTGTTCGCTATTAAGCACTCCTACCACATGCGTAAAACACATTTTATCTGAAGCAGCGCATCTCGAGCTGCCAGTACTAACGAGCTTTACCGTCAAAAAATAGTTATGATATACACTGTTGTATATAGGCCTAACAGATAGGCCTACGATATCAGATAATGTTGCGCATCAGTATTTATAACAGTCGGTGAGGTAAATTACTGCCTATCGGGGGTGGATACGAGAGGCTGGGGATGCATCCCATACCGGCCTCAGGCTTAAACAGCACATCAACTTGTCCGAGTTCAGCGTGCAACGCGTAAGCCATCGATACAGCGATAACGCTTCCAATTGACCTGAAACGTGGCGCGGTTTCTCTGCAACAATCGGTTTTTTGTATAGGCTTACCTTCCCTAGGCCAACTCAGTCTTCCATCCCTCCGGGGTCGGTAAATGAAAACCAGCTTCTGCTGAGAATGCAAAGGCGCACACGGCTCATTCCGTTCGTGGATAAGCATGTGCATGTACAGGCGAAACTATGAGATTCATCGACAACGTGCGCCATACCTGAGCGTTTTAAAGGTGAGTTTCTTAGTAAGAGGCGCTATAATTATCAAGTATCTGCACCTTTACGTTTACTTTTTACCTGAATTACAACAAATCGTTTGTATTTGTTTGTTTTTAAATTTATTGATTTTCTAGTTCGGAAATCAAGTCAGAACGTTTCATACAAAATGGCTGGGATCGTGGCGTCGACGTTGCGGCGCAAGGCGTTTCACCGAGGAACACGCAGTGCTGACCAGACCAAGGCGGCTCTGGCGGCAGCAGCAGCAGCAGCTGCAGCGACGACGTCCGACGCCAACGCCGCGGCGTCGGTCAGTCCGTCCGCCAGTCGCCGGTCATCGCGTTCGTCATCGTTCGCTGGCGGCTGTCGTCCAGAGGACAGCGATGACCGCTCAGCTGCTGTAACCAACGTCGCACAGGTATAACCATCTACATTCACGGAGCCAAAGCCAACAAGACTGCCTTTCAGTTGAAGGCAGACAACTCGCTTATCCTACAGTGTCTTGTGTGAAACTTACGTTAAAACCGGCGCACACGTATAAAAATCAGTTTTGTTGCCCTTATGACCTTGGTCTTAACACTGACCCTATAATACTCGAAAATGACCTAGAATAGATGATTTAGATATGGCTTAAAAGATTCAACGATCACATAAAACGGTTTATAAATACAAAACAAAACGAAACTTGTGCATGTCAATCGTTAGTTGTGAGAATTTTAAGCCGCATCGAATGCATGACATGCGGACTATTGCGACCGATGAGCCTGTGGCTTGATATGTTTGTCAGTCAGTGTGTCTGTTTGTAACGCACCTGCGCCCTGCAAAAACGGCTGAATGGATCGAGGTACTGTTTGGCATGGAGACTTCTGGGGCTCAGGGAACATTGTATTAGATGGGGTCCCGATCCCCTACGAAGTGTGAGAGAGAAGGGGGAGTAAGGAATGCACATTTTCGGCTATTCCGACTAACTCGTATTCGCCAGACGGCATTACATTCGATGCGGCAATCGCTACATTACTGTAGTCACTTGTTTGTTCGATCGTATTTGTCACAGCGCTACAGTTCAACAGTGCCTGCCGGAGATTACCTCAGTTTGGGCAGCGATCTGAGCTACCAGGACTTTTGGCCCACCTGTACTAACCCGGACGAGCCGGACCTTCGATTAGTCTACTTCGAGTCTTTCGAGTAAGTCACTTTCAAACGACTACAAAGTCTGCATTTGTAACCTGTGTGCATTAGTAAGCAAAACGAGCAGTTGCAAAACGTGATAACATGTGACATGTTAATGATTCGCTAATCACAATTTGTAAAAATTTATTTTATAGTTAGCACCGAAACGAAGTTGAGCTCAATTCTGAGAATCCAGAGATTCAGTGACTTGACTTGACAATTGTCGCAACAGCCGTGCAAAATCGTTTCCTCAACGATAATAATTTATCTCTGACCTTAACCTTCGCTTTAAAAAAGTTGCGCCGAAACTTTGTATTTGTAATGTTAAAATAATATAATTAGTTATTGTCAAATTTTGTCGAGTGGAGCTATATATAAAGCTGTAGAAGTGCTACATCAAATTAAATACAGAAAATAACAAGAATTCGACAGGTTTGCATTGCATTATGTGTGCGACTATCGTCTGGTGCTGTTTTCTGGTTGTTTACTCTCATCCGCAACGACAGAATCGCGAGCTTTCGGCGTTGCCGACATCATAGCTTTATCAATATTGATCTTCCATTACACATTCTATATGGCCAGAGGTTTACTATACCGGGCGGGCGACGTGTATAGCTCAAGTACTGTAGTTACTACATCGTTTAGTGAATAGCTAGCGGCAATCAAGAGACTATTCTGACGTATATGAGTAGAACCGGACTGGCCTTGGTGTCGCGTATCGACCGTACATGTAGGCTATATAGTGGAGTTGATTGATGCTACGCAGTTAATCACAAGTCAATGAACAGCAACACTAGTCCGTGTGTCCGCGTCCGCCACACAAAGAGAGACTGCTGCGTGTGACGCCCCGCTGCCGACCTCGACATCCTGTTCTATTCGATGACTTGACGACTCGGATACGAGCACATTTCTTAAACTGTGACAATTCAGCAGTTCTCTATTGTTGGGCCGCATCGAGTGCATGAGATGCGTACTATTGTGATCGATGATCTATCTGTCAGTCAGTCAGTCTGTTACTCGGGCGGGCTGTACAAAAACGGCTGAACGGATAGACGTCCTGTTTGAGGTAGAGACTCTTGGGGACCCAAAAACATTGTGTTAAATAGGACTTCCCATCCTTACGACGAGGGGTAGGGAGTTTGATGCGGCCTTTGCAAAACTACTTCAACCATTTGTTGTTTGTCTGTAACAGTTGCAACATTTTGTTGAAGTTTAAGACAGGAAAGACAAAAGAAGAATGACAAAAATGAGGAGATGTAAGAAGACTGCGTACTGTAGGGCCAGCCATGCATAACTTGCTCAAAATTGCTTAACGCAGCGTCTAACAGAATCTTCTGCAGGCCTCACCGCGCCACGCGTGCAATAATTAACTGTCGGACGTTTGATATTTTTACTTGACCTGTAACGTACCGATCTTTCGCCAGGCTTTCTAGGCCATAACGCAGACACTCCCAGATGACGCATTGCCTGTAGTTGAGATGCAAATTCTTGACAGTTAACGCGTACTTCCACTCCTTACTCTGGCTCCCAGGACTCTGTGTAATGAGCAAAGATTAAGTGTAGGTCCATCTCAGTACTCGCTGCATTGCCAGCCCCGTGTCCTGTCTTGGAAGCTGAAGAATAGACCTTGCTGTTTCTGACCGATCATGTAAAGCCACCTAAAGCCGACTCAAGTTTCATTACGTGTAGTGATGTAGTTCTGTATAAGTTAATAGTTTACTATGTGTATATGTTACGCCAAATCTGCGAAACTGCCCATTTCATGAACTGGGCAGTATCGTTGCCCAGTTTTGAACTGGGCAAACTTTGTATACAAAATAATTTCTCGTTCACGGTCGCCACCAGTTGGCGGATTGGACAATTTTGACCGCCTAATTCGTGAAATGAGCGCCAGATGTAATGCAGGTAATGTAATATTTTCCTGACAACGGATGTTAAAAACAATATAACTGTGCTGTAATCATTTAAAACACAGTGCAACATAATTAGACCAGCAACAGAAAATGTCAAAACAGCACCAGCAAATAGAACACATACAGCGACAACATGGCTGTACATTGCACACTAATACAATAAAATTATACAATTTTTTTGACCAATGAAACACGCAGCATTAAGTCATTATTTTAACAGGCAAGCAAACAACTTGTAACTAACTGAGTGTACATGTCACTTGTACACATTGTCACATCTCCTATGGTTATGGCATATGACATGCACTGTAACAGTGTAGGCCTGGACGAAATCAAATACTTTTTTACTAGACAGGGGCCTCTGTAGGCGCATTTGTGGTAGCCCTGTCCCCCACGTTCACTTTGTGCACATACAATTTCTCTTACAGTTAGTTCAGTGTTTGGGACGTTTTCTGTTGCAAGCTTACTGTATTTTAGCAGTTCAATTTGATTTCGTGGTAATTACCTTTTACTATTCTCTGCTTTGTGCCAATGGTGTAACCGGGTTTTCCCACAGCTAGTACAACACCAATAACACTTGGTGGATACACTTATGGAACACTCTTCAGTCGTCACTTAGCTGTCGTCTCGAGCACTGTATCTGTATTATACTGTGTGTCATTATACGTATGCCTATCTGATTGTGGGTTCACATATTGCAGTGTCATTCTGATACACAGCAGGTAAAGTCTTATTACTGCGTGCGAACATACGTTATGCCTGTTGTTTCAAAGCAACACAGGCAGCTTTTCGTAAACGTTTGGCTGGATGTGATTCCTCAGGTGTCTCTTCAACAGGTGTTGAATCTCTTGGCATGACAACAGCAACGGCTGATTAGACTGATTGGTTAGGCTCAGGTGCTTGTCCAGATCGTCCAGCAATAACTTCTGTTTGTGTACTATTGTCATTAACTGTAATACAGTCACTAGCGGTGCCAGTAGCTGATCCAACAAGCCACTGCGATTTAGTATTGTTTATCAAATTTGAGCGTGAAAATCTCATACACACCGTTACAACTTGATCGCAGTTAGATTCGATTTGGTTGGGTCTTGTGGTCAAGCGATTAGCTGAAAAAATGGGAAATGGTCTCCGAAACCACCTAAAATGTGTCCAGTGGGACGTTAAGCCCTCCTGCATCATAACACGAGGACGTCAAAACTCTGGACCCCAGTTTGTCACACGTTTCAGTTCTCTATTCAGTCGCAGACACATTAACAGGCAGACGGTGGGGTGGTGGTCACGTGCGATTGTACGGTGCCACGCTACGGCTCGGCACATCAGTTCGTGTGACGCCGAGATATCATTCACAGCGCGCGCACCTGCTTGCCTGCGCCCAGACAGCCGACGATATGAATATCGTTCATCGGAAATTTTTATGACTGCACACCGCTCACGGATCAGTGTCGGTCAGCGAAGCGATAAAAGTGATGAGTGACGCAGGCATACGCAATAGGCGTAGCCATGGGAAGTCTAGGCTTGCCTCAATCCGTAGGCCTATACATTAACAATAGGCTACATTCAGTTATTTGATATTGCTTTTTCAGTGCTGTTTCACTTATGCAAGTTGTCATCGGTATAAAATTAAGCTACTTTTATTCAAGCTTTTAAACATGTTTGAACTACAGTTCGTTTTTGTGTCCGCCGCCTGTAAAAGCGAAATACGCACTATGTAACCCGGGTGTGATGTCTGTCCGTCCTTCTGTCTTTCTGTTTGTCAGTAATCGGAATGCGTGGAATGCGTGGACAAAGAGCCTATAGGCCGCGCAGGCTAGCTGCAGAGGCCGCCAGTTGCAGCGGTGCAGCCACTCGCCACGCCCCTTGATGTCACAAGCTATTATTAGCTTGGGCCACGCGGAAGCAAACCTTTCCGGCAACCGGCATCTAAGTTCTCTATTAAGAATATGTATGCGAAATACTGGTACCGGTATTCAATGACGTCTTACTGTCTGTGTGACGGACAAACGCGGCAGTCACTCAGTGGTTTATCGCATTTTTCCGCACGAGACGAAGCATCTGGAAGCGAAACTGGTATGAATGGTTCCAATAGCCTTTGTGCGATAGAGGCGTATAGTAGCACTGTGACTGAACGGCCTGTTGGGATACGGTACCCCGATGAATATGTATTAAACTTACTTTCGACCTCGCTGACAGAATAACGGCATGGCGAACCGCGTAGCTATAAAACCTCGTTGCCGTAAATTCAGCTGTGCTTTTTTTCTCTACGTGTATGTGGGTGTTTTTTATCAGCAGGGTCTCTAGGCTGGCTAACTCAGAACAGGGCCACTATCAGAACCTTCTTGTCCTGCTCGTGTCTTGTTCATGTTGTTTGTTAAATGTTGATTTCTTAAGGAAACACATATATAAGTATCAGTCAATCAATCAATCAATCAATCAATTTTATTTGCTCAAAATGTCCAGAGATACACATATAAGGCTATTCAATTGCGAGCAGGACAACAAGACTGAGACCAGCACTAACAGCTGCTCAACTGTAACTGTATCATGTACGTACAACCATGTATTGTTGTCGTAATTCGAATGCTTGTTTTGAATTATTGTTGTAATTAGCATAAGCGTAATCTCTTTAGTTTTGGAATCAAACGAAAAGAAATCGCGAAATCTTAAGCCTGCAGCTGCTTAAACTGCAAGTTGCTATAGTATTCGTGATAAAGTTGATTACGGTGCCTGACTTGCGAGACATAAAACAAGGAGAGGATGTAGCTGTTCGTGGAGGTGGTATAGACTGGTAGGACAATCTGAAGTACAAATAATGACCGTAATGCGCCGTAGTTTGGCTACAGATAAGACCCGGAGACCGTTCATCACCATTAGACAATGATAGAGCATCATGCCATCAGCATCTGCCCCAGACGAAGTCAGTGATTGAAAGTAAGAGATTAGAGTGAAGTATAGGGACATTGTAGCTTCTCTCCGCTCTCTCGCTGTGTGAGCACTCTCCCAGACTTTTTACAATTTAAAGTATAATTTGTATATTTTACAGGCTAGAGTTGCTGTAGTATCATAGACGGTGGCCGCAACTATACGGCTACTGCCATTTTTCGTTGGATTTCCGCAAACCCCATGAATGACCCTCCCAGGGGGTTCGGATTCGGAAGTTCGAATCCCCATATAAACAACACTATTAGGGCGCCGATGATTATTGCTGACGTCGCGTGAATTCGTTTTAGCATATTTACGCAGTTTAGCGACTATAGAAGACTGAATAAAATATAGTGAAATGTACTTGTGCTGCTGTGTTACACGATCGTGTAGCGACTACAGTAGTACCCAGTGCAGATATATTTTCACTATTTTTAGCAGTGTAATTTCTCAAAGTTTTGCTTGAATTGTTGGTTTTGTGCGGTATCTATAGTGAATGTATTTCACAGCATAGACCGAATGCCAGATAGAAATTATAGTTACGGCAAGTGATCGAGCATCAGTAAAGGTAAAGGTATAGATGACACTAAAGCGCCTCTTTGTGGGCCAACCCAATCACAGAAGCGCTTAGGCATGGCACCCGTTTTCAAGGGATCACACAGTTTTACCTGCCACCGACGAGTTTATCTACGAGTGGAATGAACCATACCTGCCTTTTATGAAAATGTCTCATGGTGTCATAGCTTTTCAGATATGCAGTTTGGCGAATAGAGTAAGAGTTAGCTACGGGTCGATATTACGAAAGTTCTTCATTCCGATAAAGCGGCATGGGAGTCTAACCACTCTAATCTAACCTAACCCTAACACTAACCCAGTAAGCAAAACCTTGAACACGGATTATATAGGTCGGCCTTGTAAATATTTGGAATATCGAGCAGTTACCAGGATAAGATTCTCGTGATTATAATCTATGCAAAACGCACAAGCAAGCAGTGGTGATTTACACACGTTGAGCGTCGTATGACACGTATGGGAGCGGCTGCGGCGGCCTCGGCTGCGGTGGCTGGAATTCATATGGATGACAGCATCGTTGGCTTGGCGGTCAGGTCAGCAGCTGGTGTGGTCGGTCCAAGTGGCCGGCACCGGCCGTCACGTCACGACGTCGCCGGTCGACTGGCTCTCTAGCCGTCGCTCTCTCTCTCGCTGTGTGGTCTGGCGGCCGCGGTTTGTCGTGGCTGACGTATCGTGCTCCGTGGAATCTATACATCGCCGTGACGTCGCTACGCTGGTGGTCTCCACTTGCTGGGTTGGCGGTGCAAAACTGGGCCCTGCTGTGGCGCAATGCCTCGCTAAATTACTAGATTCCCGGTGGATGACGTTCGACGGCCGTGACTGTAGCGCCTTTGCCTGTCCACCTCAGTCATAGTGGCAACACGACTGGTCGGTTTGGACTGGCGACAGCGACTGGCTTTACATTCTCTCATTCTCTGCATTCACACGCTGCTTCGGACATTAATTCCACTTCGCATTCTTGAATGATGAAGCGACTCGTGTTTATACAGCGTATCTCAAAAATGTACGACGTTTTGTTGGCTCTGACTGTATCATTCCGTGACCGATTTACAAAATTCTTTTACCGCTGGAAAGAGTGTGAAATTTTCTACAAAACCTTTGGTATTACCCACGACACCTTAAGTATGCTGCTGCACTTCCTTGGAAAGTCAAAAGTTCACACAGTGTCTGACGCACAGTGACTCAGCAGATGTCATTACTGCATGTTGCGAGTGATACGAGAATCTTGTGTCTGTCTGTAATGTTCTCTCATGCACTGTGTCGAAACGACGAAATTTATCAAGGCATATTTCAAACAGAGTCTGTCCTCAGCCAGTGCAATATAGTGTTCTGAATAGACTTGGGCCCTTTCCACGAAATGACAGTACTTCCTCGTACACTTGCTTCAAACGCAGTCGTTTTCTGGCTAAAGAGGATGCCAAACCATAGCGACCGTCGCTTACGGCAGCATATCATATACAGTATAAAACAAAGTACACAAAAATACAATACAAATGATATACGGATCGTCGAGCGTACTGGCGTCATTTCAGTCAATGTTTGGGTGTCCAACACGTTCAACTACAAATACCGATATTACAGAATTTTGTTGAATTTTTCTTACTGCAGTGTCATTTTGAACTTCTGAGTTGAGTAAAATTCGTCATTTCACAATTCTTGGGGTCCACAGACCCCCAGCTTTCCCCCAAATGACGCCTTTGTTCGTGCGGTTTCTCTGAGCTTCTTGTGTAAGTACGCACGACGAACTGACTAATGGATTGGCAGTGAAGTATTGTCTGCAGCCGGAAAACGAATGTTTGCATTGTTATCAGCTGATGCTTTCTCGTTCACATTATAAGCAACGTTCGTCGTTGTTGCATGCTGCTATTGTCACGAGTCACGACGTATTGTGTTGGCGGATTTAATACCTGTAGCAGCAGCAGTAGCGGTCCGCGGTCGACAATATATGATGCATTGTCAGCTTGGTGCGACGATTGACTGTACTTGACGACGTATGACGTCAGTTGTCGGGTATATGCACTGGGAGTCTGGGACGGGTCCAGTAGGAGACAGCGATCAATTAAAATGTTTTTGTTGATCGTAATTCCAAGGCGTCAGACGGTCTGACGTAGCCTACTTGTATGAATGGTATAGTTAGGTAAGCTTGGACTGTAAGGCCCATACGTTTCCGAGGATTTAAGTACGTAAGCACGACTGTATTATAGTGCTGCGTCCAAAAGCCAGCTGGACTAGCGTAATGTGTTACAATTTGCGAAAAAACGATGAAAAATTGGCACGATCACCCTGAGCCGATGTTCTGAGTACTTGTTGACGGCAGAACGTTCGTGGCAAGCCCCTACGGTCCTTGCTGACCGCGAGATCACAGGAGGACCAAGAGTACAGAATACGTGATACAGAAAGCCTGTCAATACGCATCAATGCACAAATTCATTCAAAGTTAGATTTTAAAAAGATTTTCCCGGCTGGGGAATAAGTTCCCGGATTTCGCTGTATTGCCCACTAATAAAACCTCTGACTTCAATTCTAGACGGTAAGTGGTCACAAATCATACAAGATAGACTAGCGTTGCTGTAGGCTTAACTGGAGAGAGGACATCTAGTACGCGGCATTTCTAACTGCAACAGCTTCGTCGGTTGCCGTCGCGGCACTATACGGCTTTGTTGCAATATTTAACGTATACGGCAGTTCGCTTCTGGCGTTGATTCATTCTACCAATCCGCCACTGTCGTCTTAGTGGTCCTGATGCATAATGGACAGTTTCATTACATGATAACCGGGGATGGGGCGCTACAAATGCGTTCGGATAACGTGATAGCTTACTCGATAGAGCATCGGATCTCAAATCTGCGATCATTAGGTTACGGGTTCGAGTCTCGGTCGGGTACCGCTGCGTAGTAACCTTGGGCAAGTTATTTATACCTACGTTCCTCTATTAACAAGCAGTATAATAATAATATTTAGTATTGGCTTAATGGGCAGCTGGGAAGTAAACAAACACACCACAAGATGCACTAGCTCCGTATCCATGGTCTTGCAGTGTAAGCTGGTGTATGACTGAGGGCTATTGAAACGGAGATGAGCGCTGCTCAGTGGGCCATGTTGGTTGGGAAGGACACTAGGCCTACTTTTTACAAATGCGTTCCTTTGGCCTCGAACAGTCTGTTGTGCGAGTGAATTGTTTTATTCCATAGCAGATACACATATAGGAAAGTGACGATGACAACGGCCTGGACGCCTATCAAATGCTTTATTTTGCCGCTGACGCGTTATCTGCACGGCGACACCCGCACTGTCACTGCTGCTGGCGCTGTTTGGCAGTCAGCTTCTGAATCCTTAGAACATCTCTATAGCGATGACACATGCATACACGCTGCTCGAGAATTTACGTCGCGCCTCTGTAACAGTCTGCTCTACTGACGCAGACTCTAGGCTACACTAAGCATCATAAGCATGGGAGATTCATGGTCGCTCCCATGGCATCGACCCAAAAGAAGCCCCTGGGGCCAGTTTCCTGGCAATTGCCCTCCTGATATTCTTAGCAGATAGACGACACCAATGGTCGGTGCTACTGTCAATGCTGGACAGAAGCAAATATAGTATTCCTAAGCTGATTGTGTGAGACAAAAGGATCACCATTTCTCGTAGAGTGTGACGTTATGGGGACTGGATCTGATGCTGATGAAGTGTAATCATTCGGCTGCCCGCCTTCACGCTGTCACTGTCATCTCCTTCAGCAACCCTGACTACCGGCGAATTCAGAGTTGAAAGTTGGGGAGGGCCAACTGCCGGTTAGGCAGCTTTCCTTTTCCTTCTCCTTTTACTCCCTTTTGTTTTCTCTCTTCCTCCTTCCTTCCTCTTCCTCTCTTTCAGGCTTCCGCTGCCCTTCTCCCCTTGCCTTCCCCTTCCCTCCCCTTCATCCAGCTAGGAGTATCCAGCAAGTCTGATCTCCACAACGACACTTTGCCTCCAAAACAGACGGTATGTCGCAGGAAAGATGCACATCGTCGCGAGGTAAGCTCGCAGCATAATTACAGGTCGCAAATGTCGCCATCTCGCCATGCCTGACTCACAGCTGGCACGCAATTGCCCACTTAACGCTCTGTCGTTTTTCTCCTCACAAAACAACCGTTTCTAGTAGACTACATGTTTGTACATTAGCATTTGTAGACGACGTCTGATCGAATGGCAATACAAACATGTTTGCGTAGATAATCAAATACTCTGACTTTGACATATAATATGCCACATGTGTAAAATGGATTTAAGACGTTTTAAATTATTAAAACACGCTGCGACTCGTGTCTTCTGAATGCGTTGCAATGTGTCTTTTTTGTAACACTCTCTAAGTTCTAACACGTTCTAACTGACGCTTTGTTGACGTGTTCATTTGGCTTTTCGTCGCCTCATGGGCACAAACAGTCGACGTGCAGACATTTGCACTTCTAGAAGTATGATATAGTATTTCGCATCAGACCCAAGACTCGTCTGTTCTCTTGTCTTTCTTCTGTGCTTTGACTCGTAGTCCACATTTACTGTTTTTGTGTGTTTCAACAGGTCCCAAAATCTCTAGCGCAAAGCACTTTAGCAATGTAATTGAAATTAAAATTGATTAAATGCATCGGTAAGTCAAATTTTATGCGCATCGCTTGTAAAACAGTTTGTGCTGTTTTGTGTTTGACGTATATATTACTCGTTGTTACTCAACTAGACATGTTATGTTTGGCTCTGCTTGTTTGTTTGTGGACATGGTTACTGAAAAGTTAAAATTAACTTTTGTGAAATTTGGATAAGGTAGACCTTGGCACAAAAAATACTAAATTAAAGTTTGAATACGATACAGAGACAAATCAGAATTCTGGCCTTTTAGACAAGTTTAACTGCTTAACAGGACGGAAGCATCGTTCCCAATTTTAGTTTGTTGTAAGATAGAAAATTTCGTGTATAAGTAATTTCATTTTCTTCCATTTGTTATCTTTTACTTTAACGAAGGTTTGCACTTTTTGAGTGTTGTCTAATCTTGTTTGTTTCATGTGGCTTTACTTAAGAAGGCTGCAAACGGCCTGCAATGTGGAACATGTCATAGATCAGTGCCTATAGACGGCGTTTTCACCAGATGAACGTAAAATGTTGTTTGATGAGCTTGCTGCGTTGCGTGCCGAAGAAATAGCGGAAGCTGCTTTTGACATGATTTTTATCATTTTATGTGAATTACCGGCGCCGGAAACTGATGGCGGCTTAGTCGGGCAGTGCTTATATGTGTCGGGCAGTTGTCTCCGTGTAATGACATGTTTATCGCATATACAGTGTGACAGTACGCCTGCACGCTGCATGGAATGCGTCTACAGTGGCTAGCTGCAGCAACTGATAGCAGTGAACATTGAACGCGTCGTTTCACGCTCAATCGGCGTATAGCGTCGCCTGCTGCACGGGCCATTTCACGGCGGCGATCACAATGGGATTCAGAAACAACCGACTAAACTGACACAGTTGGGACCTCCTTGCGCGGCAAGGCGTCGCTGGTTGTCCGGATGAGATGTCTGATGCAGTTGCTGCATAACAGACGCCTGTCCGTCATACAATATCGCTGAGAAAATCCCGTTGGTATAGGCCCTAGGCGTGCAACTCTCTTGTGCAGTTATAAATGAATCTTTATTCGTCAGTAGCGACAGCGTTCACTCACATACAGGAATGCCTGCAAAAAAAGTAAAAGGACAGTAATAGGTACAATAATACATGGGTACGTAAAAAGAACAGCTTTTTATGTCACATTCCTTGGTTATTCGGTGTAATTCTCAGAAGTGAGCTTGTTGGTGCAACACTCCATCGAGAATCTGTCATTGTTCTCAGTATTCATACATCTCCTTAAGATTCGTCTGCTCCATGAATCATTGCGCCATGAATCACGGTGTCTCCATTTTTTATTGTGACTACATACGACGTGTCACAAACTGGCTGAAAAAGTTGATAGTTGATAGTTGCAGAGTCTGCAAAGACTACAGAAACTGAATGGGTCTTTTAAAATCTTGCTTAATATCATCATCATCATCATCAGTTCCGAATAGCCGGCGAGAGCCGTAGCGTCGCTGCAGCACCATGAGCAGTTCTTTCAGTCATAGATGAAGTAGGTGTTGTTTTGGTTTAGGTCTGCATTAGGTTTAGTTTAGTTCTCTTGGGTGCGTTTTGAGTCCTTTTACTTACCGGTATCTTTGATTGGTTTGTGTGACTTATTGTTAATTCCTGCCGCCCGACGCAGTGCGTTTGTTGCTATGGCGACGTGGCTGTCTGTCACGTTGATGAATTGTGCCCAAACGACCGAGTCGATCATTATGCAACCTTCACCATATTGAAGTCCAGCCATTCTCGTTTTTCCGTAAGAAATATGAACCCAATATCTCGAGAGGACCCCCTCATTGAGGACGTCAAATGGGAGAGGGACGGGTAAAGGTCGGGAAATCACGCCAATAAATCGCAGTCATTCACCAGAGGGCAACGTCGGGCGGTTTGTCAGCGATAGCTGAGCTTCTTGTGTGAGTTTGACTGTCAAAACCAATGCAGTCGATTGCCCGGAAAGATTCGTTTACTCTAACTGACATGTATGCTTAGACGTTCAACTTTGCTCACCAACGCAGTAGTGACTATTAGCGGTAGAACAAGTTAAATGGCAACTAATATATATCGTTTATTTCGCCAAAACGGCAGCCAGTACACATGCACATATAATCACAAAAATACAACAAACACACAAAATTGAAGAACATTTAGACGCTGCTAAAACAATACAAAAACTACTTTTTTTAAACTACAATAACACACATGAAATGAGAATAGAATACAACAGATAAGAACCTAAGAGTATTTCCAAAAAGTCCAAACATCTTTTGATACTTGCAATAGAACACTAATAGATAAGTATAATGGTCGCAGTGGAAGCGCACATAAACGTGTCGATGACCCGTTCCCGTTGATAACTCACGAGTTCGCTGCCGGGGTCGCGGAAGCGCTGAGAGTCACCGCTGAACAAGCAAGCCGTCACCGTCGGTTGCGTGATATAGCCGCTCTCGCAGTAAATCATCACACCGCCCAGCATCTTAGCGAGATTAATGTCGCGATTAAATATTCTGGGTCGGTTGGCAAGGCAACAGACTGCAGAGTGTATTGTCGGGCGACGATGCATCATCATTCCATCGGCTCAGAAGCACGCGTGCCGCTTAAACGGCTAATAACGCATAGCAGCGCCCCGGTTCCGGCCTTTGCGCATCATCACTCTAGGCTATATTAGCCGGATATTGTGGAAATATCTCTCAATGTACTTGCTACGAATACAAACGACAACTGACTATCGCTTTTTATCTATCTAAAGGCTGTAAGTAAGTAAGTAAGTAAAACTATATTATAGTGCGCCATAAAGCTGACCTAGCCAGCTTAATCTGCCGCACTCGTAGTGATCAAACCATTGTCCTAAAACAAAAATCCAGGGTAGAGCTAG
>Ga0126335_1000504_pt1 | contig 18945 bp, 18 predicted proteins | sample OlaspJWI45metaG_FD_108409 | JGI IMG/M metagenome (GOLD analysis project Ga0126335, IMG submission 108409) | Marine gutless worms symbiont microbial communities from Oahu, Hawaii - Olavius sp. 1 OAHU.JWI-45 metaG | ecosystem: Host-associated > Annelida > Digestive system > Unclassified | place... | reverse complement strand
GGCCATATCTAGAGAATTCAGGGTTGCCCTGCCATGGGAACTGCTGTATGCTGATGACTTGGCAGTGATAGCTGAAACTGAAGAGGAGCTTATTAAGAGGCTTAATGTGTGGAAAGAAAATGTTGAGAGTAAAGGCATGAGAGTCAACATGAATAAAACTAAGGTTATGATAAGTGGAGAATGTCAGAAGGTGAGGCAGAAGGCTGTAAGATGGCCATGTGGGGTCTGCGGTAAAGGTGTTGGTAGAAATTCATTACAGTGTACTAGCTGCCAGAAATGGGTTCATAAGAAATGTAGTGGTATAAAGGCGCTGAAGGTGGCAAAGTTATTCACTTGCAGAGGATGTGTGAACCCGGTAACTAGTGCAGGTCGCACTAGTGTGGATATTGGGGCCGGCGCAAAGTTGGAGTCAGTGGATAAGTTTGGTTATCTAAGTGACATGCTGAGTGCAGATGGAGATGCTGATGCAGCTGTGGAGGCCAGAATCCGAATTGGTTGGAATAAGTTTAGACAGTTGGTACCACTGCTTACCAATAAGGACATGTCTCTGATTACGAGAGGAAGGTTGTACAGTAGCTGCGTGCATACCAGTGTGTTGCATGGAAGTGAGACCTGGCCTGTAAGGAAAGAAAATGTGGTGGCACTTCAGCGAGCAGAGATGAGAATGGTCAGGTGGATGTGTGGCGTTAAGCTAAAAGACAGACTCCCAAGAAAGGAGTTGAGGGAGAGACTAGGTGTAGATGACATAGCATTGGTATTGTAGCAAAACAGGCTGCGTTGGTATGGGCATGTTCTGCGAAAAGATGATGATGATTGGGTAAAGAAATGTATGGATTATGAAGTTGAGGGCCCTAGACCAAAGGGAAGACCAAAGAGGACCTGGAAAGAGGTTGTCCAAGAGGACTGTAAAACACGTAAACTGAACAAAGTGAATGCTATAGATCATTGTAAATGGAGAAAGGTGTTAAAGGCTGTCCGACGATCAGGATGGGTGAGTGTTTCTTCTGGTACCGGCCTACCCGGGTAGTCCCGGAACAAAGGCCATTAAACGGTTGTTGTTGTTGCAGGGACTAAACAAACTTTTGAAAAAGCTGCGAGAAACTGGCACGATGACAATAATTGACTGAGAAAAAGTGATAGCAGTCGCCCAATAACTGTGTGAACATTTTTCTATTCCGTAATATTCATACAAAGACTGGAAGCTGGAATTCATACAAAGAAAGAAATACGTCATTCAGTTGTAAATTTTCTCAGTTGAGGTGTCACCAAATATTACTAAAATCGGTCACATTCGACCAACTAATCACAAACACAAAAAGAATAAATTTATTTGAGACACAGCAATGGGACACAATCGTTTTAAGAAAATTCAAGTTAAAATTCAAAATTTTAGAAACACTAGATTACAATATACATTTGTCTGCATTCGAGACCAGCAGCAAATACGAATTCATAATTTCCCAAGGTATTATTATGGCAACATACTAAAGTGTGGTGAAAAATATTACGTGTTTTTGTTTTTGTTTCGTACTCTTTCCAGCAGTAAAAGAATTCTGAAAATCAGTTAAGGTTTGACAAAGTTAGCGCAAATTAAAAAGTGGAACATTCACAATGAATTTAAGGTGCACAGTATTTTTGAGTCTGTACAGAACACTAAACATATATTACAGAATACCATAAAAACGGCTATTTAGTTAGTCATGTTGAGAAGAACATCAGACAATGGTCACGCGACTACAGACCAATATAAGATTCTGCAGCACACTCAAGTAGATGTCACTGATGGTACAAAGCTGGCCAACAAGAAACTGATCAGTGTCTTTGTGAAAACTGAACTGCTGATGCAATTGCTCTAGAGAGTCAGGAAGCTCCAACTCAACAAACGCCGGCTCATCAGCAAAGCCTCTGCAATATGAAATACTGTTACACACGCTAAAATGAAAACAGAAAGAGCCAGCAGACGTTAGAGAATTAGAAACAGCGACATTTATAAAAAAAACACTTACATCATACACATTATACAATCATACTATTCTTTACCCTGATGTTTCCCAAGCTTCTTCTGACAGAGAAAGAAACGTTAAGGTAAAAATGGTATGGTTGTGTATAACGTAATTGTTTTATATAAGCGCTATCTATCCAACCTAAACAAGAGGCCAAGGCATATGGTAAAGCCTGCACCGAATGACCCTGCACACATGGCATGCGGCGTACACTGCATGTGCCACCGCCGATTTAAGCCGCACGACAGACAGACGACCAACAGACAAACACTGTGAGCATCGATAAGAATAGTCAGCATCTCATGCATTCGATGCAGCCTAAAAACGTGAACTTTTACCACGGCTGTCACACAAATGCTAGTCAGCGCTGACAGTTGTGCAGTTATGCATGCTAATTTGAACACATTCAGTTACACATCGGCCTGTCACAGCATACACGCAGCAAATGAGCTGATGATAAGACAGTGTTAATGTCACTCATCTGATGACTACGAAAAGACAAAAACACAAGAGCACTACAAAAATTTAAAAAAAAAACAACCAGTTACCTAAACTTCTCACGCAGTTTCTGCAGACATTGTCGGAATGGCCCTTCAACATTTGCCTGCACATAAACTCTTCCAGACTTAAACTGGTGATCCAGTTCCTAAAGCAGAGACACACAATAAACTACTGCTGATGATGTAAATCAACGTAAGTTTTCTACATGGAAAGTCTGCAGAAAATTGGAACAATTTACCTCCATCTGTACTATGGCGGACACACCTGAAACTTATATTAAGCATCAATGAAAACTGTTTTATTTCAAAAAGAATATAGCCAGCTGTTGTATGTTTTAACATTTCATTTTCAAAATTTTACATTTCATCTGTTCTATATTCATCTGTCCTTTTCAATTTCTCAGTAACTATTTTTAGACTATATTCTCGTTTTTGGTACACCAATGATTACTTGGTACATGTATAGGTGACATACATCATCATGAATGATTATGAAAGTGAAAAGTTGTCTGTTGTAAACTTCATAGACAGACAAGCTCTATATCATTCGATAGGTATGATCAATAAAATTGTGTGAGGAAAATATGATACCGATAGCTGCTCAGCAACAATTACAATACTCAATAATGCTGCAACACCCTAGAAGTCCTAGAAGTAGCCAAAGTTATTTAGGCCACTATAAAAAAATTATTATTACATTACATTACACTACAACACTCCGAAATTGCACAATGACACAACGACAACATTCCTTTAAGACATCGCGCAAATGTTAGTACAGAACACTATCTCCTTTGTTTCTGATGACTGCCTTCAGTCTGTCAGGCATCAAACTGATGAGACTTTGCACACTGGTCAAAGAAATTGATCTTCAAGATTCCAAAGACGACGTTCAAGTGCAGTCTGTGTTTGCGGCTCTGGGCCGGCATAGCTGCAGCCATAGTGCTCCTAACGTTTTCAATCAGAGACACATCTGGCGAATTTGGAGGCCAACCTCCTAGTAGAATGTAATCCAACATTGTATTTCAACCAGGCGATTGTGGCCTTTGATCGACAGAATAAATTCTTTGTGATTTTGTGCAGTTAGATTCAAAGCAGTTTTGTCAGTCGCTGCTGACTCTGACTCTGCAAAGATTCCGATGGATTCATCTTCCAGCATCTTAACCATTAACCGATCCAAGCCTTCCTGGGATCTAGTTTCTTTGCTATCACACTGTAGCTATAATTCTCCTCAAACAATCTGACTGCTTGAGCTCTAAGCTGGAATTCATTTAATCGCTCCATTTTGACTACTTTACCATCTACGATGACGTATGCGCTGTGAGTCGCAACAGAGCTGTAGTTTTGGGTGACGTCGCTAAACTGACTGTTACAAAATAATTAAGTAAAATACATCGCTAAAATCTTGTACACAGAATTTCAATAAAACCAGTATCAAATTTATAATTTCATGACAAAAAGGCATTTATTTTTCCATTCAAAATCGTTCCTGATAATGCATGTCACCCTATAGTATGATCTTATGTATTAAGTATTATGCATATGTCTTCAGTTTGCTGATACTAACCTTATCTATCCGAGCTTCATTGAGATATAGATTGACATTCTGCACAGTTTCCACATTCTTCATCATGTGCACAATTCGTCTTTGGCACGCTTTTGATGACTTGTCACACGATGACTGCAACAACCAGACAGAAGTAAGTAAGCAAGCAGAGTTCTACATCGCACCTAACACTGCATTGGTACTGACACTAAACAAACAATGACCAAAAAATACACATGTATACCAACGATATAACAACAAACGAACAAACAATACACACAAACACAGACTAACATGCATAAAACTGTTGCACTGGCCTGGGTGGCTGATTAAATACTGAGAGTTCGCCTCAAACATCTGCATGGAGTAGAAATACATAATTCTCTGTTGCATATCACGGACCACAGCATATCATTTGCGTTACTATTCTCAGAAGTTCAAAGCAGCAAACAACACCAACCACTCACCGCAAAGTTCTCATGCATGACATCGCGTACAATGAACAGTGGTATCCAGTTCAGGAAGTCTCTCTTTCCCGTCAAATACTGACCCACCACTTGACACAACAGCAGCTGAAACATCATATAATATATATAAACATCATATAATATATACGCCTATAATATACAGATGACGCCACTGCAGTATATGATAATGAAACAAATAAACATGCGTGAACTGAGTATGGTATAAAATGTGCAGTTATTTCAATAATACATGGATTTTATGCATACATGCAAAAAGAAACTTTTATTATTGCTCAAGTGTAGGACCATGCCCTTCCTAGTACTGAACCCACATAACCAAACCACTGTGAATACTATCTAACACAGCTTACATAAGACAACACAGAACGTGAAACATGATCTAATATAATCCCAGAACACAGCTACAGTCATGCAAATAGAGTACATAATTAAGTGAGCACAGACAAACACAAATCACACGGCTCACACAAAACAAAAAAGAGAACAAAGAACATATAAGAAATAAATTAGCAGCTGTTGAGGCACTAAATTGCTTGATCGCATTAATGCATGCATTAATTTTTTAATCGCATGTTAACACACTTTTAACGCACTTGTATTTGAGTCAGTGACAACACATAATATACGACTGTTATGTAAGCTACGACTGTATAGCAGTGGTTATTGGTCTCATCAGTGCACATGGCCGATGACTGGACAGCCCACACAGTTAGACAACGGCCTCACTTAGTACAGCCCAGGCGCTTTAGTCTATCAATTAACTGCCCAGTATCTGCCCCTGTGTCCTGGCGTCCCAGCATAAAGGTAAAGGTAAGTGTATAGCAATTTGTGAAACTTCACCACACCGCTACGGGAAATCACTTACCATATGGGATCACAAAGTGTTACCTGCTACCCGGCAGAGGTGACTTTCCCGCCTTTAACCCAGCCGAAGCTGGTACTCGATTTAGCGACCCCAAAGGGATGCAAGGCTGAGTTGACCTAGGCACAATGGGTGCGAACAGTTTGCCCAAGACTGCTACTCGACAGCGTCGCGACTGCGATTCGAACCCGTGCTCTTCCGAGCCTGAGTCCGGCACACTAACCACTCGGCCACCCTGGCATACTCAAGTTAGAACGCTGTGCATCGACTCGGTAAAGTTTGCAGTGATAATTTTAGTAGTTTTTTGTCAGTGTGTTAATGTTTTTAGTGGCATTAATATTTTTAAAAATCGTGATTAATTCTTTAATGCGTTAACGTGTTAACAAGTAACACGTTATTTCGAGAGCCGTAGAAAAAAAACAAATATTTTTTATAAATAATGATCACAACTCACTGCCATCAGAATTAGCAAATACCTCCTGACACAATGTTACAAATTCTAGCAGCACATTACATGAACTGACATCACTTACAAGTGACAGAATGACAAATACAAAAAGAGACAAAAATCTGTTAATAGGGATATACATCAGTGCTAACCAGACTGTCTTCCTCTGATGACCACTGCACTCTCAGTCTCTGCATCATGCTCACTGCTTTTGCATCTTTTTCACTCTGCTTCAGTTTCAGTTTTCTACGTTCGGCATCTGCAAGACAGATGCACGCATTCAGAAATGTCATGCAGACTACAATACGATGCTCTAACGCTGTACAGGCATGTACTGTGTGCAGCAGCATCACGAATAAACACTGGGCAAGCACAATGTCAAAAGACATCTTCAAAAGTTATTAAACAGGAAAACTTGCAAACACACACACAGTGACACACACACAGAACAAAAAATGGATTAATCAAGCAGTCAAAAAATGTCGTTAGTGCTAGCTAGAAATGGAAGTCAACAAAATATTATGAAATACTTCAAAAAGCTAAAACCAAGCAAAAATAAAATATATGTTCAAAAAGTATAATCTTAGACTGTGCTGAAATGTCACAATACAGTCATTCGACGTCAGAAACTCAAATACTTACATCGATTTCCAGATACTTTTGCTTCTTCTGCTGAATGTGACTGTTCATCAGTAGGCAAAGCTACAGAAATGCAAGCACAAAACATAAAACAAAAAACCTGCACAGTCTGTTATTTGATACGAGCATTTGTACCAGTGCTGATCCATGTCTCTAGGCACTCAGGTGACTTAGTTCACAAACCATTACTTCCACAGATCCAACGTCATCTTCCCAGCTGTCCTCATATCAGTACCAAATCAGCATACCCGATCTGAACAAATTGCCAGGAGTCATTCTGTGTGAAACTAACAGCCACGACATTTAAATCCCGAGTCCAACACTTAAACCTTAATACCACCATGCCATAGCAACGTGATAACAAAAATTGTAAATCACTGTTGCACCACATTACAGTGTGCATAAAATTAAAACCTAGCCACACATTCGTGTTTCGCAGTGTAAGCTAGTGTCTGGCTGAGGGCTACAGAAGGGAGATCAGTGCCGCTCCGTGGGCCATGTGGCTCAGAAAGGACTATTTTACTTGCTGTATATGCAACGACTGGCAGCATAATATCAGTTTTCCAAGTTAAATATGCCAACATATAACTGCTGACAATGTAACAGAATATCAAAAGATGGAAATCGAAGCATCAGAGTAACGAAAACAGAAAAAAGAGAATAACGTAAAAAGTGACGTACATTTGGGACCACGACCACCACGTTTTGGCATAACCTTGCTTTTCACTGTCTCAACTGCCTCCGCATCATCAACTTTGGGGCTTGGTCGTTTCCGCTTCAAACCTATGGTTGTGCAACGACAGCAACAAACAACATAATAACATAGAAGATAAATAAGTAAGTGTGACTATATATATAATGGTGCACCCGAAAGCCACACATCTCAATAGCACAACATCAAAGACTTCAAAAGAATGCAATAACCATAAAAACAGAGGTGGGGTGCTCTTTTCACTTTCAAAAACTCCGAGGCCATGGATCATGTAATATATCGTCTGTAATATGCCCAACCTATGGTTGTCTAATCTGCAAAGCATTACTACCCTCTCGCCGCTACATGAACATATGCATGCCAACCACTTGCTCACAGACAAAAAACAGTAAGATGACCAAAAGACAAACCTCCAACTGGTTGATCTTAATGGGGAAGTACCGAGTGGAGATATTATTAAGATGCCAGTGCAAAAGACAATTTACCCTGCCAAAGGGTATCAATTCCACACCATGCCATGAAAATACCAGCTGCTACCAGTCAGTGAGCGCTCAGCTAGTTAACGTCAACATGCAAGTAAAATAGCATGACCTAATTTTCAGTTTGCTGGTTGGTCAGGTCAACAAATACACACACACACATGCATACACCATGACACCATTTGAACAGCTTCTGTGTGATAAACTCCACTAGTTATAGCTAATAACATAATCGCAGCACACAGACACTCACTAATGACAACAAAGGAAACAAATGCAGACAGATGCAGTACCATTACTGTTAAATAAAAACTGGTACTTCGTACAGTAAACTGTACAGGACGTATACCTTTCCTCTTCACTGTGACTACTCCATATTTCTCGCCAAGTTTCTTGGAATCATCATGCAGCATTGAACCAACATTCGGCCGGCCGTATTTGATTCTCCAACTATAAGGATTAGAGCTACAGCAACAAAAACAGCTGCAGCTGTAACGAGATAATGAGCGACAACTTTCAAACAGATAAATGACAAATAAGCTTGTCAAGACACACAGTACGAAAGGATAAAGCAATGATATTGATGACATAAATGGCAAGAAACTACAATAGATATCTGTCATAAACACAATGGCATTTAACAGACAGAGCGACAAATTTATCAGATAGACAATTAAAGTGATCACTTTAAAAGCACAAAGAATGATTTCAGCTCTTAATGCATGTAAAGAAATAGATGACTGCAGTCAATGAAGCAGTAACTGAATACAGATGATCGTTAATTTAGCATGCAAAATAACACAGACTTTAGAGAAGTAATTAAACGTTGACATCAATGACTAAAGATCCTCTGTGATACTAGTTTATTACTCAGTGTAAAGTAAGCTACCACTTTGTTTTTTTTCAATGCAGGACTGCTTCCAGCCAGTTGCTCACATTATTTTGAGCTTTGCACAAATATAGCACTTGCAAAATGAAACAAACACAGCACTTCCTCACAATGACATCTTATTCTTAATGCTATGCATAATATCTAATGCCTAATACGTAAATTAATTTCACTGATATAATTAAAAATATCAACGTTACCACAGACTTATTCACACATTCAAGACTAATGCTTACAGGTAGAGTGATGAGTCAAACCCACAAGCACCAAGTCCATCACCAGGCATATGCCCATCATCAACGACTTCATTCACCATCTTACCTTGAGAATATTTCTGATCATCACCTCTAGTCTTAACATACAAGAAGTTTTCTGAAATGCAAATAGACATACATACACACAGGTGTTTATGCAGTTTATGTGAAGAAATACAAAGCTCATTTGGACATACTGCAAACTCAAAAAAACACACAAACAAAGCAGAATGTTTTCACATACATGTGACGAGCGTAAGCCCACTAACACTTGTACTAGGTCAACTCAGCCTTCCATCCCTCTGGGGTCGGTAAAATGAGGACCAGCTTCGGCTGGGAAGGCAAACGCATAGTTCATACCATTTGCGGATAAACTTGTTGGTGTGCAGTTAAGACTGTGACAACCCTTACAATGCATGTTATTCCATCAGCGCTTCTGGGGTGGGCTTCCAATTAAGAGGCACTATAACTTGTGTCTGCACCTTTAACTTTAACAAACCCAATATGTAACTAAATAATTAAGTATATATATCTTCATAGAACATAATAATTTTTAAAAGTATCCTGTCTATGTTGCACATAATTCACCACCAATGAAACATGCACGTTCAGCCACAACCATATCTCTTAAAAATCTGACTTATTCCATGTCATATATAACTAGAAGTGCCAAACTACGAATTGAAATATGTCCCCGTTCGAAGTGTTCTTATTTAATAGGTAGAAGGCAGTACCAGTGTAATCTGTTACTGCTAACATGCTACTACTCTTACATTGCCCTGCCATTGCAATAACAAATGTCATCATCAATAACAACAGACCAGCTGGAGTGATCAATGACTCAGTTTGCAGGGCGGTCCAAAATGCTCGTACATCTGCCAGTGAACTGAAAGTGAAACTACATCTTGGCATTTCCAGGCGTGGCACACCAACGCATGAAGTTTTCACCACTGTCGCATGTCGGTGAATGTAAACGAAGTGCTGCATAGAAAACACCAGCAGTCTTACAATCTGACGACTATCTACATGGTGCAAATTTACCACTGACTGCAAAAGTTACACAATTATAACAAAAGCGGTACACTAATTTTGAAACACTGTGTACAGTAATACACGCAAAGACAAAAGTTTACAAAAAAGCAAGACCAGAGGTCATTAAAATATTAATGCTGTTTCAGCATAAATCCGTCATAAAAAATCCAACGTAATCAAACAAATTATCAGCAAGATTCGAAAACATATGATGACATGTATATTACAACACCTCTTCCTTGTTACGACTGTGTGTCTTCCCAAATGACAGCAGTCCAAGTTTGGCGAGAAACAAGCAGATCTGGTAAACAACATGGAGAAAATGACGTCTCCAGAGCAGACAGCGTTGCAGCTGTTCAGGCACTTCACAGAGAACCATGTGACATCGCTGCTCATCCTCAAGATATTCACTCAGACCCGGAATCTAACAGAACGCCAATATTGACAAAACTTCACTAACAACAGACACCATTCTACTGGCGCATAAAATGTACAGATATTTTATGTCAAGCATGCACAAAATATTACCTGCAATTTAAGAAATATGAACAACAAAATTTAAATAAGCAAATCTCAACAAATCCCGAAACAGGACATTAGGAACAAGCGTGAGTAGCAGATAGAATTCATCACCATCATCATCAGCTCTCCACAGCCGGCGACAACATAACCTACTGGCCCCAATTAATGTTGAAATACGCACTATCATATACAACTGCAACATTACTCCCTTCCGTGAAGCATACTTCTAGGTTAAGTTTGCAAGCTTCATAGCTTTGACATTTTACCTGCTGAAATGTTTAAAATTCTGCCTGGTTCAGTGTCAGTGCTGCAGCAAACAAGCTCAGGTAGACAAGTAGCAGTACAATTCATATGCAGTGTCTAAAAGCACTTAACAGTGCACCACTGCCTTTATCAAACAAATGAGTCACAGGTATACAAACCAACAAAACTCCAATGAAAATAAGAAAAATCAAATTTGTGTACCAAAACAACTTGCCTTGTAGCTGAAACGATGAACTTGACGGCACACACTCAAAGGCATGTTCGTGATGACATCTTTCACTTTTAGCCAGCCTTCTGTATATCCTGCCCACACAACACTGTATAGATTAACATACACAGATTTACATGCATACTACTAAGACTAGCTTTATGTCAATACACTCAAATATAACAGAAATGTACTTCAATTAATGCAAAAACACACTATAAGCATGTTTAAGATTCTGGTTTGTCTGTCACCGATACTGCTATAGTATTGTAGTGGTTTAGCAGTATTTGTACTTTAGGCCACTCTAAATAACTCTAATGCAATGTAATGTAATGTAATCTGGCATACGTCAGCCTATAGTGTCTTTGCTAAGATGTTTACTGCACTAACAAATGAAACTCAGTGCTAATCTCCAGTTTCATAGCCACCAGCTTATACAGCAGACAGCATGTGTGTCAATTTACTTCCTAGCCTATGCCACTAATCATTTCACCCGCTTGCAAAGAACGGCAGCAGATCTGAGTGGCCGGTAACATGTCGAGGTGATTCACCCGCCTGTAGATGGCCACCCATCCAAGTACTAATTGGGCCTGACATGAAGTAGTTTCACCAATCAACACGCTACTCCTAAGCCATGGTGCAACACTGCACACATATATACACAATGTTACAAATACACACAATACAAAATATACACACAAAATTGGATAAAAAAGATCCTAGTTTTAGGTTAACAGTGAGCCAGCAACTGACCAGTATTAACTGCTGAGGGGTCAGTGTGGTCAACTAAAAGACAGCAACGATACAGGTTTGTGTATGTTAAATAACTGTCAAACAGCGTAAAATTACCAAGACGTGTAGAAGGCTTTGAGACAAAACTGTGCCATGATGACTTGCTTCCATATAGAGTGGACAGGAAGTCTGCCTACACACGTGAAATACACCCACAAGACATGTAAAATACACATCAACATTACACCAAGTAACAGAAGAGTCAGAAAAAAGTATACGAGGGTAAACGTGTGGTGTTATACAGCAAACCATGCAAGCAACATTTACATTTTCTACTAAAAGAGAAGTGCCAGTCAAATACGCAGCAGAACTAAACTCAATCCAAAGTTAATGTAATGTAATGTAAATTTATAGAGCGCGTAGTCATAAATAAATCTCCCATGCGCTTAACACTATGGAGCCGACGCTGTTGAGTAAACAGAACTGTCTTTAAATGCCGTCAAAAGTAGGCATCACTGATTGTCAATGTAGTGAAACAGCAAGCACTGTGGTAACAATAGCATAATGCACTGTTTGGACAATTTGCCAAAAACCATCCCCGGGGTGCTCTGGAGCTACATGATCATATCAATGGTTCCCAAGTTATAAGCAAACACACAGACAGACAAACATACACACCCGAACAGAATTATTATATTAGAACAGTATAATCTTTTCATAAAATATACTAACAATTCGAGCATCAAACAATGTTAAGCTGTACATACATGTAGACATAACAACAAAAGTCACATAAACATTGACACAAGAGACTAACGCTGTTCTGCTGTGATGCAATGTCAAGATCTGCCAGTTTGTCACTATATGCCATCCACCATAGCAGCTCATGGAACACAGCACGTTTAGTCATACAAGGCAGGAAGCCGTGCTGCACTCCAGCCAACTGCTATGCATCATGCATCATCAGCATTACAATTACATCACTGCTACATGTGTCACGGCAGTTTGTTTCAGCAAGCTGTCTCCAATGACAAAATAAAAGAAACGAGTACCATATAAGAAAAAGTATATACACTAACGTCATTAACAAGAGAAACTAGACAGCCCACGGAATGTGAAGCTCAGGTAGCAGAACAACTGGTTTTTGGAGTGTAATAACAGCTCATCAGCAGGCCTACGCATTAAGAGTACAAGTCTCTACATACAGCAGTCATGGCTTGTGCCATCTTGGTTATCAGAAAAACAAATACACACACACACACACACACAGATAAACACACAAGATACACCAGGCTAGTCGGCTAAACTAAAAACAAGTGAAAAATACTAACTGTGTCGCAAACCATGCCGAGAGGTTCTGGTTTGTCTGTCACTGATACTGCCATAGTATCCGCATCCTACAACAGAAAGAGTTCATGCAATGTTGTCAACTGCAACTGCATGGAAGGCTTTCACTGGTACTTAAACTTCAACATTCTAGCCTAAAATCTGCACCATCACACCACTATTAATAACAATAAAAGCAACAGCATTCTCCTTGGCGGTAGTTACTCTTGCAGTCGTTTTACGGGCTAAACAGCTAAACGGAGACAACAATGACAAAAATAAAGACACAATAAAATGAAAATATTTGAACAATAAAAACACTGATAACCCAGACCTGTAGACACTCCATGAAAGTTTTTAACTTTGCTTATAACCCCAGAATCTACACTATCCGGGGATAGGGTATTAAAGTGCCAAAAAATAATAAAAACAATTATTAATAAACAACTTATTCATCGCTTTAGAGGTACAGTGGCTGAACTCAACCTTACCTGCTCTTTAGCAATATCACAGGAATTACTGGTACTGTTCTCAGCTTTCACTGAGAGAGAGTTGTCAGTAAGAGAGTTGAAGGCTTGACCTACTCTTTCATCATCCTCCGCAATGGCCATGTCAGTCACAACCATCAGCTAACACACAGAGAGACATTCACATAACAGAAACATACGATCATTTTATTGTCATCATAATCATGAACTTGCCATAATACTTCAATAATCATTTGTTTTGAACTACAGTCATTTTGTCGACATGCAAAGTTCAAATGCCGCCATTGGCCAGCTGTCTGCTATAATATGTATAAACTATAAATAACATGTTGGCGTCATGCCAGCCCGTCGCTCGTTGCGATAACGCTATGACGTAACGTTATGTCATGAATATTAATGCAGGTGGTGCTGCTGTGGCCCGCAGGCCTACGTACATGGGTAATGAACTGCGGAACTCCGACGACGTAACGTCAAACCAGCCCGGCGAACATGAAGACTATTTTTAGTTACAGACTGTGGTGTCCCCGAGCGCAACAACTTGTCCACAGTGTCACGGAGACGACAACTGGTCATGGCCAGCTGTTTGTACCATGGATGTTTACGGCTAACATCCGCGGCAGATTTGCTGTCAAAGCCGACAAGTTAGCAACTGTATTGCACGAAAACTGTGTTGACACTGCTTGCATCACTGAAACATATCTGTATGAGTCTGTGCCATGTGAAGTGCTCGACTTTCCTGGCTACATCATCCACCACAACGACCAAAGGGTGGGCGACATTGTGGCGGTGCTGGTGCGACAAGACATCCTGTGTCAACAGATGACTTCACGTGAATCTACAGACATCGAGACACTGCGGCTGTTGTACTGCGACCGAGAATGCCTCGCTGTTTGTCTCACATTGTCGACGGCACTGTATACAACACGCCGTCGACTGATGACAGGAAGATGACGTCACATTCTGAGCTGCCTGGACACTGTCACGCGCGACCACCCGCAGGCCGGCGTTGTAGTGGTTGTGATTTCAACCACCTGCGGGACATGGCAATCACCAGCTACCCACTCAAACAGGTTGTGAAAGCGCCAACTCGGAAAGCTGAAGTTTTGAACAAAATCTACACAAATATCCATGACTGGTATGACGTGCCAGCTGTGTTACCCAACATCGGCCAATCAGACCATCGTGCTGTTGTAATGTCGCCGAGTGTCAACTAAAAGCGTGAGCGTGGCCAAGCTGTCACAGCAGCCAGGACTCGCATGGCAAGGCGCTGCTGGCCCAGTCCTTGCAGAACATCAACTGGACGTTGCTATACAACATGCAAAACTGTGAGGAGATGTTAGCGAGTTTCTACAGCACTGTTACGTCTCTCCTCAATTACTACCTACCACTCCTCGCCGTCAAACGACACAACTGACAAGCCATGGGTCACTGCCAGTTTTGACGCCTCATCTGATGTCGTCAATATGCACTGGTGACATGGCGAGGTACAAGCAGCTCAGAAACCAAGTACAGCGGCTCACAAGACAACTCCGCTGGAAGTATTATGAGAAGGTGAAACTACGTGTCAGCAATCCACGTAACTGGTGGCATGCAGTGAGGCAGATCACAGGACACAAACAGAGGTCAACAGAGCCACTGGTTGGTCTGGCTCAGCGACGGTGATGTACACACACTGGCTGACCACATCAACAAGTTCTTTCAGCAAGTCGCTGCTGACCTGCATCCGCTGTCAGACTCAGCTACGCCACCACCTCTGGACGTCTCACTGAGCGAGTTTGTTATAGAGCACTCAGCTGTAGAAAGAAAGTTGAGCTAAATAAATATCTACAAGACGCCTGGTCCAGAGAGCTTGCCGAAGTAGATCTTGTGTGACTTCTGCACTCAGCTTTCAGGTCTGGTGTGCGCCATCTTCAATGCATCAGTGCGAGAAGGTACTACGCCTGCTAGATGGAAAGAGGCCAACGTGACTCTAGTACCCAAAGCTCATCCACCTCAGCTGATTGAATCAGATCTGCATCCAATCTCACTGAGAGTTACACTGAGCAACCTGCTGGAATCGTTCGTTGGCTCGTGGATACTGGACAGGATACAAGACAAGCTAGATGTCCGTCAGTATGGAGCACTGAAAGGTCATTCCACAACTCACAGTCTGGTGGACATGCTGCATCAGTGGCATAAGGCAGTCAACGAGGGTCAATGCGTGCGAACAGTCTTCACTGACTTTGCCAAGGCATTCGACCATGTCGACCACAACATCCTGATAACCAAGCTGATGGAGTTCGGTCTGCCAGATGCCGTCACCCAATGGATGCATTCATTCTTGTGTCATCAGCGTCAGCGTGTCACGATTGGCAACGTCGTGTCTGACTGGCTGGTGATAAATGCTGGCATACCACAGGGATCGTACCTAGGGCCACTGACGTTCATCACGCTGGTCGACAGCCTACAAGCTTCATGCATGACACACACATATGTTGACGACACGACGCTGTCCAAGATCGTTGCCAAGTCAGCTACAAGCCATATGCAGATCTACTGCAATGAGGTTGTGCAGCAGTCAGAACAGGCTCGAATGAACATTAAAGACAAAGGAGATGTTGACTGGCTCCATTTCCAAAGACCCACCACCACATCTCATGCTTTGTGGTGCGACGGTTGATCGAGTGACAACATTCAAGCTGCTTGGGGTTCACGTGTCCACTACTCTCAAGTGAACATATCACATTGATGCTATGGTCTCTAATGACAACATTCAAGTGGACTGATGACGTTGATGCTATGGTCTCCAATGCTGCATCACGTCTTCATTTCCTGAAGCAGCTGAATCGAACCGGTGCTCGGATCTGAGATCTGCTGCACTTCTACACAGCGATAGTCTGGCACTCAGGATTGACTGCTAGAAGGTCAAAGGCCATCAAAAACATTCAGAAAAGTGCCATCTGCATTATCTATGGAGAGGGTGATTACAAGACTGCAAGAATAGACATGAAACACTGATGGCGAGATTCTTTAAGAGATAGGTCCTTGCTAACAATGCTCTACTTCACCACCTATTACCTGAACGATGTGACAATGAAACTGTCCATAGCCTGGGAAATTCCCAACCCTTCCACTCAATCAGAACCCGCACAAATAAATTATTATTATTATTATTATTATGAAACAGTCCTTCACCACCAATGCATGCAGGAAACAAGTGCATACAGAGTGCTTCAATAAAAACACGCACGTACATTTTCTCTCATACCTCCTAGAAAAAATGAACAAATTTGCATAAAAAATTGTAGTGAATATAGTTGAATAAACTCTGATTTTTGACATGTAAAAATTAATGAATTTGTGGATAAATATTCTTTGGTGTCAGTGATGTAATTAAGACGCCACGTAGAGCTGGAGAAATGCTTGGTATGCTAGTCAGAGAAACTCTGGATTTCACCTCACCTGCTTTATACCCCCAAAGTCAGAACATCAACCCAATGGATTAAAAAGTATGGAGTATCATGCAAAAAAGAATGTACCAGAAGAAAATCCGAGATGTCGGACCTACTGCCCAACCCGTGATCATCATCATCCAGCATCCATTATTTAACATCACAGCAAACATCCACTTTGGCTTCACAATGGCAAATAGAAATATGCTCTATGTAGACACAGAATAATATGACATATAGTGTGACTAAAATCAACACAACATCTCACCTTTTTTTCACTTCCTTTAGGCATTTTAACTGTCTTGTAAATGCAGTTCAGAAGTCGTTTGCTGTGCATATGTTGCAACAACCTTGTCAGTGTCTTGCGACAGATAACTATTCCAGCACTCTTTTCCTTAGCTCGAATGTTCTACAACAGTTTTTGAACATCTGCTAAATATAGACCAAAATTCAAACTAAACCACTGCAGTTAAATGTTAATCGTCAAACTTGTTAAAACTCACAAAAACATATAACAGTTTACAACTTGTGCAAATCTGCCGACAGAACTTCAAGAATTACAAGTTATGGAAAAGTTTGTATTTCACAATCAGGAAACCTCAATAGTCGATACAGATACTAAAAAATTAACAATAAGTAGCAACTGTTTCTTGCAGAACAAAAGCATGCACATTTTCATCAGCCTGCTATGCAGTGATCTCAATGACACACAGGGGCCTGACTGGCCGAGACCTCAATGACACACAGGGGCCTGACTGGCCGAGACCTCAATGACACACAGGGGCCTGACTGGCCGAGAACTCAATCACAAAAAATGGCCGGTGTTAAGATAGCTGCCAACATCGATTCACATACTCCATCCATGACAACAACGTTTTTAATATTTTGGATGCAGGAGCCCGATTTTCAAAACTTCTTAAGATTTTCCTAAGTTCTTCCCAAGATCTTCCTAAGTTTTTCCTAAGTTCATTGTACCTTCGTCGTAACTTCACAACTTAAGAATTCCTAAGATCTTCCTGAGATTTTCGTAAGTTAATTTTCCAAACCTTTCTTCGTGTTTCGTAACTTTTTCGTAAGTTTTTCTTAAGACAGGCAACTTGTGATCGTAAGTTTTCTTAAGATTTTCGTCAGAAGTTTTGAAAATCGGGCCCCAAGTATCCTGTACTGAATTACGATTCTATGCAAAAAGCAGATGACCAATTTCTGTTCAGATGGCAATATTGAAAATTAGTGATTGTGGTTAAATGATCTGCGATTGGTCTAGTGAGAATTTAAAGGTTGCGACAGCTGGCTGCCCTGAGGCCGACGCCATCTTCCAGTTTCGATAGAGATGAAGTTGTCCTTCGTAGAACCAGGCCACAGATGGGCCCATAGTCCATCCCCCAGTAAAGCCCCTGGTATTTCTTACCAGGGTACAATGAAAACCTCCGTGAGGATGTTAAAAAACTCAGGAGGTCTCTAACTGTTATAAGGTGCTTCTTTCTGTTTCCTCAGGTGCTTCCGTCGGGCGCCTGAGGGTTTCTTCATTCATTGAACCATGACTGGTTCGCCTGTCAGCTGCAAAGAGCTGAGTTTTTGTGAAAGGGTTACCACGAGGGGCCCCTCTTCCGAATGTTCCCTCTTTCACTCCAGTCCATCATCAGTAATCAGATGAGGCCATGGAGGTTGAGGGGTGCCTGGTTTAGTCGCCTCTTACGACATCCAGCCAGGAGACGTAGTGGGTCTATTCTAAGCCCCGGAACCCACACGGAGTCCAACGCCATCTTACTGCCAGCGGTTTTTGATAACGCTGATATCTAAAGAGAAATCCGCCAGTCATGCATCTGGATAATTAAATATTCTTTTGACTATGGGATGACAGAGTTAGGTATTGACATTTTTTCACTGCCAGCAGCTTATATAAACTGAAATCACACAGAAATTCGTATTATCATTATTATAATTCTATTTTTTCCAAATCTTAATTTAGTTTTGCACTTTACACCAATAAAAACAATTCACTCAATTCACTGTATAAGCAACGGGTACACAGTAACGTGATGGCAACAGGATCACATGTTAAGACTATTATGTACTGTAAATCAAAACATCCACATGCACACATTATAAGATGCTTATATAT
>Ga0126335_1000503_pt1 | contig 18951 bp, 14 predicted proteins | sample OlaspJWI45metaG_FD_108409 | JGI IMG/M metagenome (GOLD analysis project Ga0126335, IMG submission 108409) | Marine gutless worms symbiont microbial communities from Oahu, Hawaii - Olavius sp. 1 OAHU.JWI-45 metaG | ecosystem: Host-associated > Annelida > Digestive system > Unclassified | place... | reverse complement strand
GTAACACAGTGGAGTGGTTCTGGTGGGACTGAAGCCTATCTCAGTGGCCAACTGGCTTCCTTCAGTGCTTTGACGCTGTTGGTTGGGTGATCTGGCCTGTAAAAATCGTCCCCGAAATGACCTTAAAGTGTCGAGTGGGACGATAAACCTCTGCTCACTCACTCACTCACGCTATTCAGCTGCTCAACCTGAGCTCAGCAGCGCCTTACGTAAAATCAAACAGTCAAATGGAAACATAGTATAGGCCAAATGTAGCTAAATTTAACCAAATAAGCATGTTTTTGACTGCTGGCGGAGCGTGTGCATGTCTGTACTGTTGGTAGTTGGCAGCCAAAGCAAACAGTTTTGTTGTAACTTGGATGTTTATTGACTGCTGCAGCTGGTCAGTGAATTTCTGTCCGAACGTTCGTTGCAAGCGGCTCCGGGAACATTTGCAATGGGAGCATTGCTGAACGAATTGAATGGAGTCAGAGCTAGTTCTCATTCACGTGGTACCATACGATTCTGCTACTTATTACAAATATGGCACATTACGGTTCTTTTTGTCTGAAGGCATATTAAGTAAACGCTGTTCATTGGTTTTGGCAATCAGGCTCAAGCTGTTTGGTATTATAAGCTTCATTGTTTGTGTTTATGTCATGTAGCACAATGTACACCAATAAACGGTATTTCTGTGCAACATATGCCAAGCTAAAAAAAGAAAAAGGTGTAATTATTGCTGGTGTTTGACTATCTGCCTTTAGCAATATACTGATCATCCAGGGCTTACCATCACGGGCACAAGGCAAGTGTGTTATATTGTGTACGTCTGTTGGTTTACAGTCAACTCATCCCTAAGTCAACTAATTTCCAAGGCTAACTTAACTCTGGCTTTAACCCTATGCTTTAACTCCAATCCATACTTGAAATTTGCAGAGGTAACCCCTGCACTAATCCTAACACTAACCCTAACTTTAACCTAAACCCTAACAAGTTCTAACGAGTTGACTTGGGCACGAGTTGGCTGCCACCCCCTTTACCTCCTAGCCTGGTATTATATTGTGCTGCATACTTTGTGGAAGACATGACTACGTGTTTGCGTTGTTCTTGTGTACTGCTCTAGGTTCACGTGTGGGCATTGCTGATGATCGTTTAGCCGGTGACTGGACTGGCAGTTACCTGACTGCAGACACACCTGCTGCTGATTGGGCTTCAGAGTTTGCTGATATGCATCATCAACCTTCACATCAACAGACACCTGTTGTACATCCTTGGGCAAGAGATTTCCTTGGACAGCGTGAACATGACATCTGGTAGGCTTTGCTGCAATTTCAAATGTTTTAAATGGAAGTTTGGTAGTAGAGAATGTCAACATACTTTTTTATTCATATGCAGTATGTAAGATACAGTCAGTTTTAGGGTGCTTAATACCTTTGGCTATATTGGATTGTAAAAGCCATCATGTCATTTGTTAAACATTGTTAAACAGTATATTGTTTTTATCTGCCTCGGTTTAATTAATTTTATGTATTTTATAATAAGATTTTTCTTTAGTGTGTAAACTGTAAACTGATATTGTATAATGTGCAGGTTGGATGATTTTGACAAGTCAGTTAGTCTACATGATCATGGTGCAGGCAAAGTTACTACTGATGACAGTGAATCACCTTCAGCTGTGAGTGACATTTGTCATAAGTTTGTCATGTCATAAGGCAGTTGTAAGTACAAGCATCGTATAATAATATAATATAATTTACTATAATAATATAGTATAATTTGGATGTTTTGATATACTGATTAATTAATGCAGTTAGTTACTGAAGTACTGTGTTATGATTTTAAATAAAAAGAGAAAAAGCGATCTTTTTAGTTCACTTCTTTGTTGAAAAGCTGAGACGAAGATATGAAGTGTAATATTAGAACTTTGAACAGATGTCGAATGTCCATCTTGATGCCAGCAGTGACTCGTGTAAGGCTGAGAAAGAATTATTAAACTGCGGTAATAACTACTTGGGCAGGAGTCAGTTGCTTCAACCTCTGAGCTATAAAAAATCGGTAATGTCACAGTTACAGGTCTCATGCTCTGCCACTGCCCCAAAGTGCTGTAATTTTCTGCTGAAGTTAATGACATAACTCGGCACATATTGATGATGGTGATGTTGCTTTGCAGACATTGACTGACAGTTGGACAAATGAGTTTACAAGATTTGGAGAGGAAGCAGACTTCTGGGACAAGTTACAGAAACAGTGGGATGATCTGAATGGGTTAGTCCTGTACCATTTACTAGAGTCTGTACCACTCATGTTAGAGAAATTACCAACACAGTAAAATGGTAGGAATGTTTGATCTTTGTCCATAATTACATATCATTACTATATACATATACAGAACAGACTAATGTTTTAACAGCCGTTATTCTGTCAGAGAAAGGTTGGGAATTTTACGAAGTTAGCGTTATCTTCTTCGTTAATCCAGACACATAACGTCTGTCCAAATACAGATGTAGTGCCGTTACTAGCCCAGAAGACTGGTCCTGTCTGCTACCAATCTGTCTGTCATTCACAGCCTAAATAAAACATGTCTGTGTCTATCAACAAAATTTGAAGGTACGCTTGTCACTACTCGAGGCAGAAAATGATGTTGTGATAACTGCAGTGATTACAGCACTCATGAAATGAAACAGAGTGAGAATGTGCTGATGATGGTTCGTTTGTTATCAGTAATTCAACTTTTGACTGGTGAGAAGAATGGCACATGGATGCTTTTCTTGTCCCGTATCTGTTTACTGATGATTTGGGTTTGTGTAATTTTAGGTTTGATTCGGATTTTTATCACCCCTGGATGACGGACTTTAATGATGTTCCAAGAGATGTGTACAAGGTGAGCTGTTGCAGTGTCAGTGCTATCAAAGTTTGGGCACTGGTGCATGGTGCTATATGGTTCTAAAGCAAACAATATAAAACAAGAAATGCTTCTTCTTTTCTTGTTCTCTTTGTTGTTTTTAATTTTTTATTATAGTACAATGCGATAATCTTTGAGATTATGAGATAGCATGAAAGATGTCACTAACAGTGTTGTGCAGTAAAGACGACAAAAGTTGTAATTTTGTGAATATGTGAATGGCAACATTTAGGAGGGATAGTGACTGTTGCAGTAGTCACATTATCAGTACTGCTATGACGGAAATGATTGTTCCACAGGACTACAAGTTTGAAGAAGATAACCCTCTGCGTGATCATCCAGATCCATTCACTGAAGGCTTGCAACGGTTGCAACAGGGAGATATTGCAAATGCTGTGTTGCTGTTTGAAGCCGCTGTGCAGAAAGACCCACAACATGCAGAGGTGAGGTGACAGTGATGCTACTGAATTAGCTAGGGATGTGACAGAGTTTTAAGTTGAATGTTGTCTAATTTCAGTGTTTTTATACTGATCCACCTCATCTTCATAGAACCTCTAATTTACTGCAGAGCATATGAAACACTAGCATTGCACCTCCATAACAGGTTAGGCTGTAAGTACTTCTGTGTCACGTAATGGCTAAATCAGTATCTAATGCAGTACTGCTGCATGCGCAGTAGTTTTACATCATTGTTTGATAACTTTGATTACACAAGTCTGTGTGAGAAATTGCATCTGCACTTCTGACCACACAGATTTTGTTATAACAATGCAATAATTGATTCTATGAATACACGTTTGATGCATGCAGATTTTATTTGGATCACTCACATTTATCAAGTGTGTTATTAAACACCAGCTAAATTTTGGAGCATGAGTGTGTCCTAAGAACTGACTGACGGTCTGCACATGTTGCACGTTTCAGGCTTGGCAGCATCTTGGTACGACACAAGCCGACAATGAACAGGAGCCGTTGGCAATTGCAGCGCTGAAGAAGTATGCTTTTGTTTTTGACTATGTGACATCTTAACATATTTTGCTGGTCTTACAGATGTTGCAACACTGGCATCATGATGTAATGTTTCTGGTGTCAGACTCAGGGTCAAGGGTTTATGATAGCAGCTGCCCTTTGCATCCCCAGGGAGATGCTCATGCTCTGCATCTACATCTAGTATCTGTCTTAAGTAATAAAACTTTGGCTTGTAGCCAAGGAGGTCAAACTGCTGTTAATTTTTGATTTTGGTCTTTAAGGCATAAATTGGTGTCTTTGACCTTAGTAAAGTCAGCCGTTGCTTTGCACTAGCAAACATGCATGTCCCGAAAATATTTTCAAATATTTAATATGCTGCCATTTAATTTTTTCTTACTTGTATAGATTTTGATTAGAAGTTTTTCATTGTGGAAAAATGCCAGTGAAGTCTCAGATCTTGGTCTGAAACTGGTCTTATGAGTTGGTTTATTTTCAGCTCAGCTTGTAGGCCTTACGTCAATAAGCAGTGTGGTTGAGATGGTGGCTGCAGTGCTGTTGGTAGATAATGCACTGACTGAGGGGAATTTCTGATTGTAAATTTTAAGACTCAGCAAGAGTTTGATGTATAGCAGATTAAACTGTATGTTTTAGGTGCCTAGAGTTAGAGCCGTCGAACACGACGGCGTTTATGTCACTAGCCGTGAGCTACACAAATGAATCGTTACGTCATCATGCATGTGATGCATTGTATCGGTGGTTGATGCACAATCCGCGCTATGCCCACCTCATTTCAGATGCTGCCAGTGTCGGCCCTTCACTCATGTATGACACGGCTTTGTTTTATGCACCAAAACAGTATGGTTGTTTTCATGCATGTGCAGTGTGAGTGTGCTGCAAATTATCATTTTCTTACATCGATTTTTGATTATTACATTTTTATTCTTATTGGCAGAAAATGAAATTATTCAAGTTATTCAAGTCATCGTAACCTTACAATCACACTTTGGGCACATGGCCAGTTTAGTTAAAAGCATGTTAAATACAGTATGGTACCTTAAACCAATTAGCTCAGTATGCCAGCAGTAGTGGTAGGGCTTACTGTTACACATAGGTTTACTTGACTTTTTCAACAGTGGACGTGAGTGTGGCCTGTAGTCATTGTGCTTACCAAGTGGGACATAGGCAGACTGAGTTAGTGGTGTCCAGTTAGCAACAAATCTCAATACATGTACTTGCCAGGCTTCCATCGTTCACGAAGTAACCTATAATATGTTGAGTTAGATGTTAGTCCTCTACTCATCGGGCTGCTTAATGTAGATTAATTTTGTTGGTGATAATGATAATGAACTGACAGACGAATCTGCAGCTAATGCTGTCAACTTTCAGATAATTTTTGGTTAATTTGCAATTAATTAATTTTCAGTTGACTGTTGTGTGCAGTGACTGCAGCAACTTTAACACTAAGGCTTAAGCCACACTGCCTGTTTATAAAAACGATAGTTGATTAGTTATTGAAGTCACATTTGTGTTTAGCTCATTTAACTGTTATTTCTTGGCCAGCAGTTGAATGCATAATAACAAACGGTGTTGCAGTAGCAGTCCAACGCTGTATAACGAAGTGAGGGACTTGTATATGGCTGCGGTGAAAGCCAGTCCACAAGACGTCAATGCCGATGTGCAGGTGAAATCTTCGTTTTTCCAGTCATTTCTGATTATCTCACTGTTTTTTCTATTCATTTAACTGAACCTTGCTTAATGTTGGAGTTGTATGCATGTTGTAGGAATTTTTAGTTAGGTTCCATTTTCATGGACTTAGCTGATTAGTGATGTTGGACTGGAGATACAGAGGGAATATTGACAGAGCTGCTTTTATTACTGTAGTATTTTGTGACATTTTGTTGTTGCACGATTTTCTTGGCAGCTTATAGGTCCAGCAGATTGGGTTTTTGTCACACTGGGATCCTTAAATGTGCTTAGCCTAGAGGTGGTTGCCGTGTGTGCAGAGGTGTAGTACATGGTGATTGTACTTGTACTCAAGTACAAGTTTTCAGTACTCGTACTCAGACCTCCGGTACTCGTACTTGTACTCATAGGTGATGTACTCGTAGTGGTAGGACGTTGTTTTTGGAAAAATTATAATGTTTCAACTGAGCTATTCACACTTGTGTGAGTCGTCATTGCGTTGGAGACCATACATTATATTGAAGCATGGAGTCTTAAGGTACTATTATATAGAACTCCACGAGTGAAACCTCGTTATCTTGTCCTCCGCTGAGACGTCAAATTTGTCTTTTCCCATCATGTATCTGTAACAGATTTCATCGTATGCATTTACATTTACATTGTCCTGCAATAAATTTAATCAATCCAGCTGAGCTGATAACAGTGACTTCATAATGTGCCACTGAGATGTTAATGAGTGCAAAGGCCGCGGTGTGATGGTCATCCAGGAATGCATGGATGATTGTGACGTGGTCAGTTGGAACTCAACAGCAAAGCAAGGATGTTGAGATGTCCAGCTATCACGTTTCAGTACTCATCTTTTTGAAATGCAAGTGTAATGGAAACGCAGACGGAAGTAATCTCAAACGAAATGACGAAAACAACTTCATAAACAGTTTAACTGTTCGCTGATCGTTTCACGCATGCAACTGTTTTAATCAATTTTTGGCATTCCAGAAAACATTTCTCTATGTTAGTACTCGTATTTGTACTTGTACTTGTGTGTTATGTACTCGTACTCATACTCTGACCTAAAGTACTTGTACTTGACCTTAATGAACATGTACTTGTACTTGCAGTTAGTGTGCTTGAAACATCTCTGCATGTGTGTATATTGTAACACGGTGGAGTGGTCCCGGTAGGATTGAAGCCTGTCTCAGTGGCCAACTGACTTCCTTCAGTGCTTTGACATTGTTGGTTTGGTCATCTGGGCTGTAAAAATCGCACCCAAAGTGACCTGTGATGTGTCGAGTGGGACATTATTCTCTACTCTCACTCCATTATTTGAGATTGCTTGCTATGCTTAGCCATGTGGATTGGCATCATTGAGATTTTAACAAGAAACTCTGACAACTGTCGCTTTTATGCTATGTAAATAATTAGTGCCACAAAAAACTGCATTTACCATGCAAGATACACCAGCTAACATGTTCCTTCCGTGCTGCGTCAATGGGGATCGTTCATCCTGCACCAAATCTCTCCATTTTTTGGCACTGTCACGTCTCGACGAGTTACAAGGTCGGAGTTGCTCGGTGTAAACAAAGAAAACGATTGTGTTTTCTTTCTTCCACTTGTCACCGTAACGCAACGCAGGAGAATGGAGTTATTACGTTTAAAACATACCGCAGGCAATGGAAAGCATGCAAGCATTACGTTATCTGGCACTATGTTAGTATGCATTTTGGTATGTGAAAGTGCCCCATTTTGTGTTTGATCAAAATATGCATTGACCTATTAAGAATGTTTGCTGCAGATTGGACTTGGTGTGTTGTTCAATTTGTCTGGCGAATACGACAAGGCCGTCGATTGCTTCACAGCTGCGTTACAAGTTCGACCAAATGTCAGTTCTGTACTTTGTATGTTTTGATTAAAAGGGTTACTTTTGAGTGACTTTAACGTGATTCAAGATTTATAAAATTAATGCTGTATTTTCCTGTTATTAGGATGTCATTATAATTTGCTTAGTTTTGTATGGCTAGTGTTTCAAGTTACTGCAGCAAGCAGCATGCCAGCCTTCAAAAGCTTATTTTAATGGCAATTTTAAAAAATTACAGTGTTTTTCTATGCATTTATTTGTCTTACTTGTCAAATATTTTTGACGTCCAACTTAATGTTATGATACAGCTTTGAATTTGACATCATTTATCAAGGATAGTGAATATCTGCCTGTCATTTCATAAAAGCTATTTAGTTTCTGTAACTGAAACTGTCGTTGGTTTTCTGTAACTGCCATTATCTTTGCAGGATTCATTATTGTGGAACAAGCTTGGTGCAACGTTGGCCAACGGCAAACGAAGTGAGGAAGCAGTGAATGCATATCATCATGCCCTCTCCCTCAGTCCTGGTTACATACGCACACGATACAACCTTGGAATTGCCTGTACAAATCTTGGTGCCCACCGGTCAGTCTAGTTGTTAAATGTTGATATAATATACAGGGCATGTTCCCACTCACAATCTCCCCATTATATTGTACTATGCTGTAAACTTTTACAACTCCTGTGGCCTCAGATGATACTTTTATGCCTAATTTTTGGTTTGTTTCAATAGATTCCATATTCCTCTACAGTTCTTGTCTGCCCAGATTTTTCACAGGTCATGTTGCCAATGCTAATGCATAGTCTTGTTTTCACTTTGGCTGTGCTGATTACCTAATTCCATGGTGTGCACACTATCATCCAGTTATTATAATCATCATCATCATCATTTGTTATTACACGACACAGGGAAAATTGACACAGCTGCTCTAGCCACTATAGTACAGTGCAGTACTCTTGTTGTGTCCCCTGTGTGAGTTCCGGGGCTTAGAATAGACCCACTCCGTCTCCTGGCCGGATGTCGTAAAAGGCGACTAAACAAGGCACCCCTCAACCTCCGCAGCCTCATCTGATTACTGATGATGGTCTGGAGTAAAAGAGGGCATATTAACACAGCTGCTCTAATTACTATACTACTGTGCAATACTCTTGTTGCACGATGTTCTAGGCAGCTTATAGGTCCAGCAGATTGGGTTTTTGTCACACTGGGACCCTTACGCTGTGAATAGCCTAGAGGCGGTTGCTTACAGTTAGCCTAGTTCATATTGTAACACAGTGGAGTGGTTCTGGTGAGACTGAAGACTATCTCAGTGACCAACTGGCTTCCTTCAGTGCTTTGACGCTGTTGGTTGGGTGATCTGGCCTGTAAAAATCATCCCTGAAATGACCTATAAATTGTCCGGTGGGACGTTAAACCTCTACTCACTCAATCACACAACACAGATAGCTTAAAAAACACACACTAAACTTAAAAACATACAGACATTAAAATCCAGAGCCTATAAAATGCAAACACTACACAATAATGCAGATGGTAAAAACATCACTAACAATAAACTGTCTCCGCAAACAATTCCCAAATAACTGATTTAATTGAGGCGTGGTTTGTAATGGGGAGAATATGCCATACTGACTAGCAACTGCTGTAAACCATCTTAATGTAAAACGTGCCAAAAAGTACATGATAACAGTGTACATTTTTTCCAAAACACTAATTTACTTTGATGTGTGAGAAATGATAGCCATAAAGTCTTGCAAAAATATTGTATAGGCTGCACACTTTCATTCTAGCAGTAACAAAAAATGTGACGAAGACAACTGTTCCATGCGACACATATTTTATGTTTGCTGATCTCTGTTAAGGCTGCATTTTCAAGTCCATAAGATCTGATCGATAGATCCGAGTGTACTGGCGAGTACCGTGAGTGCATAGTACTTTTACGAGTATATATGAACACAGTAGTAATATGTTTTGCTAAAGCCACATCGTTGAACATTCCTGTGTCACTTGTTACATGCCACAGCGAAATTACTGCTGCTAACTGTTAGTGACTTTCTATTAATACTTGTTACACTGAAGCTGTGTTACATATAAAGCATGGTCGATGTGTTGCTTGTAGGGAAGCCATTGAACACTTTGTCACAGCACTGAACTTGCAAAGAAACAGTCGTGGTCCACTGGCAGGACAGAAGGCCATTATGTCTGACAACATTTGGACTACAATGAGAATTACTGTTGCCTTGCTGGGTCGCACTGGAGACCTCGCTGACGCCTGTGATGCACGCGACTTAGACCGGTTTAATCGCGAATTCAACATAGAATAAGTCCTCTGTAACTTAGGAAGTCCTGGCAATTTTCATTAGTCTAGATCGAATGCACACTGTGCATAATGCAGCCTATTTTGACTGAAGATTGTGTAGTGTAGTGTGTCAGTATGTCATGTGTTAGTACTGTGCAAAAATGGTTGAATGGATTGTGGTCCTGTCCTGGCTGAAGACTTGGGGATTCATGGCATATTGTATTAGACATAGACGTAGAGGAATTACGAGTGCAGGCCAATGTTTCTATGCCCGCGTCACAAATACAAAACTCACAAAATACTGCAATTCTGTATAACTGATTCCAGTGATGTAAACTTTGGCTTCCGGTTTCGTGAATTTCAGTTTTATAATCATACACAATATCTTGGTACTTCCATAATTTGTCAAGATGAGATTTAAATTTATTAATGGCATTGCATAACACAACATGGTTAGGCAGAACTCTTCCAGATAATTAATAACTACCCTTTTAGTAAAATTTATTTCCGCAAGTCGTATTTTGTTCTACGTTTCTCCAATCTAAGATCATTCCCCCTAGTGATATAACTGTGCTTCCTGGTAACGTGAGGAGTTACAGCTACGTCATATTTCCCAGATAATATTTTATACATTTCAATCATAGCACATTAGATGGGGGGTCTCAATCTTCCTACATCAGCGGTAAGGGGAGTGGGCAATATATTGCCCATTGTAGAGTGTACAAACATTGCTCACATGCAATGTGGCCTTTGCTAGATTACTTTGGCTTCTTGTCTGAAGCAGTGTTCAGTCACAAGTGAGACAAGAAGCTGAGCTGTCACTGACAAACTGCCTGACGCTTGTGCACCCTGATGTAAAGATCTTGACACAAAATGCTTTGAAGTACTGCTTTCCATGCTGTGCTGTCAAGAGCTGCCCTCTGGTGAATGACTGCCATTTATTGGCCGGATTTTCCGACTTTTACCTACCCCTCTAGCATTTGATGCCCTGGATCTCTGCGAGCTATTGGGTTCATATTTAGTATGGGAAAACTAGAATGGCTGGGCTACAATCAGGTGAAGGTCGCATGATGATCGACTTAATCATTTGGGCACAATACGTCAACGTGACAGACAGACACATCGCCATAGCAAATGCTGCACGAACGCACTGGCAAAAATTGTCAGTTGAAACTATTTGTACGTTTGATTGGTGAAGTAAATAGCGGGCTTAAGTGATGTGAAAGACTACTGGAATTTGTTGGATATACACTTTTAAGTCTAGGTATTCTACTGAAAATTTGTGTGCTTGGATTTGTATACCCCTGCTTCACACTAACAATAAATGCACTGATGACTAAACTGTGATAACTGCTTTTTTTATGTGTTATGTGAACATTAGGCTGAAAAGTTAATATTAATTGTACATGTATAATTGTATATGTATTGTTAGGCTGTGCAAAGTAATGCTTCAAGGTTTACTGCTGTTTTTTTGCACCTGAACTTGTAGATGGAGAACAGCTTGATGGGACGCCTGCTGTTTATGTACCATCCTAAAGTCTTTAAAAGATTTCTCCACCCCACACTTGTTTTTATGCAGTGCCAAAAAGAAGAAATTTTCACTTAAATTTTAACCCAACTTGTCTTCTTTTTGAGTTAGGTCTCTCATCGGAGATGCAAAATAAACTTGCCAGGGACCAGTGGTGGATGTTTCTCATAGCACAAATATGGTAGGAGTCAGGCCTCCAATCATATCCATTGCCACAGAGCGGCTCCATAAAGTGCAACAATGGGGAAAATGGTCCAATTGGACTCAAATCTTATTTTAAGACCAAGATCTAAGACCCACGAATTAGTCTCAAACCAAAGCCAAGACCAAGCAACCCTCCAGACCAAGTTCAAAACGCTGAGGTTCAGACCAAGACGAGGACAACTAGGTTTATGTCACTGCTGTAGCATCGTGAGTTGCTGCGTGCGTTATTGTCCAAGTGGGTTAATATGTCATTGCTAATGACTGTACATCTAGTGCTTGAACTGCATTTGTCTGTCTGTACTCAGGCCTATGAATTTATGACATTCACCCTGCGGCACCTGAACCATAACCTTAACCCTAGGGCGAGTGAGTAGTTGCTTAATGGCACATCAGCACAGTGTAGGCTGTTGTGTGCCATCAAATGTTAAAAGCAGTATGACAAAAAAGAAAATAGCAGTCAACAGTAATGGATAAAATCAAGATGGGATAATGATAGGGTGATGAACGGGGTCATTGTTTGGGTTGGTCAAATGTTAGCGTTGTATCAATTACGAGACTGCGTTGGATACATGAAATACAGACTATTGCGGACTGGTGTGTCAGTCTGTAGGTCTGTCTGTATTGCGCCAGAGCCGTTTAAAAACTGCTGAACAGATCGAAGTCCTGTTCGTGGTGGGGTGGAGACTCCTGGGGGTCCAGGGTACATTGTATTGGACGGGAGTTCCAATTTTCCACACAGATTCGACGCAGCATCAGCCAAATTACTTGTTCAACCACTACAAATTATTGATAATAAACGACAGTTTACACTAAATCCGGATTTTTATCAGCCAATGCCTGTACACAGTTATACTTTGCTTAGGCTACTTACTTAGGCCTAATGACGAATTTGTTTAAGCTAACAAATTTAGTATTATTCTTGGACACATTCAAGATTTTCATTACAAAGTAAGAAGCTTACTTCGAATTCTTTTTACCTACAGTACCTCCAGAGCAGTTTGGAATATAATGTGGATGAAACGTGTAACTTATTAAAAAGATTATCATCGTCATTAGTTGAAAGGTATGGTTCATACCATTCCGGGATAAAGGCATGTGTGGCAGGTAAAACTTGTAAACATTAAAAGGGACATCTGATATAGCATCACTTTGTGAGGCAACCTCCTCACAGAAGCGCTCCGCTATGGTGGTACGCACTGTCAAGGGATCACAAGTTTTACCTGCCACACATGCCTTTATCCCGGAATGGTATGAACCATACCTTTCTTTTTCTTCTCTGCCGAAGGTGGTCTTCACTTACCGACCCTGGAGAGCGTGAAGGCTGAGTTGTCCTCCCAGGCACCACAACAGTGAGTCTGCCCATGCAGTACATGTGGCAGTTATCGCAGTTAACAACTGAGGGATAAGCGATGACCAGCGACAGCATTATATCGTCACACAGAATGAAGTAGAGAGTTCCAATCACGTACATGGCCAGAAATGTGAAGAAAGATTTTGAAGTGAAATGTTACCACGTTCGACCATGGTATCTTGGTATCCAGAAAACATTGTATAGCCGGTTTGTAATACATCATGAAATTTTGTATTGTACAACTTTTTGTCACTATGTATTTCTAACAGTTAGACAGAAGTATAACAAGTGGCAACAATGCAGTATCTGGCATACGAGTAATAACAATTAACAGTCTCCCAAGTGACAGACACCAGTGCTACAAGATCACTGATTGCAATACTCTGCACCTCACGTATCTGATGCGAACTAATTATTTAAAGCCATGGCTGTCACTTGCCGACTACATACAAAGGTTCCAAATCCTCTGGAAATACAAATAAAAACATCTACAAATTACTGTCAGTCACTGGAGAATTACTATACATCACTCGGCTCTGCTGTTTTGACTGACACATACTTGCCATTTAAAACTGTTTAGCAATTTTGTTTGCGGTTTCGTCGGTTTCCGAGAGGCGTTTTCTGATGAAGCAGCTTGCCTGCCTACAGTCTGTGCTGTCAGTTGCAGTGATGTCCTCGCTCACACTCAGATGAATGATCATTTCACTGTCACTCGATGTCACTGACTTAGACTGGTTGCTTGGCTCTGGAGTTTTGTCGTCCACAGCGATCCACTGAGGTGCTGTTGCGGCGTTTGCAACCAGAGTCTGAATGCATGACAATGGACTAGTTTTCCCCATCTCCTCGGCAATCGCTAGCTGACTGGATGCCGCCGGTCTGATGGCCACTAAGCTCTGCATAGTGTTGGTGAATGTTGCCAAAGGACGCTGTGGTCGGGAAGCCACCAGTGACTTTGCTGGGACGATCCTGCAGCCAGCTGTTGTGGCCAAAACGCTGAATGTAGCTTGTGGAATAGCTCTTGGCATGAGGATCTGACGAATGTTGGCGTGGACTGCCGGAATAACAATCGGGTGCTTGTTTTCCACTGTAGACTTGCTGAGTGTGTGGGTGATTGGTCTGCATGCAGTCATTGTGACAACTGCCTGGCTGGGAATAGCCACAGAAGATGTGCTGACTGGACGTACTATCAAACATCGAGGCGTTGGAACTGGCTTACCAGAGGTCGGGACAACAATACACTGCTGTGAGACACTGCCAGCACCTGATGGAGTCTTACTAACTGCAACAATCCTTCCTCTTCCCTTTTTGCCGGATCCAGCAAGTGTAAAGGCCGTCGTCTCTGTGCTGGTTACAACCATTTTCGTTGTAACTGACTGAGTTATGAGATTCTCTGCCTCGGTTTCTATCTGCAACGAAGCTAGGCCAACAGCTTTAGCCAGTGCCTTCTGCGACATGGGCTTCATGGATGCGTGTGCTGCAATTGGCCACACCAGAGTGCCACTGGAAGGAAAACTAGGAACTACCCCAAATGTAGCATTGATCACTGCTGCAATACTGCCGCCAGTGCTAATGACAGCTGATGAGCTCTGTGTTGGACTTGCCTCTACGGATTCACCATGTCTAAAACAAATGCACTGGTTCGCGTGAAATTCTGTTATCAGTGATCAAGAAAAGTTATAGCCAAAAATGGACCTGTTTGAAGTGCTGCTCAGTTTGCTTAATGGGCACTATTATACTGGAGTACGAGCAGAGTGTAGAACAGCAGCCTATATCAATTTAAAGTATGCGCGGCTCTGTCCCTCCGCTCTCCATCTTGGCCAATCTGACAAATACCAGTAATTTGCAATATTTTGAAAACAGTGCAAGATACGATGTAACTGTAAGCTTGTATGGTTCACTAAGAGGAAGTTGCATATGGGCTTTCAGTCAGTATCAAAATTGGTAACCTTGAATGCATTATGGCCATTTTGTGGTGTTTTCACTGAAAGCAGTAGGTTTCAGAGCCAATCACATCATACTGGCTAAGGCTAGACCAATACTGTCTACGACAAATATGTGGCCCCAAAACTCTAGCTTTTGTCGAAATATGATAGTCTTGGGAGTTCATCCCAAACGAATGTGTTAAAAAGAGGCACCCCACTGTCAAAAGTGAAAATGTAACCCAACAGTGCCCAACACTCTGCCGTATCTGCGAAATGGTGCAAGATAGAACTTCAGTTGGTATTACTGTATTAGTCAGTAATACAGTACAGTAAGCATACAGCCACCTAGTGAATGCCACTGAAACGTACTGCCCGTCCAAGCAGTAGCCCGTCCTTTGTTGGCAGAACTGGTGCTCTAGAGCTATCAAAATGAGCTAATAACAATGAATAATAATGGCAACTAACAGCATTTTTTTTATCAGCATTCAGAATTACCACAAGGGTTTTCTTGGCATAATTTCTTTAGCTCACAATAACGACAAATTTGAAGCTTGGCATGCTACAATGGGGGGGGGAGTTAACACCCATCCTACTGAAGGTCATGGCGTCAGAGGAGGGGATGAGAGTGGAATGGATCACTCAACCCTGAAAAAAATCGACAGAATTTACAGCTTCAGCTCTGCTGATGACCCCTTCGTACTCTGCATGCTATCTGTTAATAGAACAATACTAACAATCATACATGTATATAATGACGGCAATTTCAAACCAGTTTCAAAATAATCGTAATAAAACAACCACAGATGTGCTTAAACATTAAGAGAACAAAATCATGAAAATGCAAAATAAAGATGAAAATAGCAAATCAGCTTAAGAATAATCAATAATAGCAAATGAAACAAACAAAATGACAACCAATTACAAGGCAACCTGTTAGGCCTATCAATGGCGTCACTACTGGAGCGTGCAAGAGCCGACTGCAAGCAGTGACTGTACTGGGCAGAGACTGGCATTGCTGGTGGTAGAATTCGTGACATGTAGTCAGCCAGCTCTGGCTTACAGCTTAGGAGCAGCTTCAGATAACGTAGTGTCTGTGTACACAAACACACGATGTGTAGTATGTACAACATTGAACCAATTCAGTTCTTAAATTCTCTTTTAATTTCAACTCCACATATATGTACGCTATTTCTGTTAATCTTAGTCCATTGACTTTTTTTGCTTGTGGGCACGATTACTGAAGCTGAACAACAGAAAAAAGCTGCAATGGCATTTTATTTCTGATGTTCCATTTAAATGTATTGTTACTTGCAAATAATTTTTTGTCTTTATATTTTTATTATTTTCGGTGCTTATGCAGAGTAATCAATAACTAAATTATTGTTCTCATGTACATAAATGATAGGCCTATTGCTACGCACCAGAGTTATGATTATATCCAGACTACCTTTTACTGGCACAATTATAGCAGCAACATTCTCTTACCGGTACCATAAATATTTCCAATTGAGTTTCTTGAGTAAAATGAAACTGAAAAACTAAAATGGTGCCAATACTGAATACAAAATAATAGGCTAAATGCAATATTAACTCTGAATATGCTACAAAAAGACCAACACAGTTGTACAGGCAAATATAATTATATAATTACACAATTTTATATTATATTTTATATGCATATAAATCAAGCACTTCCTAGTATTCTAACATCACTGCAATCAAACAGCTACAGCAAAAACCTGGCATCTGTTATTAAAAAGAAATCGAATTGTTTAACTGTTGGGTTGGTCTTGCCGATCCCACTTCTGTTTATTACTTGTCTTAAGGCTCATCTGACTATTAATTGCTGGTCCAGCCTTACTGGCCGAGGCCTCAGAAGTGGCTGTATGTACTTTTGGTCCACCCTGTAGTCCTATGGCTCAATGTACAACACCAACACATGTTGTCAGGTAAGATGAGGTATATTCAGAGTAAGACCGACACTTATACAGCAGTTACAGTAACTCCCAACACAGCAGTCAACATCACAAACATGTAAAGTACTTGAGCAGTCCATCAGATATTCGTACAGTTCATGCTTCCACTTTTAACTACTGCAAGACTTGTCCGAATTGAACAGACTACCATACCAACGAGCAAAACATGTGCTTTTACTGCTATCAAACCACACGTCTTAACATACGACAACTACTGACTAAGAGACTAAAGATGTGCACACACTAAAGATGTGCACATTCTATTATATAGGGGGCATACTACTCCAGCACCTGCACGTACTCCTGCACCAGCAACACTGATCAGCCGACAATCTAGACAGAAGAAGTGGTGGGAAGGTAGATTACCCTATCATGTAATCACTTCGTGACCATCACATGTCTAGAACATGACAGAAATTATGTGGGCATGTAATAGAGAAGAGTCTTTAGTATGATTTCTATGAATTCAATTCTCAACATAACTATACATGGATTCAAAAGCAATTTAACGAACTAAACTACACAATATCACACATCACCTTTTCTCTGTGTTTTTCACCACATATTGGTTTGTAGTCTTGTAGAACAGCAACAATAGTCTTGTACACGTCCGGCTTTGTGAAACTGTACTCTTCTCTGATAGTCTGCAGTAAGGATATGAGTGGATTTAGCTCCCAGCCAGTAACACTGTCAAATGCTACAATTCAGAACAGCAATAATTGATGATCCTATCACATGTGCATGGTCAGTCTGTAACCAGGCCTACACTGGAACAGGTGGCAGTCAACTCATCTTAGGTCAACTTGTCTCCGACTCCGAGTCAACTCAGTCGCAAGTGAACTCGTTCCTTAGACTTAGGGTTAGGTCTACCTTAGCGCCAGGTTGACTTGGGGATGAGTTGACTGCAAGCCACTGGAACATCATCTGTCACATACTGAGTAAAACCACTGAACAGTTCTACACTTGATTCCTACTAGGCCAACTATTACCCTATTTTATAACTGAGTTCACTTTAGGGGATGAGTGAAGATTACGGGTCCCCGAGGACACTGGTTATATAGATGATTTTATGCGAGTAACAGCAATCTAATCTCAGAAATGCATATCCACAATCCTATTGATTAAGAAATTTCTGGGGAGGGGCAAGCCCCCTCCTCCATTACTTTAATGACAAAAATGCAAGAAAATACCAAGCGAACATCTTCATAAACCAAATAACCACACTGGGGCAAGTGAGGATGGTGAAGCTCTGGTAATAAAGAGCCTTAATGAAGATCATAACCATGAGGTCAACGAGGAAATATTCCGGCATTTGCCTCAACAACGACGGCTTGACGAGTCCACTCGTGCAGAAGCAGTGAAGCTTTTGAAGCTAAAAGCGAATAAGAAGATGGTGCAGCAGCACCTGTCGCAGACGTCTGGGAAAGTGATCACTTTGTGGGATGTGTCAAATCTGGCACAAATCGCAACGACTAGTCAGCCAAACGACCTGGAGGAAATTGTGCATCAGCTGACAGACAAGTACGGTGCTGATGTTGACATCCTGACTAATAATGATCATCATCTCACTGGCCTTCTGTTTCAGGACATTGATAAGCGGAAGCAGTTGGCTGCATTTCCAGAAGTTCTGTGTGTTGATGCAACCTATAAATTGCTTGATATCCACTTTCCAGTCTACATTGTCCTCAATGAAAATTCCATGGGCTTGAGCAATGTTGTTGCTGTGGGCATGTTGGCATGCGAGGATGAAGCGAGTCTACAGTGGTTTTTCCGTACCCTATTGACAAAGAATCCATGCATGTCATCAACTCGAGTATTCATAACCGACAAAGATCTGAGCGAGAGGTCAGTCATCCGGAACATTTTCCCCGATGCAACGCTACTGTTGTGTCTCTTTCACACACTGCGGACATTCAGACGCGAAGTAACTTGTGAGAATATGGGTATCACAAATGGACAGCGACAGTTGTGCCTTGAATTATTACAGCGCATGGCTTATGCCAAAAGCACTGATGCTTATCAGTCGGTTTACGACACTCTTGTGGAAACTGCACCTGCTTCAGTGGTCCAGTACTTCAATCGGAACTGGCACGGCATACGTGCTAAATGGGTGCGGTGTCATGCATTAGCCTCTGGAAACTTGATGAACTGCACGAACAACCGATTGGAGTCCATCAACAGCAAATTAAAATCTGTCATCGACTGCTATTCGACCATTGAGAAATTTATCGACCAACTGTACATTGTATTGCAGTCACAACATGATGACAAGTGTCACCGG
>Ga0126335_1000502_pt1 | contig 18983 bp, 13 predicted proteins | sample OlaspJWI45metaG_FD_108409 | JGI IMG/M metagenome (GOLD analysis project Ga0126335, IMG submission 108409) | Marine gutless worms symbiont microbial communities from Oahu, Hawaii - Olavius sp. 1 OAHU.JWI-45 metaG | ecosystem: Host-associated > Annelida > Digestive system > Unclassified | place... | reverse complement strand
TAGTTTCCATTGTGTTTTTCAATATTTTGTGTACGTTTGTTTAACTTCTAATTACTGTTGACTTAGTAGAGATAAAATTGCAACTAAGGTGTGGTTTTACTGCAAATGAATAGCAGTTTAAGACTCTATATTGCTTTGTTAAAAAAACTGCATTCGATATTGAATAAGCTTGGTAAGTTTAGGGGGCCGTTTTTTTGGCCCACCCTGTATTATATGGGGTACCGATCCCTATTCAGAAAAGGGGGAGAATGGGGGGAATTTTGCCCATTGTAAAGTGTAAGAATATTGCTGCTTGAGTTCAGTGCAGCCTTTGCCAAAGTACTTTGGCCTCTTGTATTTGTATTTGCACATGATAATCAGCTGCTTGTTATTGTTAATTTCACAGTGAAGCTGCGTCTTCAACACGTTTGACACCCAAGTGTTATCCATCGGAGCATCCATTCAACAAGGACAGCTACAGGTATATCTTGGCCGAGCCCGACCCACATGCTCCAAACTGGGCAGCATTTGATGAGAGTGTTGAGTGGGCCGGTAAGCCGATACCAGGCTACTTGTATCGCACCTACCTGGAGTCACGTGTACTCTTGGCGTTACATGACCGTGGTATGTTTTGTCTTAAGCTGTTTGTTAAATTCTGTAGAAAATAACGTATTTATACCACTCTGGTGTATGGTTTTGCGTGTTTAATTGTTTTACACATAAGTGTTTGATTATTGCTAGTGTTATGTTTGCAATTATTGTTTTGTCAGTGCTGTTTGAATGTGAGGTTTAAACGATTTTCCATTTGATGTCTATTATGACTGTATTTTACATCCTACATGTGATACTTAGAGCTGTTATTTTACTTTTAGTGCATAGTATTAAGAGTATTCATGTTTTTTGATTTTCATTTGTTGTTTTTTCCACCATTGTATTACATATATGTATACTTTCCTATTCAGCTGTTAATAAAATCTTCAACTTCTTCAATATACTACTTGGTAAATGTTAGTCTTGGACACATCATCTCTGTTGGTGATTGCCTATATGCATTGATGGTTGCAGCAGTATCCTGTCATGATGTTTATGCTCAGAGCTGTTCTTTCATAGCAAGGCAGTGTTATGTTTGTTTGTTGTTTGCTGCATATTGAGGTTTTTGGACGTTGAGGTTATAACCGAAATGACTGCGAAATTGGCCAGAATTTAGCTGAAAGTTTTGTATCCCTTACGTTATGTGACAGTAGTCAGCATTATTAGCTGTAGAAAAACCTCAAGTTATTTGGAGACTGTGCAGCTGACAAAAGTCTTAATTGTTTTAAAAACATTTCTTTTATATTTTCGATGTTTGCTGCAGCTCCACAGTTGAAGCTGAGTGATGACCGGCTCACAGTTACTGGAGAGAAAGGTTACAGCATGGTTAGAGCCACACATGGTATGTAATGTGTAGGCTTCTTCTTGTAGTGTGGATTTGTTCATTCAGTTGGGCATTTTCCATTTATGTGTATTATGTTGAAATGCAGCTAAAATTATTTCTGCTAGTTTTCTGAACAATTCTTACTGCTTCTGTGTTCATGGTAACCATACATTTAATAATTACTGCTTGTGGTTTGGGTTTTAGTTGATAGCACAGTTACAGAGCTCTACTGGTGTAGATTAGTGTACTGACAAACGACTGTGAGACTGTGACTAAGTCTTGGTCTTGCTTGTGATCCAGTGTCAGACTTGGTTAATATGCATTACATATACACTGTCGAGTCCAGTGTTGTTTGTTCACCTTTTGTTCTGATTGATTTGAGTAGTTTGTTTTTTTGTTTCCTGCATGACAAATGCTGAGTGCTGTATGATTGCAGTCTAGTTTTGTTCTTATTTTGTCGCTGGCTTTGGTCATATAGGTGTTCAGCATGGCTGCTGGTATTACGAGGTGACTATTGATGAGATGCCTGCAGAAACTGCTACACGTATTGGATGGGCACAGTCGCTGGGTTAGCATTGTAACTTTAGTTGAATTTTGTGTGATTAAAGTAGCCTGCAATGAATGAAGTTGGCCTTGTTTCTGAATATAGGAAATTAACACTACATCGTTGCAAGTTTTTATGCCTCCGCCTAGGTGTATAGGCAAAAAAAGAGGAATATATGCATTCAGGTCATGCAGTCTGTCTTGTCTGTGATCACAGTTCACAGTTGGCTGGCAAGGCAGAGGCATAATGACTTACAATAGAGTAGGCTTTGGTTTCTCACTTTGTGAGCTGTTGTAAATAACCCATTAGGAAACCTAAACTCCAGGCGCTAGCCGGAGAGCGGAGCCCATTAGAAGCGGCTCTTTGCTCAAACCACACTTTTTTTCAGATTTCTAACACTAAAAAAGAAGAATTGACTAGTATTATTATAAGAAAAAAGATTTACATACAATTTACGCACGATATTTCAAGAAAAATATTTGCAAACGACCTTGGTGGAACTCGAACCCGCAGTCTTCATTTCAGCTTCAGAGGCCTTCAGATAAGAAAAAATTTCATTACGCTAGACTTTCGTGACAGTACATTAACCTACACCCAATAATTCCTTCGTCGCGGTAAAGCAGAATCTATTTTTAGCCTGACCAATCACAGTGCTACAGTGTTTTGGCCGTTGTCGGTTTTTTGGCGATGTTTGGCAGCATCTAGCTCTGTCAATCGTGGCTAATTTTCAAAATGGAAACCAGCAAAAGACTTCAAATACCGATGACGAACGTGTGTAAAAATTTCAGCTTCAGAGGCCTTCGCAAAGCTTTGTGACAGTACTTTCGTAACAATATTTCGTTACAGTCAAATCTACAGACTAGTCAGAAGCGGCAACCACATACAATACAAATAGTACGCACGCACATGGGCGATTTTGCTATGGGCGCAGCCCGTAGTAGGCCTTCGGCCTATACCAGGCTTGCGCCCGGTATAAAGAAGTTTAGGTCTTATTGACTTATGGTCCTTTCTTATCTCACTGTCTTGTTCATTAGTTTAACTTTAGAATGGGGGTTGTGTGAAATTCAGCATTGGCAGAAATATTTCGTGGTATGTGTAATTGATGTTGCTATATCAAGATCACTAGGCCACGTAAAATTCAGCTGCAGTATGGCTTGTAATGCGAGAGTCCACTAGTTTTGATGTACGTGTAAACATTTTGTAATGGACCTTTTGGTCATTGTCATCTTGACCATTACTGGCATAGTTATAAAACAGTTGTGCTATATGATGCCACTTACTGTGCCAACAAAACGTCGTGTTGTTACAACTGTGTAGGCAATCTACAGGCACCATGTGGCTATGATAAATTCAGCTATTCATGGCGATCTCGTAAGGGGACTCGCTTTCATGCCAGTTGTGGCAAGCACTATGCTGCTGAAGGCTACACTGAGAAGGACGTTCTTGGCTTCTGTATTAGTCTTCCTTCAGTTCAGATGATGAGTCGACTTCTGCCTGTCACTTGCAAAGATAAGGTACATTATTGCTTACTTTACATTTTTCCAATGTGTGTCGTTATTAATGATTAGTGGTGATTTTCCTCAGTATTTGTTGGTATTTGGTTTGTATTTTTGTCTTGCTATCTATAGGACCCTGCTTGTGTGTTTGTGATTATCTGTTTTTGAATCAAGACAAAGTCACAGTCTTCATCAGCCTCACAACTGCTCGTGCTGTGCATGCATCTCTGACCGTGTCTTTTCTTCGCTGCCTTTTCATGCATAGAAGGTCCACTTGATTCACTACACAAACTGCTCTCTTAGTAACTTTAAGAAACATTTTAAAATGACACCAATTCCAGCAATTCAAACATTCACGTTAGCAACACGAGACTTTTGATGTGAAGCACTTTTGAGGCATCTTTTGTTGCTAACAGTGCTATATCAATTATCTGTTTGCTTCTTTACTTTACATCTTGTTACTAGATATTTACATAATTGATCTTTATGAAAACACTGTTGTGAAGCAGTTGACTGCAGAATAAATATTCTTTTATTTGTTTCATTATGAACATGACAACAGTTGTGTTTTTCAGCCTCTGGTGAAATTTAAAAGCCATCTTTATTATGAGGAGAAAGATCATGTATCTGAAGCTGAAAAACAACTAATGCCGTTGAAAGGAAGCAAGGTATTATAGGAGTTGCATTATAGTTATTATGTAAACATGGTTTATTGTTATTTGCACTGCTTTTGAAGAGGTTTGTTTTAAATTGGTTTACATTGATGAAAGTGATTGATTACTGTCAATTATTTATTGTACTGTGTTGCTATGCCAGTTTTGTGCAGATTTAATGTGATGTTTAAGCAAAAATGCTTGATTCAGCACTTGGTCATATTTTTATTGCGCGTGTTTGTAGGTGTTTATGTACAAGAATGGTGAATGTCAGGGCCTTGCCTTTGAAGACATCTATGGAGGAACATACTACCCTGCTGTGTCTCTGTATAAAGCAGCTACAGTAAGAAATTAAGTTTCATTCTATCTTACAGATGATATTTTACAGCTAACAAACTGGTAGGTTAGAGCTGCAGCTGTCAAAGTGTTCAATTTTTTAATCACATTGATGCATGCATTAATTTTTTTAATCACGCATTAATGCACTTTCAACGTACACTTTGCTTGTGTCGACTTGAGTCCTTTCTGTTTCAGCAAACGCATGAAATCTACAACTGTTATGTAAGCTACTAGTGTATGGCGGTTGTTATTGGTCTCATTAGCGCATGTGGCCGGCATGTTGATGGCCCACATTGACAGACGACGGTGTCGCCTAGTACAGCCTAGCCCACTTAGTGCAGCAATTAACTGCCTGGCGTCTGTCCTGGTGTCTTGGCATATTTTTAGTTAGATGGTGTAGTTCAGTTTTTGCAAAACTTGTAGTACTAATTTTTGTAATTTTTTGTCAGTGTGTTAATTTTTTAACAGCATTATATTTTTTTAATCACAAGTAATTCTTTTAATGCAGCAGTGCATTCATTAACATGTTAATTTAACAAGTTATGATACAGAAACGTATTACTGTTTATAGTGTTCAGATAAGAACTAGACAGTACATCTCCTACAATGGCTATATAATGTTTAGTAGCTATCCAGGGTCACCACTCATCTGGAAAACTGAAAAGGTTAGGGAATGTGAAAAGTGGATTACAGAAATGCCAGAGTTGAGGAAAAATCAGGGAAACCGAAAAGTTGCAAGTTGGGGAATTTTGGTGGCTCAGGAATTTCATTCTTCAATTTACTGTATTAGGCCAGTCAGATTTGTAGACAAACCAAGCCAGGAAAAATCACTTCTTAATCACCGTACATTGTAGTGTTCAGTTCATTGTCAGTCAGTGTGCTGTTCTGTGCTGATTTACTGTTTTGTGTGTAGGCAACTGTCAACTTTGGTCCACACTTCATGTTTCCACCTCAAGATCAACCACAGTGTCGGCCGGTTTGTACCAGTACCTATACTTAACTCTGCCAACAGTAATTGAGCTTAGTTCATATTATACTCATGATTGCTTTTAGTTTTGATTTGGTCATTAACTCATTACACCAGATCAGTTTATTTTTTTTGTTAAAACCAAAGTTTAACACTGAATTCATGGTTGAAACCGAAGTCAGTCCATGAATGAAAGTAGCACGCCATATTAAAACCGAAGTTGACATCAAAATCTGTATTAACACACAAGTTAAACCCGACAAATTTGGTTTTAAACCTTACCTTCCCAGTGCATTTAGATAGACAAGTCGTTAGAGATTAAATTTGGTTTAAAACCAAAACCACTTTCAACGTCAACCATGACGTCAGCAAACCAAAACTATAAAGAAATAAAGATGGCGCTGATTGCTGCATTGTTGATAAATAATCATCGTGCAAATTATCGCCGAGAACCGAACATTCGTCATGAGGGATGTGTTTCTGGTGAGAGCGATTGATATTGGAAAAGAGGAAATTACCATCTTAGATGATGAATATGCCAGATGACGTGACATAGATAGTTGGATAGGTCTTGTTTGAAGACAATTTCAGCAAAGGTTTTAAACCAGATTTCGATTCAGGAATTAAGCTTCGGTTTAAAATCTTGGCTTTAAACCTTGTTTTTTGTTTTTCATTTAGTATACTATTTAAATGCAAATTGCAGAAGCAGTTGAAACGTTCAGTCTGTACAGCTAAGTTTAAAGTACCAGTAGGTATTTGCACAACTGCTGTAAGACGATTCAAGTAGGTTGGTTATGCGAATGTGCTGCCAGTTATCAGTTGTAATGGCAATTTTGTGCAGTCTTGTTTCCGGCGTTGCTATGATTAATATCCATGATAAAGAACTACTCTGTTGATTGTAACTGTTGACGACATGCCTTCTTAAAGAATGGCAAAATGAAATAAAGACAAATTTACATTTATAGGAAACTGCTTATTATCTGCTGTTTGTTTCAGATGAGTGATGCAGTCGATGACAGTTACGTGCATCACACCATAGGCGACATGTTGTATCACATTGAACACGAAGGCCAGCTGCCAGAGTTCTGATTCTTAAGCCAACCATGTGATCATTATTGGAATGGCAGCACAGCAGACAGCATGTGATGCTGCATATATTAGTGCACTGTGTCTAAAGAACACTGGCTATTCATCGCTATTGCAAACTTAGTGACATTTGCGAATGTACTTAAAACGGATAGAAGCCTATCTCAGCGGCCAACTGGCTTCTTTCAGTGCTTAAATGCTGTTGGTTGGGTCATCTGATCTGTAAAAATCGTCCACGAAATGACCTATAATGTGTCGAGTGGGGCGTTTAAGCCTCCACTCACTCACTTAAAACTAAACTGAAAATAGGTCATACACATATGTCCAAGGTCAAAGTCACCTGGGTCATATGGACTTGGCTTGTGATAGTAGACAATTTTATTGAGGGGGGGGGGTAAATTTTTCGTCGAAATCGTGATCTCTTCAAATAAGCGAATTATGGCCAAAAATAGGTTTCCAAAGGACAAGGTCAAGGGCATAACTGGCCGTAACTCCCTTATATGAAGATATATCACGATTTTGACGAAACACCCGTCTACTATCACGAGAAACCAACTCGGCCAGGTCTGTAAACTTGGCATCGATGGCTGTCACTATCGCCACTGGTGACTTGGAGTTCAACGAGAGGTCACATGACCTTGAACCTCGAAATGCCCATATGCACTCTTTTGGCTTATAAATTTATTCGTCACAATTGCGATGTCTCTTAAAATAAGGGAGTTTGGAGCAAAATAGGTTCTTGGCAAGTACTCAAAACCAAACCAAAACTGCGGTAACCGAAATGGAAATTTAAAAAGTGGAACCGACACAACCTTACATCAGAGATGAGGTGCTGTAGAAAACTGTCAGATAAGGTGGCAGGATAAGGATTATTAGTTACTGTTTGCATGTATACCTGTCACATGCCAGACTGTCGAATGATCAACGCTGTTTATCTGACACAGTGGACGGCAGGAAAAGACAAAGTGTATTAGCACAAAACTGACTGGACTGGGCTGGATTAAGACACAAAGACAAACAGAATGAAAGGAACTCATAGCTGGCCACAACAGTCGGCTTTTTCGTCAGCAGAGCTGACACTGTGATCAGATCAGTTAATGACTACGAATGAATGTCAAATACTAACACTTTTACTGTGGTAATTGCCATAGGGTTGGTCTCTACACGATCTCTACCAATCCACAACCTCAAGGAATATGAAATAATATATGAGATCTGGGGCATACTCTCCCACAAAAAATAAATAGTTCATATCTCCAGCTCTGGTGATGACCCCTTGGTGCTCAGCATGTTAGTTGTGTATGTATGTCAATTTCATATCGCAAGGAAATAAAAAAAGACCTGCATTAATACATGCATGTCATCATGTTATCAGCAGTAGCGTAAAGAAACAATCAGCTATTCCAAACTGTTGACTGGATTACAGTTGAATGACAAGTTTTGCCACAGCTAACAACAGAGTTACAGATATACGTATTCGTCAATAGCAACTTGGCAATACAAAAAACCACTGTATGCGACAACGAAGTTCAATACAACTGAATCTCTACTGCTAGGACTATACCACATACATGTACAAGCAACTGCAGACTAAAAAACTGCAAGTGAAAAAATCTTATTTGATATCAGAAAAAATGCACAATGTATAAGAGCATTTGCTGATGCAAAAAGTGAAGAATCGATTCAAAAAATGCATGTGTATAGACATGACACACTTACTAGACAACTTTGACATTCGGACAAAGATGTATTCAATTAAACATTTTATTCAATGGATCATTTTCTTCAAAACACTAACTGAACTGTAACATAACAATGTCAAGAAGAGAAATGAGTTAACATCTACCAAAAAGTGACTGGAATGAGACAGGTGGTTGCCAAACATTATAATTACGGTGAATACATTTTGCAATATATTGAGCTACAACAACTAGATATAATCCTCAGCATCATTCTTTGCTGACAGTGGGTCATTACCCTGCACAATGTCGGGCATATCTGGTGAAGACATTGCCATGACTTCGTCATCATCAAAGTCGTGCAGCCGTACGTCAACATCGTCTTCGTTATCACTTGACGCTGTCACTGAGCCTGGTGACGTTCCCTCAGAGCCGGCCTTGCGGCGGCGTGGTGACGTATGCAGTGTTACAATAGCTGGCTCTGAAGTGACTGACATATCGTCATCAGATACATGTGCACTGGCTGGCGCTGACACTGGCGACCTATCAATGCGAGAAACCAACTCGGCCAGGTCTGTAAACTTGGCATCGATGGCTGTCACTGCTGCCGCTGGTGACTTGGACTTCTCGCCAAGCTCGGTGAATAATTCCTGGATGCGACCCAACTGCTGCCATTCCACAAACAGCTCGCATGCGTGCCTGTAACCGACTTCCAAGATCTCATCAAAACTGCCAAACTGCAACGTCCTGTAGCAGTCGATTGGCGGTCGTATGTAGTCGGCATATCCGCTGTTCAGCACCTGCATCACACAGTATGTTAGATGAAATGTTACTGAAGACAACCAGACCAGTCATCATATCAACATATGCAGTTTACTGCCTGTCCAGGTGAATCAACTGGTAACTTGGTAAGGGTCATCTGGCAAGCTGCCAGTCCATTGATTTGTGCCCTCTATAATTCTGGCATTGGTGGCAGTTCAAGGAAGCTATACATTTACAAGATGGCTGTGGATTAAGAACCATATCACATATAATGTAAAGATTATGTTATCAATTTCACTGGTAGTCTACTGCTCCAACGAAAAAGGTTAATGTTTGCTCCGAAACCAACTACTAGCCCAACCACTTACCACCTGGCAGCTTTAACTTCAACAACCATGTTGAGTCTCATACTTTTGGTGTAATGTGACTCGTGTAATGCATACTACATCTAGTGATTTGTGGCTGGAACCGGGTACCCAGACCCAGTTGCCAAATTTATTACCCAGTTTTACGCCACGATTGTACACAGTGTCACCAATTTTAGCCTGCATTTGCATCTGTTCATCACTTTCAGATAGTATTCAACAGCACTTATGACCTTGTCATTCGAGTCTGCGAGCTGCATAAACCGTTTTGTATGTAATTGCATAGCAGGCATTTCTCACAGGCGGACCAGCAGTTAACTTTTGGCAGCAACCGTCACGAATGAGATATGACTTACCATATAGGTGAAACACTCTGGTCTACCTTTGAAGAGAGGATGTGTTGGATTTTTTATTGAAAAAATGTGGAATAGGCCTACGGTAGTTTGTGGTCCTGACTGGAATGCCCTCACAGTGTTGCCAATACATTTTTTATTCACTTACTGAAATTTAAAACCAGGTCTGGGTACCCGGGTAATTGCAACTGGGTACCAGGTTCCAAAAACGGGTAATGCTGCAAATCACTAACTACCACTATAAACTGCATGCACCTGTTCCAGCTGGCGCACACAGGAGACATAGGCAAGTCGTGACTGAATCTCAGCCATGTTTGGTACTTTGACTGGACATGCCCACGGCCACCAACGACGCCAAAGCAGCCACCATCCACTCAGTTCATCACCGTAGTTGGTCAAGTTTGGATCATCTTGACTTCCGACGTCAACAGCAATGATGGTCTGTGCACCCATCATCTGTGCACACACACACGCACACATTACTTTCAATCATTTGTACCAATCTGTCACAGACATCCTAGATTCCTAGTGAGTGAGTAGAGGCTTACTGTGGAATAATGTCCCACTCGATACACTATAGGTCATTTCGGGGACAATCTTTACCGGCCAGACGACACAACCAACAGTGTCAAATTACTGAAGGAAACCAGTTGGCCACTGAGATAGGCTTCAATCCTATCATGACCATTCCACCATGTCACAATATAGAAACAACGCAACTGCCTCTAGCCTAAGCACAGCATATGAGTCCCAGTGTAAAAACCAGCACAAGCTTAACAGCAGTATCTGTTATAACCTTACAATGAGTAACTATGCAATATGCAATTCATCAGTAGGTCCTATAAGTATGTCGTACTGTAATAAAATTAATAAGTAGTAGTACCTTCATAACATCAGCAGGCAGATTGTTAACATAGCCACCATCCAACAACAAATGCCCGTCAGCAGGATCACAGAGTGGAGGCAAATAACCAGACAATGACATGCTTGAGCGAACATATCTCCATAGACTGCCATGAGTGTGAACACGCATCTTAGATGCAGTGAGGTCAGTAGTGATGCAGAAGTATGGTATCCACAGGTCCTCAATCTGGCAGTCACTGAACACTGACTCAATGCACCGGTTGAATGCTGAGCCAGTGAACATGGCTGTGAATGGATAGGTCAAGTCGACCACGGTACGCCACAGCCGTGACATATCACGAGACCACTCGGCAGCTCGTCGACGCAGACGACTAACGTCTGTCTCATCAGCCCAAAGTGCTCCGACCAACGACCCAATGCTTGTGCCTCCAACTATATCTATCGGAATGCCGGCCTCAGTCATTGCACGAATTGTACCCACGTGAGCCGCACCACGGGCTCCACCGCCACCCAAGACCAGACCAATAGCACTGCCCGTCAGAAAACGAGCCAGTCTGGAGAAGTCTGACATACGGTCTGGCTGGCCGGCACTCAGTAGCCGCCTGTAAACGTCAGCAATGACTGCTGGAGCTTTGCGGCTGAACACACGCTTCGGACAGCGAACATGATGATGAGATGAACACCACTCACGTGCTCTCAGCCAGTCAACTGTATTCCGAGGTTTCGGACCATCTTCGCGGTGTAGCAGAATGAGCTCCTTCTGCGCACGAACTCCAATACCCTCCAGTTGTTTTTCAAGAGGTCCTGGAGCAGGGTCTCGATCAGCAAGAGCCACAATCAGAATGCAGTCAGCCTCTCAACAAAACAACAAATCAAATCAGTCACTACAACTCTTCACAAAGTTTGTCAGTTTTCACAGTACACATATGCAGCTGTACCCGAAATAAAGTTAGAATGTTCAACAAACTCTACAGCTGCACAAATCAACCAACTATAACTTCAACACTGCATTAATTGTCATAACTGTTGGCACATAGGAAACTGATTACTTTCTCAGATCTTTCAGTATAAATTAAAACACAACAGTGTTGCATGTGCACATAAATATTATATTTAGTTCTTCCTGCACATAGCTACATTTTGGATTATGGGCATCCCCATTCAGCAGAAAGTTAAATAAACAAAATTCTTATAAACAAACCCTTACAGACATACTAATAACCTTTGCAAACCATAATAGTTTATGTAGATCTCTCATTGCTTGATGGTGTGTGCTCTAAATCAGGAATACCACACAATAGCAGAATCTCATGACATAAATTAAATTATACTGGTATCTAGAAAATATCAGCCACATTTTACAGGTGGCACATACCTGGCGAATGCATCTCTGTGTCCATGGCGTCAGACGCCGATCGCACTCATACAACACCATACGATGCACATCCTCCTGCTGTCCAAGCCAGCTAGACAGGCGGTAGTCATTGACAGGGTCCAGTGCTGTAGAGCCGAGACGCAACTGCACGAGATCAGTGCTCAGCCGCAAGGTCGATCCAATTGCATTCAGTGCATGCTGCAGCTCCAGTGTAAACGTTGACAGTGGCACTCCATCCGATGCTGGAAGCACGGCCACACTTGCCAAGTTTGTCACAGTTGGTCGTGGATCCACATTTGGATGTTCTGATAATGTCCGTGTGTGACTAGCAGGATTCTGACTGCCCAGTGAGCCGAGAATACGATGCCCCAGAAGATGGATCAGTCGTGTCACCACCTGCATATCACCACAATGCCATTCAATATTCTATATATCTTTTGTTTTTACTTTATTAAGGTACAGTTTTCATGCTGTGTGGTAGTCTTAGTGTTAATTATGCATATGGAAAGTTACAAAATACCTTGGTGCTGATCTCTGGCATGGACAGCAATGGGGGTAGATTAAACACTTCTCAGTCTAACAACCATGCAAGCTTTTGATACCTCACTTCAGTTTTGATCTGCAGATGACCTTTCTATGAGCAAGTGAGTAAAGGCTTACATGCCACTAGACATATAATAGGTCATTTCGAGGACGGGCATATTCCTATGCTCCGTCAATGAACAAAAAGACTAAACAGACGACATGTACACTCGAGCAATTAATGATTATCAACAAAACACAGAAGTAGCTCAATCGACATTCAATTCTTACTTGTGGATAAATGCGTTTTATGTGGTTCAAAAGATCGTCTGGTATCTGTGCCAGTTCAGTATCACGGACAGCCATCATTGTAGTGGCACGATCAGTCTGCGTCAGAACTTCAACCAGACCAACCACCTCTCCACGACCATACTCCCCAATCAGCTCTTTCTTTGACTCCAGCTTCACTACTGATCGAAGACGGCCAGTCAAGATAATGAACACATATTCTGAATGGTCACCCTGGCGGTACAAAGCATGCCCAGCTTCAATAAGCATCCAGTCAAGAGCAAAGTCAATCTGACGCACGAATGCTGACATGCGACGCACCACCGTGCGACTAACATTCAGTACGATTGATGGCTGTTCCTTCATGATGGCATAGAAATCAGTCTTCCTGATACAAACAATACGGGAATCGACAGCAGCTCGAATGGTAAAAAATGACGGTTCTCCGGTGATGACTGACAAAGTACCAATCAATTCTCCGGCATAAGCAACATACATAATACGCTGTTCAGACTTTTTCCCAACTGTCTGCTGCAAGACATCAAAGTGGCCAGAAACTACAAAGTACAGATCACACTCAGCGTCACCCTGGCGGATAATCGTTGCACCAGTGTGCACTGTTTGGAAGCTGCATCGATCAGTTAGCAAGGACTCATCCTTCAGATCAAGCAGTGTGACCAGATCACGCATGGCCATGTCAAGAAGAATTTCATCATCTTCCGTCATTTCAGCAGTAGCAGCCACTGAGCTCTGTATTGGAATAACGCTCACATTGTCAGTCAATACTACCTTACGGCTACGGCGGGTCGGCGTCAGCTGCTGTATGCTATCAGGTGAAACAAGGTCTTCGTTGAGGCGTGTTACAGTGCTGACACGTGCTCGTGAACAAACAGCATCAAAGTCCGATGCTTCTTCACCACGTTCAGACTGTGAACTCCGAGATCGACTGGAATGCCGCTTCCTATGTTCCTGTGAGTCAGGCTTCACTGTGTCCGAGCCACCAGCATCATCGTCAGGAAGCTGAGGTGTAATGACGGCATCATTCTCAGCCCCAGCTGGTGCGACTCGACCCTCCTTCACTGCTGATGATCTATGTCCCAGACCTCCAGCAACAGACAGAGAGTGAACAAGAAACTCATGTTCTGAACCCAGATCATTACAGACAAGCTCGTGGCCAAGGCCAAGATAGTTATGTAAGGCCATGAACGTAACACGCTGCAGTCGGACCATAATTATCTGCACTACTCGAACCAACGACTCTGGAAAACGCTCAAGAACTATTTGAAATGCACGTGCTGGAAGACGGAGCACTGTGGTGTCAAGAACTGCAACAGCTGAGACAGTGCGGTATGGTGCTGTGTGTCCCGTCAGTACGTCAAGTATACTCAGCAAACTGTGCACACTACCACCTGTGTTCACCAGCTACACATATAACACAGTCAGTCAATAAGAATTTGTGCAGTCAGCTACTCATCTTAAAAATCTAAAATGCTCCTTCAGCTATGCTTCACCAGAAACCTGGAATAACCTCCCAGACACAGCCAAAAACTCACCTTCCCTCACCACATTTAAAATTCACCTTTTAAATCCCACTTGTTTAAACGGGTCAATAAATACCTGATGGGACTGCCTTTTCTCCATCTGTTGATTGCCAGCAGCTCTGATATGATTTGTTTGATCACGTGCATTTTAGGTTACAGTCAACAGTAGTCATGTTCCAATTTTACTGCAAAATACAGCGTGGTCCAAAAAATGTCCACATTTTTTGTTCCACTGTAGTTTCATCAACGTTGGCCGACTTCTACAATATTTGGCACACAGTATACTGAAGAAATTTGCAACATATAAATGTTTATTTGTCCACCTCACATACACACTGTTGCCACAGTAACTTGGGAAATGTATGAACTGCGCAGTAGTGACTATAACAACAAAAGTTACACATTATCGCTTCACAAATGAAAAATTATCCTGTTTTTCTGCACAGCAGAGTCCTAGTATTAAAGCAAGTGTTCAAAATGGCCTCCCTCTTCATCCACTCAGGCCTAAAGTCTCTTACACCATTCATCAATGGCATCATCCACAATGCTTTGCGAGAAGCCACTCCAAGTGTCAACCAAGCATTGTCTCAGATCGGCCACGTCTTGAATTGGTGTTTGATACACATGATCCTGCATCACGCCCCGTATGTGATAATTAGCAGGATTGAGGTCGGGGCTATTGGGCGTCCATAAGTCCGGACCGATGAACTTTGGAGTTTCATGCAGCAGTAACTCAGCTGTCTGATGTGCATGATGTGCTGGCGCACTGTCTCGCTGGAAGATGTCAGTGTCATGACGGCAATGGCACCAATGAATGACAGCATCTCTTGCATCAGTATCAGTACAATATCATGATAATATGCAACAGTAAAAATCTTTCATTGGTCATACCTTATTCTCTCAATATAACAGCTCTATCGACAGAGCAAATTGGCCAGAATGGTCCCAAAACCACAAATTGTTTTCCTCAAGGTAGTGTAGCAACATTATACAGGTGAAGTGGACCTATCAACAATTGTTGTGTTGCCAGTTTCTTCAGTATACTGTGACAAATTTTATTGAAATTGGTCAATGTTTATAGAAACAACAGGAGAACAAAAAATGTGGACATGTGGACCTTTTTAGACCACAGCATAGTTTAAATACTACAATGTGAAATGAAACTTAAGCACTAACTTTATATTTTCACTCTGTGACACATACTTCAAATGTCATATAGCATTTCAACTTGAGGTATTCAGTACATAAATATAGCAAAGTGATAGTAAAATTGTAAAATTCTATCAGTCTAACCAACTGCAAACCCACTATCAATGACCTTCAATATGAAATAATAGAACTGCACAGTGCACGTGGCACACATCATTGCTTACAAGCAAAGTAAAATGAAGGCATGAAGGCATGAGATATCATAATTATAAAATAAATTATTGATCATGTCAAATACAGCGTGGTCCAAAAAATGTCCAAGAAAACATTACACAAGTAAAACTATTAACTTTACAGCAATATTAAATTTGACACATCATATTTAACAACAGTACAAATAAATGTCAACCTTAACACAGTAGTCAGTGTTATCACGTGGGTCCATGATGCGCACTTCAACACGACCGGACTGAACAACATAAATACTGTCATCAGCATCTCCGACGTGGAATATGTGTTCTCCGGCAGGCACATACCGTGACTCCATAAAGCGACACAGCTCCAGGAATATAGGCTTCTCAAAGTGACCCAAGACACGCACATTTCGCAGCATGAACATCAGTTCAGCTGGAAGCCGGTATTCGGGGGATGGTTCAAGTCCAGGGGGCCAATCGACTTCAAGCAATGAAGCAGGAGGCTCACGCAGAGCTAGTGTCTGTGAAAGCGGTTCTTGGTCTCGTTTAAAACGCAACAAGCGTCGTGCAATGCTAACCAGCAGCTTTCGCTTCCTAGTGTCACGTCCTCCGGAGCGTCGACTCCCACTGCCACTTCCAAGTGGCGATATTCCACCTTTTGCAAAGCTGCGGACACGGCGTAACATCTTGCGGCCATAGAACATGATCTTTTCACGCTTGCGAAATCTAAGCTTTGATGCTTCATTACCCACACTTAGAACAGAAGGTGACTCACGCCTACGCATCCAGAAGTATAGCACAGTTAGAATGACTGCCAGCAAGGCAATACCAATACTGATGTTGGTCACTACATAACTGTCAGAAACGTCCATGACATCTGCTAAAGAGTCGATGTCCGCCATTAATCAGCAAAGATCTGTGACTACTAGTAAACACAAAAACTCACAGATGCAGAATCAACTAATAGCATCCAAATATCCACATGCCAAAAGACTACGTGCAACTGCAACGACAGCGATGTATTCTATGGAAAACAGCACCAGCATCCAGTAAAATGTGGGTGTATGGATTTTCAACACATAAAATGTGTAGTACAGTACTGTGGAGATTATCTGTAGCAGTGGCTGTTACGCGTAAGGGTCGGGATATGGTTGTTATCTGCATCAACATCCGTAGCTCAATGTGCCATTATCAAGAACTTCTCACACCCGGTAGTGCACCACTGCATTTTACACCTACACATGCCTGAATATTTCAGTTTTTCTGCTGCAACTATGCGCTCATCATTAAAAGCAGCTACAATAGGAAACTATTAGCAAAGAAGCGTCTAGAGTATGGGAACCGGTACTGCCTTCCTGTATGGGTTCCTGTAGGGGAAGGTAAAAAATTAAAGTTCAGTATTTGTTGTTGCAGTGCAGTGCGTGTGCACAACTAAAAGCGAACAAGCATGACTGCCATTTTGTAGACATAAATTCGTGATTCATTTGTAGAATTTGCGTTATTTATAACTCAATACAGTCAAATGATGTTCATAAATAGCGGCGAGTAAGAAAATAGCAACAGTAAATGAGAAGTGTTTGAATTCCTCTGAATTTGAATCGCAAACATGTGCGCGACTTGACCAGGTATGTGTATAGACAAACTCAGTATGACAAGCCCTGTGCATTGACATACTCACTTAAGCACTAACTTTATAACTATAAACAGAGCTAGCCCTAAACCTGTATACATTTTCTGGTTACTCGCAATATAAAAAATGCATATCGAGGCACAAGGTGAACCCTGCGTAGAACTGGAATACATGTAGCATGGTTGCAAAACAGTGGCAGCGCACAGGTCTGTGTTCCCCTCGAACACAGTTTAATTAAAAATTGTTACCATATGTATTATTAAACCAAGAACTAATGCCTTAGTTTACAGTAAGGTTTCACTGACAAAACAACTCCATGCTATTGAACATACTTCATTAACCAATCTACTGCATTTTAGGCACACTCCTATTAAATTATATCTATTGACATAGTAGTGATAATAGTTAAAGTCTGGTATAGAATAAGTTTACAGATTTTCCAGCCTTGTGTATAGCCAACCAATAAAAGTGGGTACTTCGTCCGTTAATTCACCGCATTTAATTTTACAGTTACTTACTAACACAAACACTAACCCTAAAATTAAATGCGGTGAATTAACAGACAACCACCGAAAGTGGCACAGGGCTAGCCCTGTGTATAGACAGTGCAGGTATGTATTGTGTTTAGTGTTAGGGTCAGTTTAGGGTTTGGGTTACTGGTACGTATAGGGCTGCCCTACTGCAATAGTGGACCTTCCGTATTGGAAGGTCTGAAATTACAGTAACGGTTCCCGTACTCTAGACAAAGCCATTAGCAAAAGGGACCCAACGTTACTCTCAACTCAACAGAGAATTACATACGCAGGTGTCTGACACCTCTAAGTCCGCATCTTTATTATGTACTATCATAAACACACAGTATCACTTTATAACTTCTTCTGATCGGTTTCCAGTACCAGTCAGATCGGCAGTAAAATCAAACTTCACTAATTGGTGCTGCCAAAAATTATCTAAACGTGCTTTAAATGCATTAACAGTGCAAGCATCAACGACTGAATTAGGCAAGCTGTTCCAGATATTTACAATGCGTGCAGAAAAAAATGCTTTCGTAAGTCGTAATGAAATGAATGATTTTGTAATTCATAGTGGCTGCCTCTGGTGTTAGCTCTTTCGTTGAAGATAAGACGAGGTGCTACTGTTGTATCATATATGTTATGGGTAATTTTAAAAACTTCAATCATATCTACCTCGCAAACGTCTGTATTTTAGAGTAGGCAGGTTCAAGTAGATTAATCTATCTATGTCGATTTATTTTTCAATTTAATTACTAGTTTGGTGGCTCTCTTTTGAATTTTCTCAATCTCTTTTAAATCATCTACCTTATACGGGCACCAAAACTAATTTGCAAATTCAGCATGCGTGCAGAAACTTACTGTTGACTTATAGAGTAATATAAAAGTGTGTTTGTCCATGTATATGAAATTCCTTTTAATAATACTTAGGACACTGTAAGCTTGGTTAACTTTTTCTGAGATATGATCCCTGAAAGTGAAGCTCTTCTTCTTCTTATTCGTGTGAAAGTGCAAACTTCAATAGGTTGAAGACTCCTGCACTTGGGTGCGTGCATGGTTAATTGTGTGCTCGGCTTCGCCAACATCAATAACAGTGCAGTTAAGTTAAAAGGAGGTGGACCTCCGGCTGCTCGGGGATGGGGCACGATGCCCATTCACTGCATATAGCAGTGGAGTGCCCTGGTCCAGTTTAGATGGACTGTAGTGCACTCCTAAAGGCTTCAGGAGTATCGAGCTGAACTACATCCTGGGGTAGGTTGTTCCATTCACGT
>Ga0126335_1000501_pt1 | contig 18997 bp, 9 predicted proteins | sample OlaspJWI45metaG_FD_108409 | JGI IMG/M metagenome (GOLD analysis project Ga0126335, IMG submission 108409) | Marine gutless worms symbiont microbial communities from Oahu, Hawaii - Olavius sp. 1 OAHU.JWI-45 metaG | ecosystem: Host-associated > Annelida > Digestive system > Unclassified | place... | reverse complement strand
TTCTTTGTATAATTTCTGACCATTTTCTCTCGTAATAGAGGTAGAACATACTTTAAAAGAATCAGCAACACTGCTGTCACAGTAATGATGCTGTAACTTAAAGCACAGAGTTAGGTCAGAGAGAATGCGACGGTGTTCTATGACAGATTGGCAACTTTACATGTATACTACGTGGCATCGCAGTATTATGAGACTGATGTTGAGAACAACTGGTGTCTCGATTCATGTACTATTTATGGCAATTGCGTATGGAATGCAGTGATTGGATGGCAGTCGTAATGGCAATGAACCATTGGCCGACAAAAACGTTCTATTTTGTTAGCCGACGAAAATGGCTGCTAAGACGTTGGACAACTTTTGTTATCCGGCCACCGTGCCTCTAGGCCAGATTTAGCCAGCGATATGAACGAAGAATAATGTATATTCCCACAGCATAGACACTGCGAAGTTTCATCGATAGCGCTAGTTTACCGGCCATACAGTTAAGGTCGAACGTTTGTAGTGTAGAGATATGCATGCATGTACTAAGCCTAATAACAGTTGGTGGATGATTGATGAAGCTTTGGCGTGCCGACTGGTTGTACAGCACAGTAAGTCTAGCAGCGACTGACCACATGGACTGACTGTCTATTCCACACGTCAACTCAAAGTGATTAACAGCTTCCATTTCGTCTGCCGGCTCGCAACGCCGACGTCTGCAGCTGGACAAAAACTGCCTGAGTCGAGTCGAGTCGCCGCGAGATGTAATGACCACCAGCGCGCAGCCCATACATCTGGGACTATGCTTGCTATGGCTGCCGCTAGCAATGGTGTTTGTTAGTCGCTCAGCGAACATTCCTTCTGTCGACGTTCTATTGCTCACAAGCTGTTATTGTTGCTGCTGCTGCTGCTGTTGACGCCACTGTGCTGTTTGCTTAGAACCGCGACCGCCTTTCACAAGCGCTGTCATCCTGTAAGCTCGACAGTCGGCTTCCTTGCTTTGTAAAATGCCCACTCTACATTATTAGGCTACATCGAATGCATGAGATGCTAACTATTCTTAACGATGTTCGCGGTGTCTGTCTGTCTGTCTGTCACGCGGCTTAAATCGGCGGCGTGCCGTGTGCGCGGGGTCATTCGGTGCAGCCTTCCCCAAATGCCTTTGGCCTCTTGTTATATTACTGTACGATGCAAAGTGGTGACATGGTGACAAAGTTGAGGTTTCTAACTGTTCACATTTTCAATTTGTGTAAATTTTCGTCATTATTTTATCGAGAAAACGCTGGAAAGATAAATTACGTTTATAAACATGTATGCATGATCAGACCACGGTTATACAGCTGTTACCAATCATAAGTAGTCATCATAAATAACCGTAAGTCTGGCGAAAAAGCAGTCTACTGCCTAGTTTATGGCTAATATAAGCTTATACATGCATACAGTACATACATACATACATACATAGTGATGTGTCTTGACTCAGACAACACGGCACATAAAACACCAAAGCGACAGAATGGCAGCAGCATGAAGCACACCGGTAATAGCACATGTAAGCCTAGTTTTCAAGTCCCAGTACAGAATCTAAGCAAACTGGATCGTTTTATAAAATTGCATTTGTCTGTAGAGTTTTAATTTTTAATCCTGGTGCGATCGTTCATTCTGCAGCTTTGTTATCGAATAATGAAAAATCGCGTCGGGGGGACAAAACCACGGTTTTGGGCATGTTATGTTTCACGAACCATTGGCCGACAAAAACGTTCTAGTATTTTGTGAGCCGACAAAAATGATTGCTAAAACGTTGGACATTTTTCGTTATTTGGCTAATGTCGCCGTCGTCATACGCTGTTTGTCGTCATCTTTCAATCATCGGCGGCGGCGGCGGCGGCGAGAGCTCGATCAACGAAGACCAATTTGCACATATCCAATCAACGACGTCGTGTGTCACCCTGTTCGGCGCTGACACGGTCTGTCGCCGTCCACACCCGGCCCCAGTCCATACTCCACCGGCGCCACGGTAAAGCCGTCTCGTTATGTCCGAGCCCGCCGAGCGAGCGAGTTTATCTGCGTCAATCGATATCGGTCAGTCATTCAGTCACTACATTGGTCTCGCGACGGCTCAATAAAACTAAACTCCAAATGTAACCGAACGCGACAACCAACAACGTACGTAACGCCGCCTCCACTGTAAACAACGTGGCTATTTCGAAGTCGAATCCAACTGTTCTGTAGAGCGTGTAAATAAACTGCTACGCAAAGCTAAACGCTATATCACTTTTCCTGAACTGCTGGGACAGTCTGATGAACAGTTATTTTCACGTGTTATGTGTTCCTTTAAACATTTCTGTGTTCCAAATGTTCTTACGACCCGGAAGTCATTCTTTTAATTTACCCAGGAATCAATACAACCTCACCAGGAAGTCTTTTATTTTATGAAATTTATATATATTTAAGTAATTATTAACCCTCAGGAACATGTCTTTGGTTAACTTGTGTTCTGCATATTTTGGAATTTCTAAACCAATGTATGATTAGACCACTGCATGTGTTTGTTGTTCGTTTACCGTTTGTTAGATTATTATATATCTTCATTCGCAACAAATGCAGACATTACAGAGAAGAAATAGAAACTAAAGAAAGAAAGAAAAAACACAAACATGCAAACACAAACAACAAGCAACAAATATTGAATGTTTGTACTTTCTTGTATTGTAACGCAAATGCGTCTGTTGTTTGTGCAATAAATATTACTAACTTACTTAAATACGAAATTCAGTGCATATGGAAAGACCAGGCGCCGTCGGCTATAGCATCTACATGTCCAATCGTCGATTAATGCCTCGTTGATGACTGCGAGAAACGTACAGCCGCAGAAGTAACAGATATGATATTGTCTCCGATCCTCAGCAGCAGCAGCCGTCAGTGACGACCGACGACGACGAAGACCTACAAGCAGTGTGTCTGTTCATATGCGACAATTACGGGGGACAGTCAGACCCCAATAAATTGAAACGGCCAGAACGCGCTAAACCGTATGCAATTTCAGACAGGCGATGCAGCTAATGGTTGACCCTTAAGTGGTGATGACCCAGCCTCACCTCCCTGCCGGCTTGTTTTGTTCACTGCCGTCGCCTGTCTGGGCCCAATTGCCTCAATTTCAAAATATTGTCAATTACATTTTCCCACTTTGGTAGTGATATGGTAAATGCGTTTGGTCGAATATGTCTGCATGTCTTTCTGTTTGTGTTGAATCTATTCAACGCCTTGACCATGCTTTGGCATAGAAACTTCATTTAGTATCAGTGTGTTACATCTTCAGAAAATTAAGGCTGATAGACAGCAAGACAGGCAATAACACGACTGCTAAAATCTGACGTTACCACTTACCTCATAGGCTCGTATTCATCGAATTTATTTGTCACAAAATTCAGTAAAATTAAATGATTTCTTAACGCTTGTGGTGGTTTTGATTCTGTAGTAAAAAAGTTGGAAATTTTTTTCGTAGTCGTGGCTGTGCTCTATGAGCAGAATTTATCTGAATTTAGATGTTCCCAGTTTATAAAGCAGGTTTTCTCCCGCTGTGTGCAGACACCGGCTACTTGCTACAGGGCAATATAGACGAAATCTTATCAGAGACGCATGCTGGCTTAATAATGCCATCAATTCCCGTCCCTGTAGAGACTCTTTTTTGGGTATTTATAATTCTTCCGTTATTGGCTCATTTTGCCGAAATCATTACTGTATATTCTTAAATCTGATACGTGCTTGTAAGTACAACCTGCAGAGACTGTTGCTAACTGTCGCGGCAATGACGCTAATTGGCTAATAAAGAACAGTTTTGTTCATAAGAGAAGTTCATATGTTCGTTTGAAAACAGTTACTTAATTATATAGTGCGAAATAAATACTACTTACATGCTAGCTTATATAATCACCGCTGTCCGCACTGTTGAGAAAACCTTCTTACACAATTCTAGCACGCATTAGATGCCGTAATGATAACGATAAGATGGCAATAGAAAGTCCTCATGTGCTTAAAAAGTGTGCATGTTTTTTGTGAGAAAACGACGTTGTCTTATGAAAATGTTGGTCCAAATTAAATCCAGTATCAAACGTCTCTATTAGAAAATCTATCACATCCACTGTGACTGATCACAGAGTTCTTGCTGAAGACACTTTGTATACTGTACTGATAGTAAACACACACTGACACAGTATGTGGCTTGTCTGACGGAGGCTGTAGAGGAAGTCATCTTCTGGCGGAATTGTGAGTGATAGTGATGTCAGCCACCCGGCTGTCTGTGTGGGCTCGCGTTGACGGGTCATACAGTCATTAGCTCAGCGCTTTCTATCAGCGCGGCGCGCAGCTGCTGAAGCACACAGTCCCTATTTGTACGACCGCTGCTGCTGCTGCTGCTGCTTTGGTCACTGGCGACGTCTTTTCGTGTCTGCGTGTCCGCGTGCTGCCGTCTTTCACGTTCTGGATTGATTTAGCGCCACCGAACATGCTCCGTTCGTCCATTTGGACCGGCTGCGACCCGGCCCAGTCGCGAAAGGCTCTTCGCCGGTGAAATGTCGTGACAACAGATTCTTTAATAATTAACGGAAGGGCAGGAAGCGCAACTGTACTGCCGCTTCGTTGCTGGTTGACGCGTTTTCTATTCTTTCATTCGTGAACACGAAGAAGGTACGTACCTACAAGCTTTTTAAAGTTGTGTAAACGTTGTCTCAATCAAACTATCGGCCTTAATCACGACTTAGACAAAATTTTCATTGTAATGTAATGTAATAATATTTTTATAGTGGCCTAAATAACTGTGGCTACTTTTAGGACCACTAGAGTGTCAAAATTTAACAACCATTCTACTTATTCTACTTCAAGAAGACTTAACGGCCGTGTTGGCAATAATGGAGGTTTAACTATAGGATGCGAAAATGTCAGTAGTTTGTTGATGTTACAAACATATACATTTGCAACGAAATTAATCACCACGACTTGCTTAATATCAAAGGTAGACTACTATTCTGACAACGACGAGTAATGTGTGTAAGCGCTTGTAATTTTGTTATTTATTTATAAACCCGAAGACACGCGCACAGAAACGAGGTTGGCGCTGTGGCCTTAAACTTATGACTTCTGCTATACACTCTACGCACTCTACAGCGCTTGATTGTTGCCGTCGAGTTTGAATTTTTTAACTAAATTTTTACATATACTATAGCACGATCCTTACTATGCGACCTTATGACGTTGACCTTTAATCTTTTAATTTGAAATTGGCTCTACAGGGTATGTAGACCGAACAACCTTCGAATTAATTTATGTTTTTTTTAATTTTTGCTTTTTTTCGAGTTAGAAAGCCGGCTGCAGACAGTACACGCCGACAGATGCGTTATTCTTAATACGGCATTTAACTTTGGACGAATAGCGACGCTGGCAGGTGTTCGTCTACGTGACATGATATCACACTGAGCGATCGACGATGATCATCATGTCTCTCGACAACTAACCATCATTCTTATCATTGACATTCTGCCTCTCTTTATCTCCTTTTGCTCTTCGTTCCTCGTCTCGACAGGCACAACAATCGATTATAACGTGAAATTTATGGGCTCCGTGGTTGAGATAAAAACGCGAAGAGATCGCCGAATAAAAAAGATAGTAAGCGTATAAGCTTATACGTGAGTGTGCAGGTGCAAAGCCGTACCGGATGTTATGATACTTTCAATGTCCCACGATACCTCAGTCCAACTTAAAAGAACCATGGCGAGAGTACGATTGTATGTCTCGTAACATTCGGTGTCGTGATCCTACGTATACTTCTATTGTTCCTTGTGGTGATACGAAAGGCATACTTGGGTTAGGCGGGCTTATGCCGGTGGGCGGAGCAGGTGACTCGCTGCCTCCCTATTGGACCTTAAATCTACTCTTGTCTTCTATGAATAATTTCAAACGGATGTAGAAAATAAAAAAATCTCTGCAGTCATTTCAGATTTTACCTTCTTGTCCGGAATATAACAGAAATTTTTCGTGCTGATTTGGAGCTGTCCAATCACAGTACGCGAGCAGTGCGCCTCCCGGCCCCACCTCCCACTTGACACCCTTACATCACACAATCGCAACATTCAGTTGCCAGCACTAGTCATGTAGGCGTACACAACGTCCTGTACTTGTTGAAGGTTTGCTGCTGAAGCAGTTTGCAAAACTACACCACCATGCTACAGACAAGCGAGTCGTCGCCGGCGATCTACAAGGTCGAATGGAAGCATCGAGCTCTGCGACACAGTTTGTCCACGACAACGGACGTCTTCAGGCCGACTGAACAGGTTCGACTGAGCGACAACGTCGCGTTGTAGGCCTACTGCTAATTAGCTGTCGAGCTACGTTATTCTCCGTTTCAAAGCCGCCTTAAATCATGTGTTTACGTGGTTCTTTTGGATCAGCGCATTTTTCGTATATTCCAGCTGGTTGTTCTCTCGAAAACACGTAAGCGCGTTTTAGATCCTCCTGTTACAAATGTTATCAACTTAGAAAGTGCGTCAAAATGCACCAGAACAGTACCGAGTCCAGAGAAAAAAAGGTTTAACAATTATTAATAAACGGAGGAGCTGTTTCTCCGTGCACCACACTAACCCCCAGACTTGAAAGTGAAACTACTTATGCGTTCTGCACTATCGTGCAGCGCCATCACATTAACCATCAACCTAAGTTGCCGGAGGCTATATGTTTTACTGACGGTTCTTCTTCTTTTTTAGCCAACTGTCCAACGTGTGACCAGACCGCCGATCGCCGCCGGGTAAAAGTATACCGGTGCTTAGAACCTATGTGTGGCACGAATAATTCGTATAGACATCTCCACCAGCCCTCCCATATTTTTCACAGGGGGTCAAAAAGTGCGTAATTTTGCCCCGTTTTTCGACCCCACTCGCATTCCGAGCGCTCTGATTTAAAAATGAGGCAAAAAAATCAAAAATCTAAAACAATAGCGTTAGGCAGCGATGTCTGGGCTCTCATCTGCCGCAGATCCTGTGCAGCTAGGACCCCCCAACTTTGGGAACCATTTGTCCAATTGGGGCCCATAAAGTGCGACAATTGGAAAAATGGTTACAGCGCTCTGTCTCAGTCGCACTTGGACAAATTTCGTTCAAATTTCACAAGAATCAGTAGTTGAGACTTCAAATTTGATGTGTGTATCGACTATGAAGAGTAATTTTGACGGCATGCAAAAACTAGGTCAAAGGAGACATGAGCCAGTTTAAGTGACTCAGATTTTAAATTTACGGACCCCTGTTAATATCCCTCGAATGGCTAAAGCTATATGGTTCAAATTTTGCACGTAGGTAGATTGTAAGGAGTAGAAAATAAGCAGCAAAATAGTAGGTCAAAAGAGACAGAATCTGGTTCACATTGATCTACTTTTAAATTTTGAAATTTTTTCTATATATTTGTAATGACTACAGCTACAGACTTAAATTTGGTGCGCACACTGCCTATAGGAGTACTATCAAAGAGTGAAAAACTAGATCACAGGGGTCGAAAACTAGGTCATGTGGCTACATTTTACATTTGCAGACCGCTAGGAATAACTCCAAAACGGCTGAAGTTACAGGCTTCTTATCTAGCAAGTAGACAGATTGTAAGGAGTGGAAAATAAGCAAGAGAAAAGTAGGTCAAAAGAAAGACATAATCTATATCACGTGACCTACTTTTAAATTTGGCAAATTTTTCATTTTCCTTGCAACGTTTGAAACTAGAAACTTCAAATTCGATGCGTTTACTATCTACAACTACAGAACTAGGTCGAAGCGGCGTAACCTAACTCACGCGACCTGTCTTTAAATTTTTGGATGGCGATTATGGCACTTATGGCCTAAAGAAAGTTTTAGGGGGCTGGCGACTGTGCATGGTTTGGTCACGTGACCACCGACGCACTAAAGACGTTGAAGGTCATGAGGTCAAAGGTCAAGGTCATGACATAAAAACGAGATCAAACACAAGTTAAAAGTATGTAATATTATGGCGTATCAGTGAGTCGCGCTTCACCACGCATCATAGCGCATGAGCACATGCCTAATGTTTATGATACCTTGTGAGCGACTTCAGGCAGTGGAGTTGGTTTCGCCGTCTGCAGTCGAGACAGTAGCTGTTGGTGCCTGCTGATATGAATTCAGTCACTGCGAACGATTGTCGTCAATTAGAGTGTCGTGTTGCTGCTGTGATGGCGTACTGTAATTTATGATGTATATTTTGGGCGTTCCGAGCCGGCGGCTATAAGTGGCAATACATCTTAATTGCCACATTTTCTAGTTATCGATAAAATTTACGTCACATCTCATTATCACAATACATGGTGACGTGAAGGTGAGACTATACTACTCGTGGTCGAGCGTACAACAGTTAAGTTGCGTGACGGCTGCGCTGCAGATCACCGACTTCGTATAACGTCGGAAGTCGCAGAGCATGCCAGGCAGCTTGAGAGCTGTGGTCGATGAGATTAGCCGTAGCCAGCCGGTCGACTGTCTTAGACGAGCAAGGCTGCCGATGGATGGCTAAGTACATGTCGTTCGACGGACCAGTGACCAGTTCAGTCAACCGCCAACCTTACTCGACCGCGAAAATGCCGACGCAGCCCATCTGCAGAAAATCCGTGACTGGCCGTAAAATGGCGTCGTTCACTCACTCAGTCGCCCGTCAGCCCAGCCATGGAGCCAGAGTATGCGATGTGAAAGCCAGCATCGAGTGGCGTGACGTCACTCGCCGCTGAAGCTCGCCGTAATGGCTGCATGCGACGGTGTGAGTGGAGTTTATGAGAACAGCGTCTGTGTACCGACTCGGCTGTATGTCACCTTGTAGGTTTATTTCGTAGTAAGCATAGTGTGTGGCGTCACACATTATTCTGTCATCTACAGTAGGCGCCTTTGCGTGTTCATGTGAGTGTATCGCTTTCACGCTTGCACATACGTGTAAGTCCCGTTATCTAGACACGTTCTTTTAATTTTTACGTGATCGAGTGACGTGTTGTTGGCCATTAACAGTTATTAGTATGCTCCAAGATGTCAAATGAGTAGACGTTTTCAGAAAACGCGGCGAAGAACTTCGAACTTCACATCAACGAAACTTTAACTGAGGACCATATTACATCTACATATATACCCGGTGACGCAAATTGCGTCACCAAAATTCTCGGGGAGGGACAAAATGCGGGGAGTATAGAGATCCCTTCTTCGCGGTAAGGCTGAGAAGCTTTACTTAGAGGAGGTATTGGCGTGTTCACAGGGGGGGGGGACAAATTCTGCAACTGTTCTCAGCAGACAAGCCAAGCGTGGATAGCGTCGAGACATAACAGACGTTAATTTATCATTAACGGCGGTAATTTTTCTCTAATTATCGTCATTGGCGGCCTCAGCTGCTCGCATAGTCTACGCCATGTGTTTTATAGTTCTATTATTTGCGACATGGACGAGTGGTGCTGCCGCAGATAGCTCGACGATCAACCAGGGATGGCGTTGCTGGGCGCCCGAGGATGCGATCTGTGGCATCTGACGTGTCCGTGTCGTAACTCGGTCAGCGCGATACCACTGACTGCTTGCTGGATGAGTAGCACTCTCGCCAGACGCTAATGCTATAGTACGCTGTGACGAGTGGATGAAGGCGCTGATGGTCCAGGCGTCAAGGACATACTCTCAGCGATAAAAACCGACGACATTATTGACAATTTTGCGCACATGAATGAGTAATCGCCTTACAGAGCAGCTGTTGCTTGTTTGAGTCCGTGATTCTTTTTGACTGGTTTATACAATACATATTGCCATTAGCCACCGCCAACACTAACCACTGTTTCGTATCTTTGCTGTGTGCGAGAATCTTGTCGTCGAAGAAATTTAGTTAAGTTTTTTGCCTGTAGGCTTGTATTGATTACTGCAGCTAAGGTGTATGACTGATTCTTTTTTAAACTTCAAGCATCATTCTGTTGACTAGAACAAGTGATTGAATTTGACTTGTAGCACTGATTGATTTGTCACAGTTGACACAAAATATGCGTCATATTCGCAGAATGGTGAAGTATTTAATTATTACACATTCAATAACATTCTAGTGCACAAAATGTTACTGTTAATCTAACAACATTAGTGTGAAACATTTTAATGCACCATACACTTGTGAAGCAAAAGTACTGCTCATGCAGATAGCCTCTGTGTATAGCCATGTAATGCATTTTACTTGGCTGACAATGGACCAAAATCGTTTGGCGCTCCCCCAGACCCCCTAGCTAGATTTATGGGGAGGGGAAAGGGAAAAGATAGGGAGAAAGGGAGGGGAGCGGGAAAAGAACGGGGGAGGAAATTGCGTCTACTAAATAGGGGGATATACGCCCCTGCAATTGATTGCTTTTCACACGTCGGTGCAAAGAGTATGCAATACGTCACCAATGAGGCGTTTATGGCAATCTCAATAAAACATTTTGAAACAACCAAAGCCAGACTTGGCTTTGCTGGCCACTGCTAGAAACACGGGGGTCCAGCGTCACTCACGCTGCTGTGTCAGAAGTCACGTCATGGACACAGACAACCAGGCTGACGCGTCCTGGACTTTGTCACGTTACTCCAACGGGACACTGAAGTGTCAGCTGACGGACTGAAGACAGTGACACGTAACAGCAAGCAGTGAAAAACCTCGCCTCTTCATACTGACGAATAACAGTAGTTGAGTATAGGGCAGCGCTTCCGAACCAAGATGGTTACTTCACTGCAAGAAATCGAGCAAATTTTTCGCGACACTTAGAAACTCCACTTCAGCAAAAACATTCAAAAGTATTTCCCGTCATACGGAATTTTGTTTATTCTCACTGCACTGCACACAAAGTTCATTATGTCAGATAAGTATTTGATATAATGCACTGTAATGACGTTGCTTATAAAAGCTCAGTAAGACTATTTGCAGTTACGTATATACCGAAAACAATTTACCTGGCAAAAAGTGGCTGAGTGTACTTCAGATTATATAACTATTTCTTTATATGTATGTTTGGACAGCATGGCTTTTGGAATGTTCTTCCTGACTTTTGTTCACTACGTTTCTGCTCTTTGGGAGTCACGCCACGTGATCTGCCTAATTATTTGATGCTGTGTAAATTATGGACAAACTACATCTGATTTTATCCAGTAGGCCTACTAGCCATTCTGCCCGCCCAGTCGGTCATTGCTTAGGCAGCCTCTTCCCGCTTTTTGCCCGCCCAAAGCCCCCGCTTACCGTACCCGTGTGTAGTATGCGTGTCGGCCAGTCAGCACCAACGCGAACAAAATAGACATACTCGTTTAGTGTGCATGAAGGGGAAATACGTCCACGGAAATGCCTCACCTGACCAATACCACACTGCCAGCTCAGTCACATGATCCAATAACCACGTTGTTGCGTAGCCTATATGGGCCTGAAATTATTAATTATGGTCCCCTACCCAAGACCCCACTCCACTTTGTTTGCGCCTTAAGCTATCCCAGGGGCGTCTTCGAGTTGCCCCGACAATTTTTAGACAATCGCCCTACCAGTTCCCGAGTTATGAGCGAACAGACAGACCGACAGATAGACAGACATACAGACATACACACGAACAGAATTATTATATTTACAGTTGTTTTGTGCTGTGTTTCAGAACAACGGCTTGCTGAACGTCTTCGACATGTTTGACGACCATTCGACAGGTACGACTTCTTGTTGATTGGAAAACTGCTATAATAAGTGCGTAAACATAGACATTTGCAGTTGGCATCAATTCGACGATCACTCTGCAAAATATGACATCATTTGCGTTGCAAAGTGCGGTGAGATGAAGCGTGGAAATGATTATAGTCGCAGTTGATAACGGGACGGCAGCAGCCCTTGAAGGGGTTAAACGATACCCTGTTGCGGTCACCATGGTTTGCGGTATGTCGCTACATCGCCCTCTAGGCCGAATGTGGCGCGGCGGGACATAATTGAAAACCGGGCATAGCGATGGAATGTAGTGTTGGTTGGTCATGCGGTATGGAATTACACGATGACGCGTGCTCGGTGACGGCGACCGACCCATTCCGGCTCTGTGCTCACTCAGTCTTATATTTCGTCAACACGTCATCGGCGCCATGACATAGTGGATATATCGTCAGCGCGAGGCAGCGGCGACCCATAGGGGATTGACTGTCCCCTCGACGCGGTACCCAGAACTGCAACTCTTCTCGCCACTTCGCCGGCAGTGTTAAACCGTGTATACACAATTCCGGCCGCAATCCGATTTGTCGGAGATCCAGCACCGAGCTATGTGGCCAAAACAATAGCGGATATTGGCCAGCGACGGGCCATAGCGATTCGTGTAAAACAGGATTTAATTTCATGCTTGACGCGCTGCGGTGAGCGATTGTCACCGACTGCCCGTGGAAAATACGATAGACAGACTGCAGCTACTGATTACAGCCCAGAATATCGGCAGTTAGCCACGCCACTGAGCGGCGAGAAAATGATTTGTGCTGCTGAGTCGTACAAAAAAATGATTACTGTGTATTGTTTTCACTTTCGTTGCGTCACAGTTAATTCTGCGGCAGCGTGAAGCTGCTTTTTCCCAAAGAAAACTCAGTGGCAAAACAATAAGAGATGCGACTCGAGACCAAAGCCATGACTTTTGGAATTAGATTAAAAACAAAAAGTAAAAGTTTTAAAGAAACTGAACATACATCTTCTCGAGATCCGAAATCTTGTTCTCGTATCTACAAGCCTGGATAATTTCTATTGCTCTAAAGAATTGTCCAAAATGCACATTTTTTGGCTCTATGGCTCTAACTTTGTCAAATCTTAACCAATTATCATTTCACTGCTGGAAAGTATAAATTTTCATCAGAAATGACATAATACTTCTCGTCACGCTTTAGATGTGTTGCTGCGCTACCGCGTGAAGTTACTGATGCGTTCAAATAGTCATATGCTGAAAATCTTCACGTTGATGCTAGTACACTGAACAGTGAGTGTCGTTGCCGTCTGAAATAAGTACGTACGGTACGTAAGTAGTTAAGTAAGTAGTGGCAGTTGTTATGTCAAGTCAATAGACGTTGACGACAACTGGAGGCAGGCTTCTACGCTGTGTGCGTGATGCAGCTGATCGTCGTCCATATCGCTTGCTTTCTATCTCGCATCCATCATATTCGCTGATGTGCCTGGTATTACAAGCTAGGTCCCCGACCGCCGGAAGAACCGTGCATCTCTCTTCTCCCTCAGCTCACGCCGTTATCAGTGCCTGCAGAATCTGCCTATGAATGATCATACGCTGCAGTCGGATCGCTATCTCGACTTTCGGCCAGATTTATCGTAGATACACCGTTTCGACCGTACAGTAGTTGCGGCTGTGAGCACGAGAGACGCGAAACTAGAGAGTTCCGGAGAGATGTAGTTTTATGTTCTTTTCTTACGTCAGTTGATACAATAAACAAACTGGGACAGATCAATAAGAGATGGAGAGGATGACCGCCGCTGCGTCGTCTTCGCGCTTTGCCGACGTGACTGGAGTTTTCATCGTCCGACTAATGACCAGCTCGGCTCAGTTCCGCCGGCGGTTACTTTCGGCCATCCCGCAGTAAATCAACAACTTAATAAGCTCGCGGCGATACGTAACTCTGTGGGCCGATGGGGCACCTATTAGGCATGTGCTGTCACTGTAGCAGCTCAATGATGCTCACCTAGAAGCTCTACGTAGAACAGTTAGCAGTGCTCAAATGACAACGGGCAAAATAATATTCGAACTGCAGTGGCACAGTTGAATCCAGTTTACTTGGCATCAGCTAGACCTATGCAACTATCGTCAAGAGAAAGATGAAAGACTTTGCCATTTTAAGCGCCTTTTGTTAGGCTGCTGGTTAAGAAAAGTCAAGATGCAACATGGGGCAACAGACCAACTTCCAAACAACGGCCATGGCGACCAGGGTACACGACAGACAAGTTTCGACTGACGGATGATCATAATCATCATCATCATAATCATTTTATTTGTCTTAAAACAAGTACAAGCAGTTACATGGACACCGATACGTGTGACTGGACAGCAAGGCACATAGTGCACTTACAGCTGCCCCTAGTAATGTACACGCATAAAATGCAAAAAGATGTACAACAGAACAGAACATAGTTAAAACATACGAGATACTACCTTTAAAACGGGTAATTGTTGCAACAATCAGTGGAGACAGACAGTTTATTCCATACACTAATGACGCGTTCACTGAAAAATTCTGACCTAATCCGTGTACCTGGAGACTTTTTATACAGTTTATATTTGTGGTCTTTGGTGCCACGATGTGGGCTCCATTAACAGAATTCTTCAAAGTTTAAATCAACCATACCGAGCACAGTTTTATAGCACCAAAATAGATCTGCTTGAAGGCGCCTATAGTTCAAAGCTAGGAATACTGAGACGTTGCAGCCGGTCTCGATAGCATCATGTGTTAAAACCAAGTAGTCGTTTGATAAAACAGCGTTGACAGTGTGAGGAGACCAAATTACTGAGTTAAATTCCAGTAGAGGCCTTACAGTACATGAACCAAGTACGCACAGAAGTACGTTTGCATCGCGACGAACAAAGGCCTTGTGGATTATAGCAGCACGCTTGTGTGTTTTGCTAGCAATTTCGCTAACATGCAATGACGGTGGCAGATCAGAAGATTGTGAATTATTGTGAACGAAGCGCAAACAAAAATTGAATATGCGTGTTTTTGTGAACTTGTGCAAAGATATTTAAATTGTCTGGACTGTCAGTCTTACTCCAGATAAAGAACTGAATATTTTGATACATGGAACGCTTGTGTTATAAAGAGTTATAAACTTTATAAAGTAGTGCGTTAATTTGACGCACCCTGTTGGTGAATAACGCTGTAGACGGGTCGGAAGCGGACGCAGGAGTGATAAGTGACGATAAACCAGCTGCTGAAAGCAACAACTTGCGTCGCCAGCTTCCCGTCTCCCGGTGTGAGGTAATGTTGCACATGTTAGACTGCAGATACAATCAAACTGGCTACATGTATGACATATTAGCCTGAAAGGTTAAAGATCTTCCGGATTACGAAGTCAATTACAGGTCGCATGTCTGGAACATAATGTTAACTTAAGTTTCCGCGACAACGGTCAGTCAGATGTCAAAAAGTCAAACATCGAGCCTGATCGACGTCAGCCGACGAACGCAGTCTGCATGTATCTAAATCACATGGATCGGAGAGCTGCATGTCCTGTGGACCACCAATGATAAATATTTGCTCAATTGTATAGTGTTATATTGATCAACTGCATGTTCATTCATAAATATCGGTTTTAAGCCGAATCAAATGCATGAGATGCGGACTATTGTGACTGACGATCCAGTGGGTGGTCTGTCTGTCTGTCACATGCCTGAAATCTACAAAAACGGCTGAACAGATCGAGGTCCTGCTTGGGGTGGAGACTCCTGGGGGCCCAAGAAACATTGTATTAGACGGGAGTCCCGATTTCCCACACGTGCGGCCTTCGTCAAATTACTTTGGCCACTATTGATATTTTTGTCGCTATTCAAGTACTATCAGACACACTTAGCCTCACAATGATAGTACTGTTAGTCAGGCGTTAACTGGTTGTATCTAAGTGTCGAAGCAGAGCACTGCCTGTGGTGGGAGACGTTCGTCAAAGAGCACCTGCGCTGACGTGCGATTATTAGGCGCCAGATGTCGCCGCGATATTGCCTAATACTCCATGAAGCGACGAATGATTGATAGCAGCTACTATCAGTTGACACACAGACTCCGACCATCCGGCCGGCAAACAAATAGCCCGGTCTGTGTTTAAGTGTACACTAAGTCAAGCTCAGCAGCAGCAGCAGCGGTGACCGCGCTGGCCGCCGCATTGAGTTCTATATGACCCAAGAACCGCTAAATCCGCGGCCAAGTGGCCCACCCACGCTTATCCTATCCTCCTTGATTGGAATTCTCTGTAACAGCTTCAGGGATTGGCGCCATTCCCAGCTGCGAGGAGTGGATACAATTCATCAGCACTGACAATGTAAACTGCATACCAGCTGGCTGCTCTCATTCTCTTGGCTCTGCTTTTATTTTATTGAATGTTGTAAGCCTACGTCTCAGCCGGTTTGTTGCCTATCAAGCTGTTGTTCAATTGACTCGGTGTGGGGAGTAAGTGAACGTTAAGACCACTTTGTAATGTGTATTTGTCGTCGTCGTCATTCGGAGCTGGAAAATAGGACACGTCCACTGCCGAAATAATTGACGTTTTTTGTGGTTTACTGAAATCAAGTCAGAATTGCATACGGGGGCAGCATAATTAATAAAGCATTCGAAAGTTTGTCGCTTAATTAACACACTTTGCATCTTTTACATGTCGAAATGTGCCGTCGTAATTGAACAATAAACGAAATAAATAGAAACATATAATGACAAATAATGACCATGACTGTTAAATAGGCTTACTGTAAAACAGTTACGATTTTGTTTATGTTTGCAAACTGAAATCAATATTAAAATTGATAAAGTCATACTTTTGAACGCTGTTTTCGAATTTCAAGTCACTCAACGTCAACGTTATGCTGCGTGCATTAAACACGGTGCATATGAATAACGAAACTGCTAGCCTAGGAAAATCTCGTTTACTATTTATGAAGATTTTCTCCGATAGGCGACCTGCACAACGGTCGCACTTCATTACAACACACTGAACGCAGCCAACTCTGTGTCTCGGTGTGATATATTTTGTATCCGACCTACTGTGAATGTCTTGTCACGGACGATGTCCAATATTAACAAAACTGTACCCGTGCCGCTACACTCTAGACAGACCTTACTGGATTTTATTGTAGTCTTTTTTGGTTATTTTGGTCACTATAAAGTTATATAGGCCTACCAGAATACAAAAGACTTTACACGGCAGGTTTATGGACGTCTGGACACAATGGATTCTAATCGCTGGGTCGCGAGAATTTGCGGGCCGGGGCGAATCTGCGGGGTGGACAATTAGGTCAAACTGCGGATCAGATTACGATTGAAAATGCAGGGCGGATCTGCAATAAGTAAGTAAGACTAGTTCTGTGGGGCCGATTTAACAATTGCAGACCTGCAACGGGGCTGACTAAAAATGTGCGGTTGTCCACGATGGAATTACGGGTTATGTATGGTCTGCGGGGCGGATCCGCGGGGTGGGATTTAGTTGTAATCATTGATATTAACATATGTACTGATCTGGGCCTACAAATTGCCGAGCTGACTTAAACTGGCGCATCTCAACTTCTGAAGTCTTATTATAATGATTAATCCATGCCCTTCACACGTAGGCTAACGCACAATTCCCTTAGCGGATCTACGCTCACAAATTCCAGCCTCCAGAGCTCCGTTTAATGTTGGATGCCCCCATCACTTAGACTCAGGCCTGCGGTTAGGCCTATAGCCTAAATAAGCTGCAAGTATGATCCACGTAGTACAAAGATTAATAACGTTAATTCGGAGTTTTTTGCGATAAGGGCGGGTCTGCACTAATAGTTGAAACAGACCTTAGAAGTTAGCCATGATAGTTGACTGCTGGTGATGACTACACGAACGCCGCGCTTGGCTTGGTCGCAACTCGAACAAGCTGAATTTGTGGATCTAGGTCACGTCATGCCTGACCAACCAGAGACCTGGAAGACCAGATCCGCAGATTCACTCCGCCCCGCAAATTCTTCTGACCCGAATCGCTTGCTTAGGGTTGTCCTAATATTTGCTAAAAGTACTGAGAACTTTTAAAGGCTTTCTTTCAAATGTCCTCAGACTGTACTGTGCTGTTGTTGTAGGGTAAAACGTCCGGTGGCTGGGGTGGCGGCGAATTTCCATACTACTGTGCGCTGTGTGACAAGCGCTACATCAAGTACACTAACTACGACAATCACATCAACTCCTATGACCACGCCCATCGGCAGGTACCCTCCAGTTATAAGTTTAATATCTAGCTACACACCACCACCCCTCAAACACACCACCTCCTTGCCCCACTCAGAGCTGATATCATGCAAAATGGGAAGTTTTCAGACTTCTCGACACACTCCGTCCTACGGCCACAGGCTTTGACCACATCCCCGCCTGGTTTCTCAAGATCGCTGCTCCTCTGTTTTGCCAACCACTTATCAACCTCTTCAATCTTTCCATCGTTACCTCTACTGTCCCGGCTCAGTGGAAGGCTGCTTACATTCGCTCAGTTTCCAAAGTCGCTTCTCCCCACTCTCACGCCGATTTCCGACCCATTACGCCGGTTTTATCAAGAATCCTGGAAAAAATAGTTGTAAGACGTTTCCTTTACTTCCCCACCACCCACATTAGATTTCAGCGATCAGTACGCCTTCCGACCCACCGGCTCGACAACAGCTGCGCTCATTTTTATTTTGCACACGGTCACGCGGCTTCTGACCACACACCGTATGTAGTTGTCATAGCGCTTGACTTCAGTAAGGCTTTTGACAGTATGCGCCACAGTACCCTACTGAACAAGATGGCAGATTTGGACATACCAGACGACGTTTACAATTGGCTGGTTTCCTACTTCAGTGGTCATTCACATTGTACAAGATATGCTGGGGAGTCGTCGGCCCTCCTAGAAATTTCGGCTGGGATTATCCAGGAGTCCGGCATAGGCCCGGCCACCTACGTCGTTAATTCTAGGGATCTAGCGGCCCTTAGACCAGGCAACTTCGTCTGTAAATACGCTGATGACACCTACATTATCATACCGTCGGACAATGTAGACAGTGCTCGCCAACGTTGATACGTGGGCACAGGCCAACAACTTAACCCTTAACCGAGCCAAGTCCCAGGAAATTGTGTTCACGGACAAGCGACGAAAACTGCGTTTCCAGCAGCCGCCCCCTCTAGCTAACATAAGTCGAGTCGACGTCATAAAGATTCTAGGCGTTACTGTAACTAATACTCTCTCAGTGCGTGAGCATGTCAGTTGTGTCATCTCTTCGTGTTCACAGAGTGTCCATGCCCTGCGAGTACTCAGG
>Ga0126335_1000500_pt1 | contig 19050 bp, 14 predicted proteins | sample OlaspJWI45metaG_FD_108409 | JGI IMG/M metagenome (GOLD analysis project Ga0126335, IMG submission 108409) | Marine gutless worms symbiont microbial communities from Oahu, Hawaii - Olavius sp. 1 OAHU.JWI-45 metaG | ecosystem: Host-associated > Annelida > Digestive system > Unclassified | place... | reverse complement strand
ATCTGGAACAGCATATTGTTGACACTGCCATTGATCAATGGCACCGTCGTCTGACAGCCTGCATCAGAGTAAAAGGCAGACATTTTGAGCACAACCTGTAATAAATATTTGAACTTACTCGCTGACTGGTATTCACGGTTGTGTAATAAAACATTGTGAACATTGACGTCAAAATGTGCTGTTTTGTGTTGTTTCTTGTTTTACGAGGTAGAGTCGCGACAAAGTTAAGGTGATGTGGTAAATTTTTTAAAAGATTGAATGGAGTATTTTTTCCTGTATTCATTGTTACAAAAAGTGTAAAAATTGACAAAGAAACGTCTGAGTTATGGCGGAAAACAAAGTGGCACGTTTTTATGGCCCACGGTGTAGATCGTAGATGCTGATTTTATGCCAGTATAGAGAGTAGGAACTTAAGGTCTGCCTACTAGTTTTTTTGCGACAGCATTAGCAAGAGTTTGAATGTGTTGAATCAATTTGTCTATTTTGTTGACAGTCAGATAGGATAATCATCATAGGTAGACGTTTAACATTAGAAAAACAGCCAAATCTAAATGTTAAAATTTAAAACAAGCCAAAGATCCAGGCTGGTTTGCGATGACATGAAATAGACTGACACCAACCGAGTTCTGCGAATTTTGCGAGGCTGAAACAAAAGCTGATACCAAGGTTTCGATTTAGCCTCATGGTACAGGCTGCCGGCATTTTAATTTCGCGAATAGTGATCGTCTGCAGTTTTACTGCCGGTTGCCGGGACGGAATGTACACGACGTTTACTTTTAGATTAGGTATGATCTATACGCGGCGGTAGTTGTATTTTGAATGAAAGTACGACTAACTTTTATTTTATAGTAAATGGTTATGTACGATACATATTGCGACTAGAATACATTCTGTGATATGATCTCGTTATCTGTTTCTAATGTGCGTATGCATATCACTGATGTCTATTTTTTCATTTCATTTTCAGATAGTACGTACTGCGCAGGTGATCAGTGGGCGTGGTCGTGTCTGATCTCGGCACTGCACGTCACTTGATTCCGCGATGTAAGCACTGCAAACTTACCGAATATTCTTGCTTAGGGGTTATTGTTAGGGTCAGGTTTATGGTTAGGAACTTGGGGTCAAACGCTATCAGAGTGAAAAGATTTTGCAGGTACTTTCGAATTTATAGTTCACTGGTCCGAAAGATAAAGGCCAGAGAAACTTTGTGGATAGAGTCCCAGCAGCCGGTAGAGGAAGATTGCAGAATTAAAATCCTGGCAGCCGGTATTCTAAATTTTAGTCCTTGCCATCCCACAGACAGTATTGGATAGAAATACCAAATCTCAATGCATCCTAACAAAATTACATGCACTGAATTCTGAATATATCTCTGAAAGAATGGCAAAATTTCGTTAGAAAATATTCATTAACAGTGGAGTTATTAATCTTCAAATATTGACGACAAAAAATCTCCCAGTTTCTGTTACGTTAATTAGGTCTGAGTGTGGAAGTGACATTTGCTGACAGGTTAATGCTCCTACCCATATTGCACGTGAGACTGTGCAACTGTTAACCTGTAAAACACCAGACTTCATCACTGCAACTGTCTGGCCAGCCAACAGTCCTGACCCCAACTCAGTACACTACTGTATCTGGGGGAAGCTGCAGGAGCATGTTTACCGCAGCTGGATTCATGTTTGATAAAAAAGTGCGAACATTTCCACAAGATGATTTAACTGATCATTGATGAAGCAGTGATGTTCATGTCGTCAAGCTTGCATTGGAGCATGTGAAGGATATTTGAACACAGATTTTAAATTTGTTTCACTTTTGCACTTGACAATCACATGTCTAAACATTGCCAATATTCATGTTTTGGTTGACCTCGCTAAGCTTGCTATAATATTTGCAGACATTGGCAGATTGTATTGAAATTTGATGATTTGTTTGCAGTTAGGTGTTGCATTGTTGGTGCATAATTTGATTAAAATCTGACGTTGTTTGTGGGAGTTATGAAAATGTATACAGTGGTAACATGGTTCACTTTTCCGGACACATTCTATTTATTTGTTGTTATTTCAGGGCTGTAGTTTAATACTTGTATTTTGTTGATGTTATCACCTTAATAGAAGATATTATGGCTGTTGTCAAAGGCCAAGGAGAGCCGTTTTCTTGGCTGGACAATTCATTTATGTCTGTGGATATGAAGTCTATGGATATATCACAGTCTGCAAAGAGAAATTGTTGCTCAGCATTGCCATGTGGGAAGAGAAAGATGTCTAAAATATACCATTGTGAACAAAATGACAGAGCCAATGACTTTTCTGATGATGCACTTCAGCGGGAATTTGATTTGAAATGTGATAATAAAGTAATCACAGATTTGAAGAAAATAATCACTTCACCTGACGCAGATGAAAATAAAAAGGTGAAAGTCGTTTTTTCTGAGAATGATCCTTGTGTTAGTGTGGCAGCTGATGGTGGCAGTGAAGTTTTTTCAGTCTCAAAACAAGACCAGTCGATGGCATCTTTGGTATTTATAAATCATTTTTTACTATGTAGTCTTTGTAGCTACTGTGATACAGCATTGTAGAACAGTTGAATTTTTCTTTGCAATACTTTAGAATTTTGATAATATTAGTAGCAGAAACATCTCTAGGGAACACTGTGTTTGATTGCAACTGTGTCTGAGCCTCTTAATTTTTATCAGTAGCCTTCATTTTTGTTTACTAACTGATTGATAGTATTTCACATTATGATTGAATTATTTGCTGTAATGCTTTTCTGTTTTACAGGATGATAGCTGCTTATTGCAATCTACAAGTTTTAGTGAAAATGATGCTGTGATGCTGGCAGCATTTGATGTATCTGTGCTGCAAGATGCAAATGACTGTGGTAAAGTAACAGCAGGAGCTAACAGCAAAAACGATCATGCTATCAGAAGTAATGTAGTTGCTGGTTGCAGTATAGTTGTTAGTTCAGCTGGTTTTGAACCCAATGAGGTAAGCACTAAGGGCATGTTACCAGAACAGTATATTAGTTGTAGTAAAGCAATATCAAATGACAGCAGCAGCTGCACACATTCGGCGGTCAAATCGTTCCAACTTGAGAAATCACCAGACACAGACATTGCTCACTCTCATGCACAAAACTCAGGTGATATGCCAGATTGTGTTACTAAAAAGCAGCATATCACTTGTCTGGAAGTTGAGTCGACAACTGATTGTTACATGAATGCCGATGCATTGCTCACTGTAGAGGCTGTCAAAACACCATCAGCTGTTTCCATTCAGCGGAAGTCTGCTGGACGTTTGTCAGAAAAAATCAAGCGGACGTTGCAACAAAATGCCAAGGTAGACACGCCAACGAGGTTGAGTCGATTGTCAGCAATAATTGAGAAATATGACCCACATTGCACTGATTTCACTGATACAGGGCCATGCTATGGACTGCCATTAAAGGTCAAGCAGCTACTGGAAACTCAGCGTTCTATCACTGAGTTTTATAGTAAGCTTTTTCCATTTTATCATTTGTGATTAGTTCTTTACATTTTTCCATAAAATTTAAAGCATAATGGATTAGTACAGAAAATATTTGAATGTAAAATTGTAAATACAATATGCCAGCTTTTAAACTGGTACCACTGATAATTAAAACTAAAGTAAGTAAGTAGCATTAGCACTTGTTGCATCACTAACTTAAATACTGCATTTCTGTTGGTCCAGCTTCAGTCATGTGACGTAGAATATAGTCGGCTATTTCACTCGCCGAAGCCCGACCGTTGGACATAATATGTTGCATGTTCGTTCGAATGGAAATAACATAACATAATTTTTTTCACGTCAAAATCCGATACAAGATCTTTGTGGGGCTCCCCATATTCCTATGTGGTGTAAAATCACTCGCTCGTTGTTTTCCATTTTTAAACATATCGATAAATGTATTATCTATTTTCACAAAAATTACGAATTAAATGTGAAATATTACGTTATCGTTTATCGCTTACATACTTTCTATGTTGCATGATTAGTATGACCTAACGTCATACCTAAGCTTGTGCTGGTAAGTTTATCCCATTTTTTCATGACAAAAGTGTCTTTTTAGTCGAATTTTGGAATAAAAGCTTTTTGTATTCTATTACTGAAATTAATATTGAGGTGTACTACAAACAACAGGTAGTAACAAACTATATTTGCGGTTTTTTGTTAGATGGCTAACGGGTTCGCCAAAATTTCTGAGGAAGAGATTGAGCTATTTATGCGACAAAACAGATGAAGCATGATTGCGACATGTGACGTGCTAATATGTATGTCCTCAGTTGAAATGTCATCACTCGGGCTTCACCCTCGTGTGACATTTCAGCTTTGAGAGATATATATTAGTATGTCACACTAGCCGTCAGTCATGCATTATTAGGCTGCATCGAATGCATGAGATGCAGACTATTCTTACTGATGTTCGCATTGTCTGTATGTCAGACTGTCTGTCACACAGCTCATCTCAGCTTTACTGTGCAAAATGGCTGAACAGATCAAGATGCTGTTTGGGTGAACACTCCTGGGGGCCCATGGAACATTGTGTTAGACGTGGGTCATGATTACCCCACAGAGAGGGGAGTGGGGCCCAGTTTTAAATTTTGGGACCCCCTCATATCTCCAGAACGGCTGAAGCTAGAGATGTGAAATTTTGCGTGCATATTGATGAGTGGGGGCCCTAACGAAAATTGCAGTGTTAGGCCATAGGGGTCGGGGGCGGGGTCACGTGACCTAATTCGGAATTTTGGGACCCCCTCTTATCTCCAGAATGGCTGAAGCTACAGGCTTATTTTGCATGCACGTACATGTAGAGGGATGGTGGTCCTAACAAAAACTGTGCAGAAGTAGACTGTAAGGAGTGGGAGCTGGGTCACATGACCTAATTCTGAATTTTAGGATCCCATCATATCTGTTTAATAACAGCAGTGAGATCTGTAGGTAGTATAGTATTAGACTGTGCATACATAGATGAAGGTTGTGACCAGTGTTTTTAGGCTGGGGCAAGAGACGATGGAGAACATGGCTGAAGTTGTTGATAAATGAGTAAAAACAGTTTTTTTTGTCAGAATTCTGAGTTTTTCCAGAGTGCTAAAGGAGTGGGGGAGATAACCATACAATCTGGCCTTCTTAATAGCAGATAATACACAGGGAGTTTTGTATTTGTCGAGTTGTCGTAATTCCATATTTCGGAATGACACACAAGTTTTCTCCAAATCTACCTGTCTCTTGCTAAATTGTGGTGCACTCCACCAGTCTTCTGGTCCAGTTTATGATGTCGTCGTCTTATCGTCTCCTTACCCTTTCTCTGCTTCTTGTACCAAAGTATAATCGTGTATACCGAGGTTCTGCGCTCTGATCATGTGGCCAAATTACCGTAGTTTATGCTTTCTGATAGTGGGTATCTGTTCTCTGTTTGCACCTATCTCATTCAATACAGATTTATTGCTTCTATGAACTTACCAGCTGGTTTGTAACACCCCTGAAGCATGTCATCTCGAAGGTTTGTCGAATAGTTACAGAAATTTCATTGATAATTCATGTTGTAATGTGTGAGAAATCTGTGTTTGAAGATTCATAATTATCACTGTCTGTATTTTGGAGATGTTTCAATGACTGCAGTCGGTAATTATTTTTGTTGGCAGGGGGCACTGTCGTGGAAAGATAACGTTAGTGGGTTTCATTGTAAGTGTTGTTAGCATGCTGATACATTGTCATACATGCATTGTTCACAGCTTGGCAGAATGAATGCCTGACATTGCCAGCTGTACGTGATGGTTCCAATCTGATCTACTCACTGCCAACAAGTGGTGGCAAAACCCTTGTTGCGGAGATGCTTATCTTCCGTCAGTTGCTGTGCTATCATAAAGATGCTATGCTTATCCTCCCATTTGTTGCACTTGTGCAAGAAAAGGTATACACAATACACAGGAGGCTGGTTTGCGATAATTTTCTCCTCTTTATGGCACATTCGCATCTGTCTGAATGTATTATGCCATTGTGTTACTCTAGGATGTTTTGAATATACACTTTTACAGTATGTCTTCAAAAAGTGGATCCGTCAGTTCAGCTCAGTTATATTCTCCTCTCGCTGCTTTTTGTCAAACAACTGACTTATATTGTGGTTCCTATTCCAACATCACACAGCTGTTTTTCTGTGGATGCTTTACTAATCTTCGTTTTTTTATTACAAACAATTTTTACTGTTGTAAGTTTACATAGCATCTCTGTCAGTAGTTGTTATTTATGACTGTTTGCATGTTTGCAGGTTCGTGGATTAAGTGCTTTTGCTGTTGAGCTGGACTTCCTGGTGGAAGAATATGCTGCCAGCAAAGGACAGTTTCCTCCACATCAACGACGCAAGCGGCAGTCTCTCTATGTTGCAACCATAGAGAAGGCCAACTCGCTGGTCAACAGTCTTACAGAGCATGGTCGCATTGGCAGTCTTGGTCTTGTTGTTGTCGATGAGGTTATTTTGTGTATTTTTATTGAGGCAAATATTTCATCAGATAAATAGATAATGATAGCATATGTTGATGGCATTGGTAGTACAGTACAGTGGTCTAAGGATCAGTTTTCACTGACTACGCTATCCCAGCATTGGTTTCTTTTTGTGTGCTAAATTTTCTTGGTATATTTTTGAAACTTGGAAAGTTGTTTACTTTTATCCATACAGTTCTGGTGCCACAGTTTAATACAACCTAGTCAGGGAGCCAGAGGGGGTCTGTGTGCACCCCGTCACGGTCTATTGGCACCACAATTTTTTTAATATTTGGGTTTCCTGTATTTGGAAAAGATATGTCCTCAAAGAACAAAGTTGCAATTTCTGTTTTCTGCATCAAAAACCAAACTGCACCAAAAATCCAGATTTGGCGGTAGGGGTTCTTGTAATTGAAAGAACTGTCACGTATGTCATGTTTAATGGGGGTAAAATACCAATACAATGAATGCTAGGATTCATTTGTTTAACATGCAGACTTACTACAAACTAATATTTTTGTTACTTTGATGTATTTTAATTAATTAATTTAGTTAATTGGTTCTAACTATAGTAGACTTACTTAGTTAGGGAGCTGGTTTGAGTTTTATCCTAAATTAGAGCACAAAAGGTATGTGTCATATGTGGCATAGACATGGTCACTAGCAGTGTTCAAAAATGTATTTTTTGTGTTGCACAACCAGTCATACTACGTCACAGCTCAATTCAAGTAAGTCTAGGCGATACCACAAGTCAATGAGGTGGTAATTTTGGCATTCTGGGACTCCAAAACCCCTGAACAGATCGAGTTGCAATTTGGCAGAATTGATTAGCTTACCTACTTGACCCAACGTGCCAAACTTGGTATGCATCGCATAAGGGGCATTGGCGGGACATAGCAGGGAATATGTGACCTCGCGAGCTTTAGTTCATCAAATGCCTCTATGGAGAATGGAGCAGAACGTGGCTTGATGCTTAGTATACGGTACCTTAAAACATGTTTGGGTGTTACGTTGATTCCTAAGCTATTAGCTCTCTATACCTCTAAAACCACTTTTGGGGATGACCTCAAGCTTAAGCCTATGGCATATATCTTGTCAATCGATCAAGCTAAGCCGTACTAAGTTAACATCATAGTTTACATTTGAGAGTCATAATCCACCCCGGTGGCCGAGATTCATACACGGTTTCTCTGGTGGTAAAGAGTGGTCCCTGGTGGTCCAGCATTGTTCCTGGTGGTCAAGAGTGGTCACAGATGGTGAAGAATAGTCCCCAGTGGACTGCTGTGGTTCCTGCTGCTCAAGAATGGTTCCTGTAGCCCAGCGTGGTTTCTGGTAGCTCAGTGAGGTTCACGGTGGTCCAGACAGGTCCCTGGTGGCGCAGCGTGGACCCTGCTGGTCCAGAGTAGTCTCTGGTTGTCCAATGTGGTTGCCAGTGCTCAAAAGTGGTCCCCTATAATCCAGTGAAAACCCTGGTGGTCCACGTGTTTTCCAGTGCTCTAGAGTGGTGCCTGCAGTCCAGAATGGTCGCTGGTAGTCCAGAGAGGTCCATGATGTTTCAGAGGGGTCCCTGATGTACCAGAGAGGTCCTACGTGGTCTAGTGTGGTTCCCGGTGCTCAATAGTTGTCCCTTGTAGTCCAGAGAAAACCCTTGTAATCCAGCTTTGTGTTTGGTGCTCAAGAATGGTCCTTGCTTCCCAGAGTGATCTCTGGTAATCTAGAGTGGTCCGTGATGTTTCCACGTGATCCAGGGTGTTTCGGAGAGGTCCCTGTTTGCGTAGTGTGTTGCCTGGTGCTCACGAGTGGTCCCTGTAATTCAGAGTGGACCCTGCTGGTCTAGACAGGTCTCTAGTGGCCAAGCGTGGTTCCTGGTGTAGGACACAGGTGGTCCAGACAGGTCCATGATGGCTCTGCGGACCACAGTTATTCTTGGTAATCTAGAGAGGTCTGTAGTGTTCCAGAGTGGACCCTGGTAGTCCAGAGAGGTCCTTAGTAGCCAAGTATGGTTTATGGTGGTCTAGAGTGGTCCCCAGGTGTTCTAGCATGGTCCATGCAGCTTAAGAGTCACAGGGTCTACCCTTCGCTACCAGGGACCACTCTAGACTAAAAGGCCCACTAGTGACCAAGCTGGGACACCGGGAGATTACTTGAGGTCGCTCCCAAAAGCGATGTTTGGGGTATAAAGGGGCTATTAACTCTCGAAACAAATGATACCCTATTAATTAGTGTACCACCCAAACACGTTTAATCGTATACTGAGCGTCAGGCCATGTTTTGTTACATCTATATAGGTGCTTGACGAACTAAAGAAAGCTAGCAAGGTTACATTTTCACTGCTGTGCCCCGCCCACCTGTGAAACTTATTCCACAGTCTTCTGCACATTGTGAAGCTCTTTCCAAAGTCAGTGAGACCTGAAAAGTGAAAACCTTGTTGCCAGCTGAGAAGTTCACACGTGCGATGTAGGGCAAACCCAAGTATGATGACATCAATGAAGTGCAGCTTCTTCTGAAGTCGAAATGTGGTGACACGCTGACCTCAGCTATTAACATTGACATGATGAGACTATCTCCAAGCAAAGCCTGCCACTTAACTGTGGCAAATTACCAAGTATGCATTTGCAAACTGGCAAATGAACCACCACTGGAAAGTCCACAACCACGTAAAGGCCATGGCTGGCAGCAAAACACCGTTTTGGTGTGATAACAGCATGATATTGGCGAAAGTGATGGTTGATGAAGATGTGCTCAAAGATGCAGCAGAAAGCGAAGACAGTGATTCTGATGATGATGATTAAAAGGGACAGCTAGACTTTGTAACTGTTGGACTTTCTTATGTTGACTGCCCAAACTAAGTTTAAGATGATCTGATAAGTACATATATAATGGACAACCTTATTTGCTTAAATAAGCAATGCATTGATAACAGTAGTAAATTTTGCTTAAATGAAAGCTGGTGTTATGTAGCAGAAGCTGCAGGTTAATTGAGTAACAGTTGGTGACATTGCAGACAGTGCCAGACACTAACACAAGAAACTTGAATTCCAGGCTTTGATTGTCTTCGTTCTTTAATTTTTGGAATATGTTTTGACAATAATAACATCGTATAATTGTGTTAAGTAGACTCCATGTGATAGATAGTTTAATTGTAATGCAGAAAAAGGTCTTTAGTAGCAAATAAATGTGATTAAATCTATGTATGTTGTTAATTGCACAAACCCGGTAGCACACATGTAAAGAAGCACACTTTCAAAAGCTGTGATCTTAGCCACTCCAAATAGCTGAATTTGGATGAAAAGACTTTGTAAGTTAGTTTGGGTCCATAAACAGTCTAAAATATATCAATACCTGCAAATAAAACACATATGTCTTGAACATAAACAAAGAAAATTTTACCGCTTGTACAGTATTATGGTTAGAACCAATTTTTGACATATAAAGTACATTAAAGTAACAAAAATATTAATTTGTACTAGAGTTTGCATACCAAACAAATAAATTCTAGCATTGTATTGGTATTTTACCCCCTTAAACATGATATATGTGATGGTTCTTTCAATTACGCAAACCTATATTGTAGAATCTAGATTTTTGGCATGGTTTAGTTTTTGATGCAAAAAAAACAGAAATTGCAACTTTGTTCCTTGAGGACATATTTTTCCAAACACAGGGAACCCAAAGATATAAAAAATTATAGTGCCGATGGATCCTGAGCGGGTGCATCTGGCTCCTTGACTAACCTTTTTACTGTGTAGTTTGTACTTTGGCTACATGCTACATAGTGTAATAATTTGCAACTTTCATGCAGTGAACAGAATCGAGAGTGATTAATTACAAATGTGAACAAATGAACAGTAAATATTAATAAAATGTGTGGACTGAGAACTGTCGGAAGGTCGTCTGGATTCAGTTCTTGGCCATTCCACTTTTGTGCATAAGGTGCTTTGAAAAGCTTCAGTGTAGTGGAACTTTTTGGGTGGTATCTGAATGAACAACTGGTAAGGTAGCTAACAAATACTTTTCTATAAAAACCGGCTGATTTCATACTTTGCAGGAACTGGTTTGCTGCTTAAATAAGCAGGGATGTTAAGGCCTCGAGGCCACATGGGCCTCGAGGCCAAATTAATGGGCCTTGGCCTCAGCTCGGCCTCACTCTTTCTGGCCTCGGCCTCATGGCATCTGGCCTCGGTTTCATAGAAATTGGCCTCGTGGCCTCGAATATTTACTCGTGTTTCTCAAGTGCAACGATTGCTAGGACTTTGGACTTAAGAAGTTAAAACAATATCTTAGTCTTCATGCTCATACACACTGAGTTGTTCTCTAACTGTCTGGCCTCGGCCTCATACATTGTGGCCGCGGCCTCGAAAAAATGTTTGGGCCTCGGCCTCGTCTTCACTCTTTCTGGCCTCGGCCTCATGCCCAGCTGGCCTCGTTATCATCACTGTAAATAAGTTTATATGAAAATAGACTAGCAATTGAATGGCAGCTAAACAGAACTGACTTGATTGTATGTGACAGTTGCACATGCTGGGTGAAGGAGGCAGTCGAGGGGCTGTATTGGAGATGACGTTAGCAAAGTTGATGCATGCTACTCGTATGTGTTGCTGGCATCTCTACACTATTTGGTGACATAACTTGAGGCAGTCGCTGAAGAAGTCTGTTCATGTGGGGATGAAAAACCAGGATTAAACTGCCAGTCCAGCGAAAACATACTGATTGTGTTTGAGGTTACTTGCTAGGAAGCAAATTCTTGCTGTGATTCCGGAATTTATAGTTATGCTGCTGCCGCTGTTGTATATTGAGCAAAAGGTAAAAGGTAATTGGAACAGTTGATAGAGCACCTTTATGCAGTCATGTATTACTCGAGTCCGACGATGTCATCGAGTCTGCATTTTTAGGACTCGGACTCGAAGCCTAAGGACTCAGACTTAGGACCTATGGACTCAACTTGGACTTACCGGACTCAACTACAATTCAGTATGATTAAAAAGTTAATTTTAATGATCTCGTAACAGTTTTAAGTGGCAAATTTGGCAGATTTGATACTTTTCTCATGGTTTGACCTCAGTGACTGTAAGAAACCTGTACATATTGCCTTTTGTTAGATTGTAAATGCTGAATTTTAGTTATATTTGGACTTAACTCAGACTTTTACTCCTTTTTCATGCGTGTGCATTAAGAGCCATAGCTGATCAGCCAAGCAACAGATTCATTGTCAGCAGAGTGCAGTTGCGACAAGCCACCATTTAACTTCGACAGCAGACAAAAGTCTACTATGTGGGACATCGTTTGCTTTTCACCACAAGGACACAAATCAGTGACTACCTGATTCCATTTCTTCTTACAGGCGCCACAGTGACCCTGTCCACTCCGAAAACAGTTAAGCACAGATCATTGTTGTCGTGGAAGATTGAAATCTGGTTGCCGAATTGTGGGGTCATCCACTAGGGAAAAGTTTACCACCTGAGCTGACTTCCAGTTTTCTTTCCTTTGACCTCTGATGTCCACACGTATCAGATCCTCGATGGAAAACAGGCACGCTGAGGGTTGGTGATATCAGAATGAATTGGTCAATTGTCATGAGCTATAATCTTTTACTGAAAGTCTATGGACTCGAACTCGGAGTGGGATGTTGAGGACTCGGACTTGAGCCACAAAGACTTGGACTCAAAGTCGGACTCAGGGCCAGTGGACTTAGAGTTAGAGTTAGACTCAGACTTTCTGGAGTCGACTACATCACTCAATAGCTTACCTGCCGCCCACATGTTTATTCGTTGTCGTTAGATGCTACTGTACGTTTTTATGTGATCACTGCATTTCCCATGCTTTTGATGATGTTGGTCTTTCTCCAGCAAAACAAACTTTGTCTATTTTAAAAAATACTTTTTGCTTTTCCTAGCCATCAGTGATAGTAATGATGTCTGTATGATGTATTTGTTAGCGGACACTCAGCTGATTGGCATGAGTGCAACACTGAGCAATATTTCAGACCTCCAGGCATTTCTTCACGCCGAGCTTTATACCAATGATTTTCGGCCGGTTTGTGTGGTTTGATTCGTTCATTTTTTGTTTGTGGCTGAGTTGTACTACTCCTCTGTGTTCTATGTCTCATATATGTGAAATTTGTATGTTTTAATTTTTATTATTTTCGTTGTATTGTCGAACTCTTAATAAGTCATTTTAGACATCGGCATTTTGTATGGATCTATAATGTGAATGAACTGCCGTGTCTTTGTAATCAGGTGAAACTGCAGGAGTTTGTCAAGATTGCAGACACAGTTTACGAAGTTGATGCAGCCGCCCTGTGTGATGAAGACCGAATCAAATATAGCAGAGTTGTTGACTTTAAGGTAGAAGAATCTCATATACTGGTACCATTTGGTATATCTAATCGTCGTGTAACCCTTTCTTGCTGCTAAATAGCTTATTATATGAGTCATGTAGCAGTATGCCACTAGTATAGACTTTTATATTGCATTTACAGGTTACGACGCCAACGTACAATCTCAGTTTGACAAGTTTTATTCTGTTGTTTTAAACTATTAAGACACTTTTTATCCTGAATCCTCTGTTACTGTTACTAGCCGTGATCCTTCATATATGACTCATCATGTCAAAGCAATGTTACGTAGAAAGAACCGCCTCATGCGCAATTGTCGGGGAGAAGAAGCATCTGCCTTAGCGTGACGCATAAGCAATGAAATAACAAGACATACCAAGACCCAGTTGAGCTTAGTGCATGAAAACATTGACAGCAGGGAAATGTGGGCTTGTGTTCGTCGTTTAACTGGTAAGAATCGAAATTTCGATCGTGTCGAAGGCATCACCACGGAATCATTAAATGATCATTACTCGCAAATATCTACTGACCGTAACTATAGACCCCCGCTTTAAAACAGACTGTTCTACATCCCAACAATGATTTCATTTCAGAATGGCGAGTTTTTAATATTTTGGATTCGCTCTGTTCAACAGCTACCGGGCTAGATGGCATCCCTTCATGGTTCCTTCAAGTGGCCGCACCTATCTTTGTTCCGCTGCTTCCGTTCATCACGGCTGTCCACTGTTGGCGACCGTGCCTTTCCCGTGGCCGCAGCGCAAGTGTTGAACAGTCTGCCAGATTTCGTCACGGCGTCAACTTCGCTGCCCATGTTCAAGCGACACCTGAAGACTGTACTGTTCGTGCAAAGCTACTAAACAGTGGCTGTTTCCGACGACTTGAACACCTTCCATCGCACGTCGTTTTTTTGCGTTTAATTTTGTACGGTGTCCTTGCAGTCGTTTTTGTCATTATGCCACCTTAATCACATTCGTTTACTAACTAACTAACTAACTTGTTCCCCCATTACCCAGTTGTTCAACCTGTCACTTTCCACCTCTACGGTACCACGCCAGTGGAAACAAGCCTGGATTCGCCCTGTACCAAAGGTTGTGGCTCCTGCCCAGCATTCAGATTTTCGGCCAATATCAATAACTCGAGTCCTAACCAGAGCCTTGGAAAGAATGATTGTGCACGACTTCATTTATCCAGCACTCCAAAATCCAACAACATCTCTTGTATTCCATGACCAGTTCGCTTTTAGACCCTCAGGTTCAACTACCGCAGCTGTAATAACACTACTTCATAAAGTGACACTGTTGCTGCCGACTAATCCATGCGTTATAGTCATAGCTCTAGATTTCAGTAAAGCCTTTGACACGGTACGACATCATACTTTGCTGGATAAAATCGCACAATTATACTTACCGGATCACGTCTATAATTGGTTGGTTAATTTCTTCAATGGACATTCTCACCAGACAAAATTTGGAAATGTAATGTCCGCCTTTAAATCAATATCAGCAAGTATAATTCAAGGATCAGCTATCGGACCGGCGTCTTGCATTATCACCTCATGTTCAGTCGGTAATTGCATCATATGCACAAGTATCATACGCTTTGCGTGTCCTGCATGCCCACGGTTTATGCGATAGTGCATACTATCTGTAGATCTGTTGTTGCCAAAGTCCTCTGTGCATCTATTGCCTGGGAGGGTTTTGCCAATGCTACAGATCTTAATAAAATTCAATCGTTCATCAACAAGAGTAAAAGAAATGGATACTGTTCACCCGATCTACCTGATTTTAATAATTTGTGCACCTCAATGAAGGTCAACCTGTTTAATAAAGTTTTAAAAATCCCAATTCATGTACTACATCCACTACTTCCACCCCCTGTCAGTCATACACAGCGATATGGTTTACGACCCAGAGCGCATGACAGGACTCTACCAGAGAGAACCTCAAACCTTGTGGATTGTAACTTCATCATCAGAATGTTATATCTGAACGCATACTGACTAAATATCGGACTATGTTACAAGTATGTTACGTTTTATTATATGTCATAGCTATATCTCTCATTGTGCGTCAAAATGCGTTATGTCATTTTGTCTATTAAATGATTGTTGATTGATTGATTGAAGAAGCTCTTTGCATGATGATGTTTGTTATGTTTATTGTTAACAACAGACTGATTTGAATGAAGCTGTCATGAAGGTGCTACATATACTTTATGCTCTCATAGTGATATGCACATTGCAGTGTTATTGACAGTACGGAGAGCAGAGTCGACTCAGTGATAGTCGAAACTTTGTCTAATGTCCATACAGGAAATCTTCATCTGTTGTCATGACCATGGTGATTGAGGGTCGTTGATAACTGTAGTGATGTGTGTCTATGGCAGTATACTGCTGAACAGAAGAGCTTGGATGTTGATCACGTCGCTGCACTTGTGCTTGAAGTCGTGCCTCACAAGTCTTGTCTCGTCTTCTGTCCGACTAAGAAGAACTGTGAAAATGTGGCAGAACTCATCTGCAGGTTTATGCCAGCGTGAGTTACCAAGTTCATCTTGCTTGTAACAGTGTGCTATTTGCTGTCTTATTTCAAGGCACTTACTTTTTTCTGTGCTTTTTAAAGTTTAATTCTAGCTATTTTCAGTCTCATTTCTCAACAGACATTATGCAGCTAGCTATTCCAAAGTGGTTGAGCTGTTTGTTTTCATTTTTGTGGTTACGAGACAATAAGATAGCCGCTGTACAAATAATGTGATTCGTTATATAAATATTTCTTATAAGCTAATATGCTGTTAACATTTCTTGTTGTTTAGTGAACTCTTTAAGCACATTCACCCACCAAACAATAATTAGATCAGTGGGTCTTGGCATGGGTGATATGTGAGAAGCTTGCTGCTAGCACAGCTAACGGCCATGTCACACATGCCCTTAGTTGTGCTAGTTGCTATACTACTATGTAATACTCGTCACACTATGTTCTAGTACTGTTCTAGACAGCTTATACGTCCAGCAGATTTGGTTTTTGTCACACTGAGACCCTTACGCTGTGCTTAGCCTAGAGGTGGTTGCCTACAGTTCATATTGCAAGATGGTGGGTTGGTTCTGGTGGGATTTCAGCTTATCTCAGTGGCCAACTGGCTTCCTTCAGTGCTTTGATGCTGTTGGTTGGGTCATCTTGGTGGCTATTCAATCACGTCTGTCATACGTATGATACGACTGATGTTGTACGACCAAGTGCATACCTATGATGTGACATATTTACGACGAGTGTCACAGATCCATGGTCGGTTGTATGCTTAGTCGTACGTTCGAGTGCGGATCTGTGACGTCTGACGTTTACATTAAGAGGATAAAACCCGAGTATTTCGATTATTTTAGGTTATAAATAAAATACAGCGAAATGGCGTTAGAGTGCAGTTATTTGGCACTTATTACACACATAGTGACGTGGTCATGACGTAGCAGCCTGCTGAAATTAAAACAACATGAGGAATGAAATCTCTTTGGACTTAGGTGGCATCACAAGTGAATTTATCACCTTGCTTATTTTTATATATACTTCAATATATAACGTAAATGCTGACGTAAAAGTACTGTAAAAAAATATGTAAAAAAAATTACGTGAAAAGTGCGTTGATATAGATTAAAGTTGATAGCAATCAGCAAAGTGGCCGGCGATGATTATCGTACGACATGTGAAGGTATATCGTAGATTTACGACCAAATTTATGACAGTCATACGTGCAACATGCGATGTGAATAGGTAACAGCGTTGTATCCATGTCGTACGACTGCCGTATGTATGACAGCTATCGTACAACCTTTTGTGATTAGGGCCCCTGGCCTGTAAAAATCGTCCCCGAAATGACCAGTGGGACATTATGCCTCTACTCACTCACGAATGCTGCTAAGACCATCAGTTATATGCAGTAGTCTAAGCTGGTTGCCCACTGTTACCAAACTGTTTCATATTGATGTATGTCGATTTGTTGTTTGCGAGTAGAGATCAGTTGAACATAAAACAGAAGGAGAGACATGACCTGGTTCATGCTGTGAAACTGGATGGTGGTGGTGACATTTGCCCGGTACTGAGGCGGACTATTAGATATGGCGTTGCCTATCACCACAGTGGGTTGACGATGGATGAAAGAAGATTAATTGAAGAAGCGTATCTCGATGGAACGCTGTGTGTACTTGCATGCACGTCGACTCTGGCCGCTGGTGTCAACTTGCCTGCAAAAAGGTGAACATGAAAATGTAGTTTTAGTAAATGTACTAGCTGTAGCAGTGATCATCTTAGACTTTGGTTTGTCTATGTCTTCACACAACTGTAGCATTTTTTGTTATTAATATAAGCAGAGACTTTCTAACAGTGATAGTAATTATAATATATCCTACATTTTTTATTTTATATTGCCATATGGTTGTAACTTTGGAAGCAGTGAGGCAGCAAAAGTCCCAGTTTATAGTAGACAGAAACTACTTGCCTTACTGACTGTGAGCTTTCAGACTATTAAATTTGGCGTGGCATTCGACACATACAGGAAATGAACTAAGGCGATGCCAGTATCTTGTTTAGTCTGAGACGCTGTTCACTAGATAGTTGCTGCACAAGTGAGTGTGTTGATAATTTGCAGATGTTGTCTGTATCAGAATGTTGTGACATTGTGATGCCGTCTTCTGTGTGCCTGTGCCAGGGTTATTCTGAGGTCACCATACGTTGGCAGTTCGTTTCTGTCCCACAGTCAGTACAAGCAGATGGCTGGCCGTGCTGGCCGTGCTGGACTGGATTCTGTCGGAGAAAGTGTGCTGGTTATCAACCCTTCTGACAGGTCTAAGGTAAACATCATTGTCACTTTTTGATTATCTGTCAGTAAGATAGACTATGTTAAATCATACATAAATGTCTAGATTGCACTTTTACTTAACTTTTTGGATTAATCTTTATTCACTTACTTATGCACTAGTTTTTTTCAGAAAACTTTCAGAACGGCTTGCAGTGATCCACTGATGCTCCTGTGTTTATTTGTTGACCAATCAAGCCATGTTGCTTCATTCCTCTTTGTTCTGTACTTTACATCACCTGATGTTGTATATGTTGCTGCTGATGACAGTTGATGGAGTTGGTTGGCGGGTCATCTGATTGCTGTCAAAGTAGTCTTCTCTGTGCCGATGGTAAAGGTCTACGCACACTGCTGCTTACTCTTGTTGGACTCCAGGTTTGCACATGTATTTCTTTGAATGTGTATGCTGCTTACTCTTGTTGGACTCTAGGTTCATCAGTCGGTGACCGGGCGTTCTCGGTTGCTGGACCTCATGTCTGGAACACTCTGCTGGAGGAGATAACGACATCGCAGTCACTCCTTACTTTCCGTCAACAGTTAAAAACCTGGCTCTTCAGGAAATCATATCCGGACATCATTATGTGAACCAGAATTTGTTTGAACTTTACAATTAGCCAGTTCTGCTACTTAGGCAATTTCTGATTGATTGATGAGCTGGCTCTTGGACTGGCCATTCACTTTACTCTGCATTGTATCACAGCAGAGGGAGAGTTCCGCCACATGGAACAGCAGTTGGGGATTACTGGATCGCTGTGTATCGCCATTTGGCAACCAGCGCCAGCCAGCTAGACAAGCTGTATGTAAACAAAATGTTGGCAGATAAACAGACATGGGACGGGCGGACTCATGAAGCAACAGGCTGTATTACTGCCTACTGAGCATACTGCCAGTAAAAGAACTACATATGTGTATATGTTACTGTGTTCTAGCTCCGAGTTAAACCGAAACTACTTGCAATCTGGAGTTACAGTATTCATAACTGTATCATCGTCTGGTTGTTTTTGTGTCATGCTATAGTTGACGGAGACTGAGGCCGATGCTGTGCAGTTTGTGCAGAGGACATTGTGTGCAGTGCAGTCTCAGTCACTGAATGTTGACATAACCACTGTAACACTGTCCTTACTACAGAAGCTTATTGATGATGGCCTCGTCACAAGGAAACGACAAACCAATGCTGCCACTCGACTGGATGTTAGCCGACTTGGAAAAGCAGTCTATAAAGGCGAGTGGCATGGAGTTTCTCAAGCTGTGTATACATGCTGACTGATTTACCACATTGTTTGATCCATATTGTCCCTTTGGTATTTGTAGCTGGTGTGACTGATTTACCACATTGTTTGATCCATATTGTCCCTTTGGTATTTGTAGCTGGTGTGACTGATT
>Ga0126335_1000499_pt1 | contig 19050 bp, 14 predicted proteins | sample OlaspJWI45metaG_FD_108409 | JGI IMG/M metagenome (GOLD analysis project Ga0126335, IMG submission 108409) | Marine gutless worms symbiont microbial communities from Oahu, Hawaii - Olavius sp. 1 OAHU.JWI-45 metaG | ecosystem: Host-associated > Annelida > Digestive system > Unclassified | place... | reverse complement strand
TGGCTCAGAAGTATAATGTGTATCAGAAATGTAGTATGGTAAGCTCAGTTTATCAACACTGTGCTGATTTGTGTTAGCTATGCATTTCTCTCTCTCTCTCTCTCTCTCTCTCTCTCTCTCTCTTTTGTGTTGTTTGTTCTTTCTTGCTGTGTGTTGTTGCATTCGTTGCGAATAAAAGCTATATATACTGAGTCGCGCGATCGACGCTAACCCACTACGCCACCGACTGGCACCGAGGCACCCAATATATACGGAGTACCAAAAAAGTCCACATCTTTACATTACTGTAGTTTCTACAAACGTTGACCTATTTCAATAATATTTGGCACACAGTATACTGAATAAATTTGCAATACAACAATCATTGACATGTCCACCTCACCTGCGTACTGTTGCTACACTACCTTGGGAAAAAATTAATTCATGGTTTTCAGACATTTTGGCTGATCTGATCCATCAAAACGCCGCTAAAACGGTTTAAAAAATTGAAGACGAAATTCGATACTGCAGGCCTGTGTGTTGAAAGAGGAGGCTATTGTGAATGTCCGCTGTAATACTGAGGCTCAGCAAAACAATGACTGTTGAAAAACTGGATCTTTTTTGGTTTGCACAATGGTAATGAGTGAATTTGGTTGACAGAGTTATCATTACAAAATGTAAATTTCCCAAGGTAGTGTGGCAACATTATGTAGGCGAGGTGGCATAAAACTGTTAAATTGCAGATTGTCTCAGTATACTGTGTACAAAATTTTATAGAAATCGGTCAAAGTTTGTACAAACTACAGAAAAATAAAAAATGTGGACATTTTTTTATTGGAACACGGTGTCGAATTATTGAAGTAAGCGATTTAAAACAACTTCTGACCTGTAGCTGATAGAGAATGTCAATGATCGGTACAATGCGAAGACTCATGTAAGTCTTGGTCTGATTGAAAGCGAGATCGAACGAGCACATGATCGCACGTCCGACTTCACGTCCGTTCAACAGCATCGTGTTTATTGGCCCTATACATGCCATTCCAACACGTAACTTAACCTGTAAATTGTAATCGCGTATAATAAAAATCATATAATTATTAAGCAGCATTGAATGCATGAGGCCCGTTGCGACCGATGCTTGATCCCGTAGTGTAGGGAAGTGAGTAAAAATGTTGCCCATTGTAAGTTGACATATAGCATTTTTCACATTTGTTCTCCAGATGGTGTCATAGATTCAATGTGGTCTGTCGCCAAATTACCTCAGTCTCTTGTTATAATCGTTTACAATGTACGTAAATAGGCCTAATATGATTTATTTTGTATTCAATTTCTACAAAAAATCATGTTGTTACGTGTTTAAACGGATAGAGCTTCAGCAGCCAAACAAGAAGCACGTTAAGTGCTGGCCTCAAAACAAGGGTGACACAAAGTGGGTGACACGACCTGAGAGCATGTATGTGACGAGATATGTCTGTACGTAGGTTCGTCCGTGGTAGCCGAACAGCGTTGGTACAAGCAGCGTAGTGATGCAGCGGAATGGCAGAAAAAGCGCAAAACCGGCGCCACAGAACAGCGTGAAGTAAAGAGCCACTTTGATCTGCAGCGAATGAGGTAGCTGCATTCGCTTCAAGACGAACGTGTACAGTCCTGCATTGCACGACAGTTGACAGCGATTTACTATTAGACAATGCACCATTAGAATCAGTCATTCTTCCGCACGGATGCTACTATAATTTCACTCAAAACAGCTCTTTCAGCAATCTGTTATTGGCATTATACTCCAATTCTCCATGTTTCCTTAACGCAGGAGCTTGCAATTATTTCGTACTTGAACCATTAAATCACTACTAAATTAGATCCAGATGACTATAATACTACCAATACAGTGACATTTTTGTGAACACATAACACTATTTATGCATAGTTTTTGAAGTACAACATTTTGCACGTAGACAGTGCAGCTTGACTCCGCATGTGCAAAACAAAATACAAAATGACATACAAAATGCATACAAAATGACAGCACATCACACTCATAAATTTGTCGTTGTGCATCCATCGATTTGTTTGGTTTGACCTAAAACAGGCAAACTCAAGACAAATTCACATAAACTTACACACAGTAAGCCGAAAACACACGAAGCAAGTTCGCGTCATACCGATGCCGACAAAAAGTCCAAGAGGAAAAAAGAAAAGAATCTTGATGCTGCGGTATTCATGCGGTTTGCTCTCTAGCAATCGCTGCCATAGCGACTTCTTCTTGCGAACAACTATACATACACAGAACCGCTTTTTAGCGTGCGACTGCAATGCAACGCACGCTCCCCGTCCGTCCGTCCATCAAAGTCAAACGCCCCCATAGTGATGAAACGAAAAGCTCGTCTGTCAACGTGTCAATTCATTAAGCATTGGCATAGGCTTATGAGCTTGGTACCAAAGCTAGTGACTGTGAACAATGTTATGGCCCGTTATGAAACGTTCACTATAGTACTGTCGTTATTCGTTAAGGCGTGCGGTTATGGCGTCGCCATCTGATGAATGCGTTTACAATATTGATGCTGTGGAATTTTAAATTTCACTCGCCAGTAGGCAGCACTATGACGGACTAGGCACGTTTGGACATCAGAAGTCAAAGAAAGAAAATTGGAAGTCCGCTCAGGTGGTCAACTCTTCCCTAGTCGGAGCAGTCGCACACTCTCTCGGCGAAAAGCTAAACACTTGCGGTAGTGTAGATGCACACTGTGTAGGCCTAGGCTACAGCCTACTGTTTTTTCAGTCTGCCAGGCCTGCAATAAAATGAGAATACGTACAATATATCCCATCAGATGCTGCAAAGCGCTATTTTTGGGAAGCTGACCGAGGAAGTCAGGAGCGTCTATCCCCTAAAGATAATGGAGCAAATTCCCCCTATCCTCCCTCCCACTCTTCTTTCCCCGTCGTCCGTCATCATTCAATTTAAGCGTGGAGTCCAACCAAAATGTGGACTCCAAATGAGAAAGTATGGAGTCCAAAATGGGAAATGTGGAGTGCATTGGTGAAAACGCTATCAACGTAGGCATTCTGACACTTTAAAACGCCCTAAAATTGTTTTCGGCAGGGGCTCCGCCCCGGACCCCGCCAGGGGAGCTTACGACACTCCCCCAGAGCCCCTAGTCGAATGTGGAGGAGGATACCCACTTTCCATTCCCATCTCCCTCGACGCCTACGGCGTCTCGGCTCGGCGCCGCAGCTAAGATTCTCCTTTTGTGGAGTCCCAAAATCCTTAAATTATAGGCCTACTATGATACCCTCCCTTTCTCCTATCTCCATCCCCTTACTGTCCCGTAATCCAGCTACGGCCGAGGGGTCAAGCTCCCACAGTTTTTGGTGTACTTTATGCCTAAATCGAAACACTTTCAGACATAGTGATATGAAACATATTTTTCTGCTTTAATAGTCATTGCGTTGTAAGTAACGGATAAACGTAATAAAACAACTGCTTCTTCCTTCCACGGAGCATACATTTAATTAATAATAAACAGATTTGTATAGCGCCGTAAGGTCGTAACTCCAAAACTTGTATGGTGTAAAGTGTAGACGCCCCTCGAGGAAGTAACGCGTTTTCCAGATCACTCGGAGCCCTCCAAGCAGTGAGCTTCATATGCCTCTGCCGCCTATAGGCGAAAGAGGCATAGTGATCGGTCTGACGCGCCCCCGTCTATCTGTCCGCGCTTCCGTACCGGGTGTGTCTGTGACGGCCGGCGTGGTAGACGCATACTTGTCGTAGACTAGATTTTCTATTTGCTCTAAGCAAATTGCCATATAGGAAAAGGACCTCCTGTCATACCCCAATGAAATTAATTATACTTACAAACTGGACGAGGAGGTGGTCGAGCAGAGACAGCGGTGGCGCCGTACTGTGGGTACCGGTACATCGGCTGTGGCGGAAAACGCATAGGACCCATTGGTGGACGTGGAAAACGTGCGCCTGGATACATCGGTCGCATTCCCGCCCGCATTGGAGCTGGAAAACGCGGACGCTGGCTGGGACCGGGCGGAAAAGGTGGACGCATTCGTTGAGGTTGAGGCGGTCGCTGATATAAGCGCGGTGGACGTTGTGGTGGTGGTGGTGGTAGTGGTGGTGACGGCAGCGGCGGTCTGGGCGTGGCACTGGAAACTCGTGGATTCCCGGGCGGCGGAGGTCCACCTTTAGGCTTAGGTTGACTCATTTCTCTAAGTTTATGGAACTCTATCTATCACAAGCGCCGAAATGCAATAAAACGACGCAAAATCATCGAATTTACATGTAAATCGCCGTATAGAGCACGACACAGAGCACACAGTGCACACTGACGACATAATGACGTCATATACCTGGTATTACGTAATGGGTCAATGCATGCCTACACGGGGTTGAACAGATGTGACAAAATATTTTGCGTAATTAACTAATTATTAGACCAAAACACAAATAATTTTGTACTTATCGTTACCTTTACGGGTTTACGATACCGTATTTTGCTCATGGTTGTTGCACTGTGTGTGCAGGATGCTTACTACTTGCTACTTTAACTAGTTTTAGCCAAGGTCAAGCCTATTATGCAGCATCGAGTAAGCTACACGAGAAACAGGCTGTTGCGATTCACCGAATTCACCGAAGCCGTCAATGATGATACCGACGGCATAAGCATTAAGCAAGCACAGGCTTTCGCCATATAACGCTCACTATCTAAATTATAACTTTTTACTTGGTTTCCGGTTCCAATATCTTATGAATATGAGACATAAAATTATTTAGGCCTAAAGTTGTGCAATTAATGCAACATTGAGGTAAATTATTCTACTTGTCAGATACCCTATTAATATTTCCACACACCAACTTTCTAATATCAAGTCTACTTCATCTTTTGTATAGGCCTAGCATAGAGGCGCCTTCGTCTAAACTCTAAACTTCATTTGCTTTGCTTTGTACAATGTTGATCCTAGTCGACTGCCACCCTGAGTGTCACGCTGGTGGGATGTACAAAAAAGGCTGAACGGTGTAGTTTCTTGGGTACATAGGAAGCACGACGAGGGAGAGGTGGTTCTATGTGGCCATGTCAAATTACTTGGGCCACTTTTTATTTATGTAGGTTTATTATGACAAGTGATTTGTATTTATAGTAGGCCTACTAGTTTACAATGTTTACTGTTAACTCACGAATCTTCTATGTGCATCCAGCATTCGTGCTGCGAAAGGAAATAAATCGTTATTATTATTATTATTATTATTCCATTTGAGGTCATGTCACTTTGTCAAACCCTTCTCAACAAGATGTATTATCGTACCCAACATAATAGTGAGTAGAGTGGGCGTGGTCAGTGGTCACTGTATGGCAATGTAATAAATTTATAGTTGTTGTATTGTTCGTCAGTTAATAATGGTATTGCTATGCATAGTGAAGTAGTTTCTGTTACTGTCATACCACTATTTGGCAGATATTGCATTTATGGTCTTGGTAAAGGTGTCTAGTACGCCCAGTGCTAGAAATGGCCTTTTTCGCGAATTACAAACGACAGCAAACGATGTTAGAAAGGCAGAAAAGACTTAATTTTCTGCCGGAAATGCAATTTAAAGTTACTACTAATTGCGACAACCTTAGCGGGATAGAGTATAAAACATGGGACAACGGTTTGCAATAGGTCCGGTGCTGATAATCGCCATTTTTACGACTTACAAATGATAACAAGGCCAGAGGTGTCAAGGCCACCGCCCCAAAACCAAGGTCGAGACTGAGAATGCTACAACTAAAGTTAAATGCCAGAGTGAAGCCATTTCTTCAGTTTGGAGTCATCTTTGCTATTCTCTGTAAAGACTGCAATAACATACTAGTGATACTACTGATGATGATGGTAGTTCCTTAATTAAAACACAGTATGAAGAACATTTAATACATTGTGTGTTCTGTATTCTTTTCTAGAACAGCAGCAACTGAATTCAATTCACTTTCACAGTTCTGTAGTGCATTATGTATCACAGCGGTTGGCCTTGTGATTTCTGCCAAGGCCAGAGCGTTCATGGCCAAGGCCAGGCAATCCCAAGTCAAGTAGTATAAACTCTGTGTTACTGTTTATGCACTGTGATGAGTACAGCATAGAGTGAATGCTGCGACAAAGTTTTCATCTTCTCAGCTGTCTGTCACTTGTGACTAAGACTTCTGCCATTGCTGGTGTATGTCATCCTCGAGCTCACTACTGCTCAATAATGGCTGGGGAGAAAAGTCCATTGTCGATTGGTGTTAAGTACCTCAGGTAAGAGCAAATAAGTCTACATGTTAAATGCACATGAATTTTTGGTGCTTCATTTATTTGTTCTCATGACACCACAACAAGCAGCTCTAGCAGTCAGAACATTGAGAAGGTACAACCAGGCTTATCAGCATGCACTCATAGTTGATCTTAGTTGTGTGTTGTATAAACTGGAAATATTACTATTAGGGCTGTCAAGTTAATGCATTAACAAACACGTTAACTTGACAATTCTTCTTACATAATAAATAGATTAACACTTGTAGCAACAATGCTGCTGTCAAGGACTTGAGGTCCGAAGATAAGGACAAGAACTTAAAAACTCAAACTTCAAATCAGTTACATTTTCAGCAAGATGTTAATCCTTGGTCTTGGGATTGCCCGTGTCTAATTGCATGTAAGAAAATCGGTAAAATTAACATTCTCAATAGACTTTCTAAAACTACAATTTTTCATGGTTTGTAATTTGTATATGGACTCCTTTGGAGAAAAGTAACAGTACGATGGTGCACTTGTAGTGTGCTACCTACAATGATAATGAGGGCATTATACATTTTAGTTGTTTAATGTTATAAATGTAAAAAAAATTTGCAGTTTAAAAATCGCTTTTTGAGGAAGACAGCTGTAGACACACACAGCTCAAACAGCAAAATCACATTGCCTAAATGTCAATGTGCTGCAAAGTAATATAATCTTTTGTGATATTTGCTGTTTTATCTGTGCGAGTTTGCAGGTGTTGTCCTTGAAAATGCTGTAAACTTCTAAGTTTTTTTACATTTATATTTGCTATTTCTCTGTCTGTACACGAATGTATACAAAATTGCAACGAAACATATAATTACATAGCACACATATTAATTAGTCGTTGAGGCATTTTTAATCACATTAACACATGCGTGAATTTTTTAAATTGCGCATTAATGCACGTTTGATGCACAATGTATTTGTGTCGTTTGTGTTGCACACATGAAATAATACAACTGTTATATAAGCTGCTATTGTGTGGCAGACTTGGCAGTGGTTATTGGTCTCATTAGTGCTTGCAGCTGGCATGTGAATTTCTCACATTGACCGACAATGATCTCATTTAGTACAACCTGGTCCCATTATCTGCCCGGCAACTGTCCTTGTATTGTTGGCATCTCGGCATATTTTAGTCAGAATCAAACAACCTGGTGTTGTTCGATTTTGCAAAGCTTCCAGTTATGTGTCTGTAGTTTTTTGTCAGTGCGTTAGTTATTTTAACAGCATTAATTTTTTAATTGCGATTAATTTTGTAACACGTTAACGTGTTTGTTATTGCATTCATTTGACAGCCCTAATATTAATACTTCCAGTTTTCAAAAGCCGATTTTTATTTCCGGTTTTGATTTTGATAATTCATTCGACACCAGGATGTCATTCTGTGTCTGTTTTCCAAAGTTGTCCACATCAGACACCACCGCGGGCCGAGTTATGATGTCACATGCATTTTTCAAGATGGTGGCCACAGCGCCGCAAGTTAGGTTCTGATTTCGAGTTTGGTGAAATAACACATTAGTATAGGTCAAAGGTTATATGCACACCAAATTTGGTCAAAATCTGCCAGTTTACATCTGAGTTAAAACTACTTCCGGTTTGGAAAACAAACAGTCGCCATATTAGATTTTTACTTCTGGTTTTGATTTTGACCATTTGTTTGTCATCGGGATATCATTCTGCATCTGAGTTTCAAATTGCATCCAAGTTGTATCACTGCAGGTCGAGTTATGACGTCATATGCATTTTTCAAGATGGTGGCTGTGGCGCCACAAATTAACTTCTGGTTTCGAGTTTGGTGAAAGAACTCGTTAGTAATGTAATGTAATGTAATGTAATGTAATGTAAATTTATATAGCGCGTAGTCATAAAAAAATCTCGCACGCGCTAAACACTATGGAGCCGACACTGTTGTGTAAACAGAACTGTCTTTAAATGCCGTCGGAAGCAAGCATCGCTGATTGTCGGGTCCCCGAATGCAACAGGAAGACTGTTCCACGCTGTGGGACCTGCAACAGAAAATGCTCGATGGCCATATTGGTCAATCTGTAACGTGGGACCACCAGTGTGTTCTGTTGAGCAGACCGAAGACGCTGCCGTGACACAATAGCGCTGACTGGGATGACATGGTTCGACAAATAGTTCGGAGCACGGCCGTTCAGACACCGATGAACAGTGACGATCAGCTTGAACGCAACACGGTCAGGAACGTCAAGCCAGTGTAACTCGTCATGTAGTAGCTGCGAGAGACTGCGGTCGAACTTACAAGTATTGCTGGCAACACAGGCTGCGGCATTTAACACACGTTGTAGTTTGTCAGTCGTCGTCTTTGGCGCCGCTGCAAGGACTGAGTTGCAATAATCGACGCGCATCGAGACGAGCGCATGCACAAGTGTTGTCACGGACTGGTTGTCCAGTGTAGGCTAAAGGCTATTTTGCATGCCAAATTTAGTCGAAATCCGTCATTTTTTGGCTGAGTTAAAACTACTTTTGGTTTCGAAATACAAACGGCTGCCATATTGGATTTTTACTTCCGGTTTTGATTTTAAACATTTATTCGTCATTGAGATGTCATTCTGCATCTGTGTACCAAATTTCGTGCAAATCGGACCACTGCGGGCTGAGTTATGACGTCATATGCATTTTTCAAGATGGTGGCCGTCCGCCATTTTGGATTTGATATAAGATGTGATAGATCACCCACGAAGTATCTGTGGTGGTCTTAATTTGACCTGCAAGTTTCGTCTTCATCGGATTTACAGTTCTGTTGATGTACTGTGGCATTTTTGCTTGAATTTCACGTCTGTGCTTGTGCAATATCACGGTGAAATCTACTTCCAGTCTAGAAACCAATCACATATTTGGATTCAGGGGGGTCGAGTTGCCTATTTAGCATCCAACTTTCAAAGGCATAGCTTTATGAATAAGGGACGTTTTCTCTCAGAACCAGCAATGTTATGACCCTTTTTGAGCGGAAATTGTCCCGTCAAAAATGCCCCCAAAATCAACGTTTTTTGGGGGGATGGGGTAAAAATGTAACGATTTATTTTTGATACCCCCAAAAAGCACATCATTGCGCAAAATGACGTCATGTGATGTATTGAGAGTCAAAATCGCTGCAGGCACCAACGTGGTAGAGAGTTATCAGAACCCCAAAAAATTTCATGGGCAACTTCACACACGTAGAAGGCAAAAACGCCTAATCCGATCAGGACCAAATTTTGCGCAGGCGTAGATGTCCTCTACATAATCACAATTTTGGTGACGATCGGTTTGAAGGTTTTTTGCCATGTGGTCAAATTTTCAGTTTTTCTATTGACTTTCACTGTCGCGTGCCAGAGTGTGATGTAAGGTGGTCAGAGCAAGGTAAGGTTGGAGAATGGCTGGTAAAATGTTTTGTGTGGGTTCCGGGGGTTAGAATAGACCACTCCGTCTCCTGGCCAGATGTCGTAAAAGGCAACTAAATCAGGCACCCATCTACCTCCTTGTCCTCATATGATTACTGATGATGGCTGGAGTAAAAGAGGGGTCATTAACACAGCTGCTGTAGTTACTATAGCACAGTGCAATACTCTTGTTGTGCGATGTTCTAGGCAGCTTATTGGTCCAGCAGATTGGGTTTTTGTCACACTGGGACCCTTATGCTGTGATTAGCCTAGAGGCGATTGCCTACAGTTCATATTGTAACACAGTGGAGTGGTTCTAGTGGAATTGAAGCCTCTCTCAGTGGCCAACTGGCTTTCTTCAGTGCTGTGACACTGTTGGTTGGGTCATCTGACCTGTAAAAATCGTCCCTGAAATGACGAATGGGACGTTAAACCTGTACTCACTTACTTTCTGTGTGCAATGTGCGTGGTTTTACTCATTTTCCATAACATAGCAACAGCTTTGGAAACAAAAAGACACTTTTAAGATAATATTTTCTTAGACTGTTTCATACAGTTTAATTTGTTGAGTAACAGTCACAGTTTTGTGGACAATTTTAAAAGTTTGGTGTTGTTTATTGCAGCCAGACTGAAGCGCAGGCCATTGACCAAGAGCTGTTTACAGAGTATGCCTTCAGCGTTGATCAGCTGATGGAACTTGCTGGATTCAGTTGTGCTGTCTCATTTGCCAAGGTCTGCTCTGTCATCTTTGCCATCTTTGTGCTTTCATTTGCTGCTTGTTTACCATTTAAGTATGCAGTTTACTACTTATTTTGTATTAGTATAACCCATTAGGAAACCTAAACTCCGGGCACAAGCCCGGAGAGCGGAGCTCATTGCAAGCGACGTAGAGATGAGAGGACGTTAAACATCTTATGTAAGGTGTGCATGTATAAAGTGTCTCTTACCTTTGCCCTTACCCTTACCCTTACCCTTACCTTTACCTTTACCTTTACCTATAAAGTGTCGAGTGGGACGTTAAACATCACTTCGTGACAGCCAGACTTTCGCTTCGCGAAAGGCAGATTTTCGTTACGTGACACGGTTTTGTGACAGATTTTTGTGACAGGTAAAATCTACACACTAGTCAGCGGGTGCCAACCACATAGAATACAATAGTACGCGCGCTTGTGCGTGATCTTACTATGGGCCCGTAGGCCTGCGGCCTACCGGGCTTTGCCCGGTATTAGTTGTTGTTTAATTATTTGTTTAACATCAATGATATATTCACATTTTGCATTGTTTGTTTTTTGGTTTTGTTTTAAATTTGGGTTTATTACCTTGTCTAGGTCTATGTATGTTATTACACTTTTACTGCTAACTTAAAGTGAATTGCTGGTGTAGAAGTATTGTTACTGTTATTCTAGAAATCACGTGATATTTTGAGATTTGCATTATATTGGTAGATGTTGGCTTATCCAGTTGACTAAGGCAGTTTATTAAATTAATGTGTTTTTTTGTTTAGACCAGTGTTGAAAAATGTCAGACTGTAGGGGTTACAAGAAATCGTAAATTGATGCAATATTCGTTGCTGTTATATTGTTACAGTTATACATTTACTGTGAAACCTGCTGTTAGGTATATTCGAAAGAAAGTTTGTCAAAGGCGAATGGCTCTGTGTTAGTGGTTTGTGGCCCTGGAAACAATGGCGGAGATGGCTTGGTTTGTGCCAGGCACCTCAAAATGTTTGTAAGTGGTATTGTTTTTGCGATTGCTTAGGTTTTTGTTGTGAGTTTACAACCAATAAAAGAAATTATTATTACCTTTGCACCAGTCAATGTTTGCAAAGCAGGCCTCGCTTTTAAAAGCTTTCATCAGCCGCAGTGAATCTCTCTGTTTGCACATAAACTTAGAAACTACTGATCAGAAATTCATACAAAGTGACATGAATATGTATATCATTAATGCTGGGATTTGTTGGATTTTGATGACATTTGACCTTGACCTTTGCCTTTGGGAGCTATATTGGTGAAGATTGCAGGAGTGGGAGGGTACTGTAGCACCAGAAACAACATGCTAAACATTTATAGAGCTGCCATTACTGTATACAGGCAGTGAAGTTGGGACTTGATTGCTATGTGCAGGGCTACAATCCAAGCATTTACTACCCAAAGCGAACAGACAAGCCACTCTACCATGCTCTGACAACACAGTGTATCAAGATGGGTTTGTCCTTTATTGACACAGCACCATCAGCTGATGTCATCTCTCGAAACTATGACGTGATTGTGGATGCATTGTTTGGATTCAGTTTTCAGGGTCCACCACGTGGCGAGTTTGCAACCGTCATTAGCAACATCGTTGACTCTCGTGTGCCTGTACTTAGTGTCGATGTTCCGTCAGGTGCAACTGAATTCTCATTTCTCAGAGCTGTGCTTCGAGTCTCACTTTTAGCTGCTCCGTCCAGCTATTACTAAATCTCTTTTATTGCCAGAGACTGTTCGTACCACTTTAGGACTTAAATTTTGGATGCAATATTATTCATAAATGCTGTAAAACTGATTTTTTGGCTACTTGCAGGTGATAGCTAAAGTCAATTTTAAGTCACATAGCCAAAGATGTGCACTCATTTTTAAACACCAAAACACATTGAAATCAAAGTACATATATCAAGTTTAACATGTATGTAGTTGGTTGTGCAAGAATAGATGTGGACGGGTTTACCCGGATGATATCATCCAAGAGGCCAAAGTAATTTGCATCGAATAACCCCACACACGGCATGAACTGCCGAGTTCAGCCATGTGACAGACAGACAGATGAACAGACAGACTGACAGACAGACCCTGCAAACGTCGGTAACAATAGTCTGCAACTCATGCATTCAATCAGCTTAGAAATGGACAAATTTAACAAACTATGCTGTGATATAATGAAGAGATAATGACATGGAAGCTTTGAGACGGTTACCTTTTACTTAATAAGAAGACACAAGCAACAAACATATCTATAACTAACTGTATGTGTGTGTTACTGATATAGGTTGGGATGTGGAACAAGGAAACACATCGGGTATACAGCCTGAAGTTCTGGTTTCGCTCACTGCTCCAAAGATGTGTGCTCATCTGTTCAAGGGCAAGCGGCATTTCCTTGGCGGCCGATTTGTTCCGCCAGAACTGGCAGCAAAGTACCAGCTGAACTTGCCACAATATCCAGGCACCGAACCTGTTGTTGAGTTACGCATGAACTGCTGACATCTCTCCCATTTTCCTGGCTGCCATTTTTGGATTTTTCTTGGATTTATTTATGCTTATTGTTTTCTTCATCATTCTTTGTTAGTCGTCTAGTTTTGTTTCATCTACACAATGAAATATCAGACAGTCTTCTTGTGCCATGATCTAGGACTAGTAGTGAACAAAAGTAAGGGTATTGGTTGATGCTTTCTGTAGGTAGTCAGCACATAGCTATTTTGTTTACTTGTGAGCTCACTGATAGGCTGCCATTAATTTTTGCCAGTGGCACATCTATATGGAACAAAAGCCGTGTGGTCATGCCCCCTAAAAGTCATAGTGGTGCATGCTGAATGGCCAAGTTACACTCTAATCAGTATGGGAAACATAATGGTTTTTTGTTGCCAAAGAAAACTTCAAAGAGCCACAGCATAACATGTAAACAGTGTTGAAAATGCTGCCCGTTGGTGTGTCACCATTGTATGACATCTTAAAACTGGTTAATTTCTAACTTGTCAGAGAACAGCAGATTAGCACTACTAACTATGCACAGGAGTTTTGTTTTCCTGCTGTTACTGAACACGTGTTGGAGCACGTCATTACCAGCTGCGCGCTTGCTGCGAGCAGGTATCGGTATTGTTTTTGGTGACGTCTGTCTGTGCATATGTGCATCAGTCCACACAAAATGTCGAAAACTACTGATCAGAAATTGATGTAACTTGGTAGGAATATGCCCCATGGTGAACGCTAGAGGTGGTTCGAAGTTGATGACATTTGACCTTTGACCCTGAGAGCTATTTTCGTACTTTTTCAATTCAAGCTATATATTTCGAATGGCTTGACTTAGCAACTTCATTTTCAGTTTGGAGATACACCTTCAGAATATTTAGGTCACAGTTCAGTTTCAAGGTCATGTGTCTAAGTTCAAGGTCACGGCAGCGAAAAAGCGGTAGCGTGCTACTCAAAAGTTACTGGCCGCAAATTGCTGGGGCTTGATCGGAATGTCTGTTACGATAATGCTCAAAATAATTCGGAGCTTTTGGCATCTTGACCTTGACCTTTGACCTTGAGACATATTTTCGTATTTTTGAAAACTCTAGCTGTAAGTTTTGAATGCCTTAAGCTGGCAGCTTCATTTTCTTGTGAGGGTACATCTTTAGAATATCTACGTCGCCTTCTAGTTTCAAGTTTATAGGGTTAATGGCACGGTCGCGAAACGGCAGCAGGGCACAGGCTTGTGCTTCCCTTGAACACAGTTTAATGTGCATTGTATTACGACAGTAAATTAGTGAAATGTTCAGCCTCAGCCTGCCATATTCGTGTCTGGTGGTCACAGGTCGTGAAAACCGAAAAGTTAGCTACAATAACTGATTATCCGCTAATTCAAAAGTTAGGTTCGCATCCCACGATCCAAACGGCTCGTCTCCATCTTGCAATCGATAGTCGTTCTTTGCAGGTGGCCGAGGAACGAAAACCGGTTAGGATGAGCAACCGTAATGCAACGTCGGAGGGATGCGTGTAAACTGCTCAGCAGCCTTCACGTTCTCACCATCAAAAGCACTACAGTGCAGCCGATCCCGTATTGCGTCGTATAACGTCTTTGAGTCGATTTTAAATTTTGTAACGGCTTTCCATAACCATGTAGTGCCGCAAATTCTACTCCCGCATTTTCCACCCCTGTCACATCGTGCCGCATTTTTCACTCCTGCATATTCCACTTCCACATTTTCAGCGTCCCCGCAGAATAGAATAAATCTTAACGCATCGCATCCGATATTTAAACAAAATTATGTGCACTGAATTCTGAACATATCCTCGAAAAAACTGCAAAATCACGTTAGAAAACATTCACTAGGCGTAACAGTGGAGTTCTTAATCTTCAAATGTCGACCACAAAGTATATGAGTTGTCATCACGTTAATTAGTGCAGTCACTGGCCCGGAAGTGACCTTTGCTGACAGGACAACGCTCCTGACTGAGGCCTGCCCATAGGGCGCGTGAAAACTGTACAACTACCCGTCAAACACCAGATTTGATCTCTCCAACTCCATGGCCAGCCAACAGTCCTGACCTCAGCCCATTAGACTACCGGATCTGAGGAAAGCTGCAGGACTCAGGAACGTGTGTACCGCAGCCGGATTCATGACGTTGCCCAGCTGAAGTCGCGTGTTATCGAAAAGTGGGAATATTTCAAGTTTTCAACTAAATGATAAATTGATCATCGAAGCAGTCACGTCTTCAAGCTTGCATATGAACACGTGGAGAATATCTTGAACTTTAAATATATTTGACAGTCACATGTCTAAACGTTGTCAATAGTGGACACTTCATGTTTTCGGGTGATCTCGCCAAACTTGCTATAACTTTTGCAGACGTTGACGGATTTTACTGAAATTCGGTGATTTGTTTGCGATTAAATGTCATATTGTTGGTGCAGAATTTTGTTAAAATCTGACGTTTGCCGTAGTTATAAAAGTGTATGCACTGGTTTATTTTTTTCCCGGACACACACACTGTCAAATAGTTTTAGGCCGCATCGAATGCATTTGAACCAGCCTAATTGCGACCGATGATCCTGTAGCGTGTGTCAATCTGTCAGTCACGCAGCTGCGCTGTGCAAAAACTGCTGAGCGGATCGAGGTCCTGTTTAGATCGGAGATTCATGCGAACTCAAGGCACATTGTGTTAGATGTCTTGTTTGTGTCATCTACTCGAAGGTAGGACATGTGCCCACCCGGACATCTGCCCACCTAGGACATTCGCCCAACCGGACAAAAGCCCACACGGCGGCTATATTAGTCTGTGTATAAGGTCTATATAATAGGCCTAGTTTGTATCTTTGTGTAAGATCGTTTGTTGTAAATTAATGTAAATAAGAAGTAGGTCTGAAAGAAAGTTTCTTACTGAGAAGTAAATAGGCCTATAGGCTAATTTGTTTATAGGGGATGTCCCTGCATGCAAAAGCACAAGTATAAGCAGCGCTGAAACGACGTGAATGAAAAACAATCCTGAGCACTCCCATCTAATGCGATCTTTTTTGGTATATTTTCTGGTGTGCATATATCCGTTGAAACAGCTCCTTCCCGCCATTTGGTAAATCTAAAAGCTCCCTAGTCACAAACAAGTGCAATACTCGACGCTTTATATATCACTGTTGTGTGCCATGTGCGGTTAATCGCCACCTTGGGTGGGCGAATGTCCTAGTGGGCCATGTCCGGACACCATCTACGCGACTACAGTTAGATTGTTCCACGGGCTGTGGCGAAACTCGTATGTCACCTTTGATCGAATATATGATAGGCCTATGTGGATTTTATACAAAACGGATGCGCCATTGTTCTAACATCTAATGCAGTGCCACAAAGTTTTAGGTACTCTAATATAGTGTTCTGTAAAATGTAAGTGACGAGCCGCATATTTTGTCAGCGATCGCGACTATTAGAGAGCGACTTGCAGACTTCGGGCTTCTAGAAGTCGCTACGATAAGGAACTGAAACAGCAGGATAAAGTTTTTGAAGTCAACACTGGAGGTGAAGTGCTGCGTCAGTTCAGCGGTTCACGTCTGTCACCACTCGGCCGTACCCCACGCATCGCGGTTGACTCTAACGGTAACGTACTTGTAGCGGACCACCTCCAGAGTTGTATTCTGCTGCTCGACGGTCGACCCTCAGCTTTCCGTGCATCGCGTCATCATCGATGAACATCAGCTGAACTACAAATGGCCGCCGTGTTTGTGCTACACAGAAACGTCAGGACAACTGCTGGTTGGGTTATATGGAGGCGGCGTCCGCATCACCGTAATTGATGTACTTCGTCGCTAGATAAATGCGAAAAGCACATTTAATAGTGTAAAGTACTGACTTATGTATAGCCGCGACGTGCAGCGAATGCATACCTGTGACTTACTTGTTAAAGACTGTGCGAAAACTCTCAACTTGTCAGAAAACTCAAAATAAATTTATATTAGGCCTATTTTATTTTCACATCGTACAGTTGTATCTGCATTAAAAAATAAGTTGGCCCACATGAAACTACGCATATTTCAAAGTGTGGATAAAACGTATACAAGAGGCCAAAGTAATTTGGCAAATGCTGCATCGAATGCGTAAGCTTACCCCTCCCTTTCGCGGCTCACCGTGGGGGATCGTGACTGCCGTCTAACACAATGTTCCTTGGGCCCCCAGAGTCTTCATCCCAAACAGGACCTCAATCCGTCTACCGGATTTTGCACACGAAAGACGAGTGAAGCCGCGTGACAGACAGACCGACAGACTTACAGACAGGAACATCGGTAGCAATAGTCTGTATCGCATGCATTCGATGCAGCGTAAAACGCATTGGCCTCATGATATTCGCGTTGGCTGCAGTAGGCCTATCCCCCACGTTGGCCAACTCATTTCTCAACAGTGTCAACTGGAGTCTGCATGAGAGCTCCCTAAACTACGGTAGACATGCCTAGTAGAAATTGGTTCCAGTCGTTGCTAAGCCCGCTTTCAGACTCAATTGCTAGACATTGCATGTTCATGTGCGGGCCTGCCACTCCCACTCGAGGTGTTGGCATGCATGCGACACAAAGGAATCAATCGCCCGGTGAATGGAGATCGTTGCTGTCATTGGTTGTGGCCCGGGCGTGCCACACGCCATAGCAACGCCGCGCCCGGAGCCCAATGAACTCTGCATCGATCTGTTTGCTCCATCGCCGTCCGCGCGTGTCCCAGTGTTTGTTTACATGTCGTCATGACAACGGCTCACACTTCCGCGCAGCGCGCACCTGCTGACTGACCGACTCACCGTGTCACCAAGGTATACGTTCGCAGTGTGATAAAGAAAACTCGTGTTGATGACGAATCTTTTTGCATGCGTCGGTATTTTATTGTCTGAAGGCATAATAACAACCAACATAACTCTACTCGTATTTAAGTGCAGAAGAGTCTGTTATCTTAGAAAGAACAATTGCTGTTGGACTTGTCGCGTACGAGTACAAACGTCGCGTTGCTAAGGACGCCGAGACCGACAGGCAGTGCCATATAAGACCCAGCCCGTGTGACCGCTAGCCGAGCTGCCTTAAGGACAGAGCGCTGAAGTGTGTCAGTGACAGTTTGTATGATTCGTCGTAAAACAACTCAACAAAATGCGTGAAATCGTGCACATCCAGGCTGGCCAGTGTGGCAACCAGATCGGCGCCAAGGTGAATATTAAACTTGTTGTAAAAAGCTACAAATCTGTTAGTATTTACGCTGCGTGCTAGGCTGGTTAAAGATGAGTGCGACATGTCTGAACTTGTACTCATGTCCATACATTCTTAACTGGAAGAATTTTTGGTGTACAGTATACTTTTTTGAACTTTGCTATTATAAGTTGTTTGATTTTTAAAATAATCATTGCTGTCAATAGGCCTACACAGTACTAAGTGTGTATGAGTTTGTATAATTGTTAATTTGCAGTTCTGGGAGGTGATCTCTGATGAGCATGGCATTGACCCAACAGGTACCTATCACGGTGACTCCGACTTGCAGCTGGAGCGCATCAATGTCTACTACAACGAGGCTACGGGTATGCCACTGATTAGGCCAATTCTAATGTAAGAAAATAATTGTTAATAAATTTTTTCAGTCACCTTGAAACACTTAATTGAAGATGCAGTTTGGTTGTCTTTATGTGTTTTAGGCACTTTTAGGCTGCATCTAACAAGCGGTATGCTGAAACTGTCTGGAATTTCCTATGTCCTTAAGATTTTTATTTCTATGCCCGACTGTAGGCGACAGAGGCATTGTGCCATCGGCCGGCGCCGTCCGTGCTTTTGTCTTTTACGACCGGCGAGGCATAGTAAGTAAGTAAGCAACAAGAATACTTCTGTAGTGCTACATATCGATCTGTCACACAGCATCGTGCTCTCAGTGTAATAAAGAATAAAGAGCTCGCCATTGTATTTTGTGTTCTATATACCGCCTGGCTTCATCTGAAATGCAACTGTAACAAATACAACTACTGTACTGTATTTATAAGGGTGTTGTAAGTCTGTTTCATTCTGTAGTCAGTCTAGCGATACTGCGTGTGGTCCAGGTGGCAAGTATGTGCCTCGTGCCATTCTGATTGATCTGGAGCCAGGCACGATGGACTCCGTCCGCTCTGGTCCATTTGGCCAGATTTTCCGCCCAGACAACTTTGTGTTTGGTCAGAGTGGTGCCGGC
>Ga0126335_1000498_pt1 | contig 19060 bp, 10 predicted proteins | sample OlaspJWI45metaG_FD_108409 | JGI IMG/M metagenome (GOLD analysis project Ga0126335, IMG submission 108409) | Marine gutless worms symbiont microbial communities from Oahu, Hawaii - Olavius sp. 1 OAHU.JWI-45 metaG | ecosystem: Host-associated > Annelida > Digestive system > Unclassified | place... | reverse complement strand
TTCAACTTTATACTTATCCATTTCGCGTTCAATAGACGGTGGTCGTGCGTTTTCAACCCTGGAAATTTGGTCCTGCGTTTTCCAGTCCCGTGAATTCCACCCATGCGCTTTGGTCCAGTGTTTACCAGTCACGTCTTTTCCACCTCTGCGATTTGGTCCCACGTTTTCCAGTCCTGCGTTTTCCACCCCCGTATTTTTCATGGTCCCGCGTTCTCGTCCCGCGTTTTCAGCGTCCCCGTAGGTGCGTCTACCGTCTACACGTAAAATGAACACATTACGCGCCTACTCTTTCCCATCTACCACTCGTATTTCTTTGGCTGTCTTGTACGAATGGCTACAAACTTTTCTATTCTCGGGTTTCTCCGCGAACGGCATAAATTTCAGTAACAATAATCATGTCTTGCGAACTGCGATTAGATCTTGGTGACATTAACGTCATTAATCCGCAGTGGACGAGTTGGAGACCGGACCCACGTAGAATCGTCATGTTTGACTGGCACCGCCGCCGGCGGACACGTGAGGTTAATTTGTGTACAGATAACTTCAATAGCAAAAATAACTTCCGTTAATTAGTAGTACCATTAATCCCGAGAAGTCACATAAATTGAGATCATCAATTCTTTTATGCTCCACCAGAATGAATGTACTCCAAGTTTCAGTTCATCGGAGATGCATCGTGTATACACTGGGCACAACAACTGATCGTCCTCGTCTACTAAAATTTTTCAACATTTATTTTTGGCAGTATACTTGATAAACGTGCGAGATGTACATTTGTATCTTGAGAGCTTGGTCGGTGTGATTTTAAAAAAACATTGCAAAAATAACCGACCATATATTGCTATTATCTGACAAATTTGTAGTTTGTATACACTGCATGATAGCGTTTGGCCACATGTGTTAGTCTGTGTTGTCATAATACGCAGATATCGATAATTTGATCAAGCGTATTAATATGGGTGTATTGATGGGTCGCTCGTGTACAGACGTAATGGAAAGCGAGAAGGGCCGAGGCTACCCGAACATCATGAGTCATGTCGACTGCGGTCGTCGTCGTAGCGGACTCCGATCTTCGTCGTCGACGGACCTCGCGGTTACGCACCAAGTTTGCCGATCGCGCTTACGCGTACGCCGGCCGTGGAACATTCTCTCTATCCGAGGACTTACGTGCTGTCACTGATCCTGGACTGTTCAGAAAAACATCTTAAACACACTTTTCAGTTCGGCGTTTGATGTCTGTTGACGATGTTAATGACTATGTAATGCACCTATGTCCTATCATTGTAATAGGCGCACTACAAATTTTACTACGACGATGATGATGGTGCCTCTGCCTTCTCTGCACGCGAAGTTGGTTCTCATTTACCCACCATGAAGGGATGGAAGGCTGAGTTGGCCTAGTGACGCCCGTAGCATAGTGTAGCGGAAACGACCTTTAATTACGGTCGTTCGTACGTGTGAAAGACTGACAAGGGCCGAACGCGGATACATACACCTTAGACGTCCAGCACAGAAGCCTTGCAACAGTCGCCCTGCCTTGCCTTGCCATTAGTGTTCATTCGCGGAATTAGTAATTAAAGCGCGCAGTTCGACAGCGCTATACACCAGCCTAACTAGTAGCTAGCAATCTCATTACGACGAATGGACTTTTCTCGCGGACGTCACGGCGACACGCACTGTGATGCATGGGGCCTGCTCTGGTGAACAAACTACGACGTAATGGACGGCAACTGCAGAAAACTACAACACGAAATGTTAACGTCGTGTGTCATCGCCTGTATCTAGTTATAACGATGTTCCAGTACCGCGGTCTGTCTGTATGTCACGCGCCTGCAAAAACGGCTGAACAGAGCGAAGTCTTGTTTAGGGTTTACGGTGTTGGGGCGTGAATAAAAATTGATATGCTATCGCATGTGTCGTCAATCGTCATAATTAACTTTGGGCTCAACGCACGCTGGACTCTTGCTTCTTCTCAAATACATGGTTCCATTATTTTAGTTTCATCGATTGCAGAGTAGCTCAGCTCTTAACACCTGTCCACGGTGAAAGTTCCCACTACATCATATAAATCGTGTCCCGTCCGTCAAGGCACGTCTTGCAGGACAAACAGACTCAGCTCAGCGACGCAGCGCGTCTGCGGCGTAATTACTACTTGGACGGCGCTGTCGCCATTATCACCCAGCAGCAGCAGCTCGCCAGCCGAGCAACACTCACCAGCTGGCTCGTATTTAATGGCGCAATGCGCGACTCAGAGGCGGCGAATAAAATCGCGGCCGCATATTATACAAGAGCAGACAGAATAAGGTCGTCCAATGACCCAAGAACAGCACTCAGCCATTAGCCTCGTCACGTCTCGGGATGCTATCATTTCGCAGTGCTATTTCAGTTTTAGTTTTAGTTCCAGTTTCGATGGACTGGAACAACACTGTCACTTCGGCTTGAAAAGTTGGTCTCGTTAGGCGTACATCAATAAGACAGACCGCAGACCACATGATCCCCGTCTCGAACAGTAAAAGCTGTGGTGGCGCCATCTGGCGAGTGACGACAATAAAAACAAGATTGCCTTTAAATCAAAGGCGAACCAACAACCTCGATCGTGATATTTTTGCTCCTGTGACCTTGATCTGGACAAGATGGCCTTAATATACTTTTAGGGGAAAACTCGAGAGAAGAAAACGTTAAATATTAGCGCTCCACATCGTATCGTATCGAGACGGAATGTATTTTAGGGTTTGCATCGAAGTGGATGCTCATAGTTTAAATTGTGTAGTATACATTCACTGGTGCAACGAAACAGGAGGCATTTGTGCGGTTTCTAAGCTTCAGAGAGAGCCAACTGATATCGGCCGGTGTGCGGCGTGTACACTACACGGTGTTGACGTGCTGTGGCCAGCTGTAATTGCCGGCGAACAGTCTCGCTAATGCTGCATCACCGACCGGCGGCCCGGCTGACTCGGATCATTACCGGTACACGAGGCCCCGCCCGGCCTCGGTCGCTTGTGCTCGCTCATTACCGAACGAACCACGGTGCGAGCGGTCGGGTGTACCGCGCCCCAGAGGCTAGCAGCAGCAGCAGCAGCCGTGGCGCACGGGGATAATTACTGAGCAGTCGGTCGGCTACGGCGTAATCACATCTGCAGCGATGCCGACCAGCCAGCCGGCTTACCGCAGAATCACGGAGCAACGAACGAACGACTACTGTGTACTGTTGTAGCAAGCCACACAAAGCCCTCCAGCGGTCGGCTGAGACCTATAGCAGGATCTTTCTAATTTGCGTTAGTCTAAAATAATGTCAGTCAAGACACATCGCAGGTTCGACAACGCCTGTTCCACTTCCACGCAACTAGTCTGTCAAGTTGTTCACGTATGTGTGCCTGTCAAGAAGATATTATAAAAATACAAGATACATCTGCCTATTGCCTAATAATACTCTTGAGATTTTAAGGTGCTTTTTTGCGCACTAAATTCATATTTCATACGACCAAATATCCTAAATTTTCCTCAACCATGTAACTCATACGACGACAAAATAAATATCTTCACTCCTACAAATAAATTTAGATGTTTTTCATTGCTTTCTTTTGCATCCCTGCAGCATCGTAGGTTCACTCACCGAGAGGCATGACAACCTTTACTACGGTAACGTGAAGCCGGTGACGACTGACGCGGAGAATAAGATTGCCGAATGTCGCTTGATATTGCGGTCGGTGGACGTCACACAGAAATTGCCGCTGCCCACACGCTCGTTCCGCGATGATCAGATAACGCTGTCCGAGAGAAATTAAAACGGCGACGACTGACAGACAGACAGACGGACGGACGGACAGAAGAACGGACATCAGTGACGCGATCTGCGGTCACCGAACGAATTACGGCGCCGCAAAACGCGGTTACGCGGCCGCCCAGTGCGCGCACCTGCCTGACGCGTATCGGTAAATTGCGAAATGAGTTCGGTAATGACGAGCGCGATGTCCGCTGACCGGCAAGCAATCATGCCGGCGTGCCGCGCGCTCGTAAGTGGTCCTTTCAAGCGTCGACTGGTCGTCGTCACCAACCGAAAAATGTATTATGGCACCTTTCATCAGGGCACGCCCCGGGTTTCTGACGCCGGTGCTTCTGATTTTGATATATACATTAGCGCAAACGACGTTAGCGAGACTCATTTCCACATCTATGCATACAAATACACGGCACGTACGGCACGGGTAGGGCCGCCTCGCCACGCCACGACACGCCTCAGGCATGTCAACTGGGGGACCAAGTCGCCGTCTGACAGCTGCATGGCCGGTCTGGAGAAAGATATTAATCCGCAGCGAACGAGCTGGAGACCGGACCGACGTGGAATCGTCCAGTTTGAGTGGCATCGCGGCACCGCCTGCGGACACGCGAGGTTAATTGTGAACCGGAGCTTCTCAGCCTCAAGCAATATCCCAAACTACCGTATATACACGGCGTCTGGCTCTGATCTCCATGCTCATCATCCATCACTCCGCACCCAATCAGTAGCGTCTCTAATGACGAAAATGAAACGAAAAGTAAAAGCAGTAACAGTCTAGAAGTCCGTCAATACTGTCCAACACTGTTCGCGGTTCACCTTACTTAAGTCAATAAGTAACTTTGTGTTCGCGCGGCAGTCTTTATAGCCTACACTCTCGTGTACGCGCTGTGCTATGTTTCAAAATAGCACGGTCTTCAAGAGCACACAGTCAGTGTTAGCGATGGTTCACGAGGTGACAGCGGGAGTGAGTTCCACATGTAATGTTCATGGAATACTACACAGAGCTCCGTGGCAGTTTAGACTGTTCGGACTGCAGTGCGAACACAATAACTTACTTACTATTTACTAACGTGGCACTCCGCAACATTGGCGTTCTGCGACGCTCCTACTACGTTGCTGCTACTGCTGGCCATCCCCAGAAACTCCGGCGCGCACCCATCTGCAATCGCAGTAGCCGCATGCAGCGTGGCCGTCAATTATTGCATTGTTTTCACAGTTCTGTAGCGGTGTCTGTCGCGATCGATGTCTTGTCCAGTCGGAGATGCCGTCAGCACAGGCGATATATCAACACGACCATGAGTCCACGACCTATACATCGGCCTGGCGTCTGAACATACCGATCCCATATCCGGAGAAAATGCCGCGTCGAGGAAATACATAATGTTCTTACGTTGTTGTTAGCATTTTAAAATCCTTTCAGGAACGTTTTTAACATTTTAATACACAATCTAGCATTCGACTTAGTAAGTATTTTGCCCAGTGGGCTTGTCCACGAAAACGATGCTTCAGGAGAGAACGCAACTGTTGTGTGACGAAAATCGATCCACGCATGCGACTAGACAATGCATCGACATCAGCCCTATAGCATGTGATGGTGATGCGACTTGTAAGCCAATACAGCAAATAACAGCGTCGCACGCTCGTTCGTGAATCCATGCAGTCAATAAGGTCGTCAGACGGACCGACGGCCAGGCCGTGCTGATGCCCCGTCTAAACCCCGCAGCACCCCAGTCATCGTCCGGCACCCCGCAGACGTCTAATCGAGCGCGTCCAGCGGCGGCGGCGTATCGATCGCGGACTGACGGAGCCGATGGCCTCTGGCCTCGGCTGTGAGGGAGGCCGACTGACCGAGTCGCCACGGTCGTCGGCGTGCTAATGGGAGCGGTGCGGTCGCGGTCGTCGCGCCGCCGACCGAACGATGCGGCGATCAATCGATGGATTGAAACGAACCAGCGTCATGTCGCGCTTGCGACGCCCACAACTGACCGACTCGCTCAGCTGATGACTTGCCAACCAAATCACTGCATGCTCTCGGCAGCTGGCAATGGCATCCAGTTTCATTTTCTGCTCACCAGCGACTTTCAAACAGTATGGTGCATATTGGGGCCTAACTTCGTTGGAGATGAAAGTTATGATGACAACGCCGTCCATCTCTCTAGTCTGCTTGTGCGATGCGTCACCTGAAAATCTCAAAAATTCATGGACAGTGACGTCACTACCAAAATTACCGAGTACAGACGCAGCCCAAGTGCAACTGACCTCATTCCAACCTAACCATAACCCCATAACACTGAGCCCAACGCTTCCGCCACGCCGGAGACATTATGTTATCGCGTGAGCGTGCTGTATGTCAGTGATTCTGTCTGTCATGTTGTCCCCACTGCAGTTGACAGTAAATTTTCACCGACCAATCACGTTCGACTACAATGTGATGTACACTTATGGAACCTGGACACATGCGGAGGCATACGCATCGACTGATTGCCTTCGAGTTTTAAGAGCTGTCTAGTTATCTAGTATCATGTTTTCAATCACAATTCGCTAAGAAACTTAAAACTTTACCAGCAGCGTAATACGGCTCGGGGGTAGCGGCTTTGTCTTTGTGGCGTTCTGTCCGCTACACTACTGGATCAACGCTAGCCGATAAACAGCAAATCAATACCAGAAACACAAAGCATCGCCGACCGAAGGCAATGCAAGCCGGCAGAAAAGGCTAGCCCGAAGCAAATTGCATAACCTTGCGCAGATAGTTAGCTGCTTTCCTACAGGGTGCGCCAAAAAACGCCAAAAATATGATTGCGAAATTTTAAAAACTTCGCACTTTCAAGTCACATTGCCATGCCACCGCTATAGGGGTGCAGGTAAAAACTACATTCCCTGCCCTATGCAAAGACTTCAAAGGTTTGCCTAAAATTATATGCTACATTTTGGTTTTGGTGCGCAAAATCTTATCAATTTCGACCCATTTTAGCACAACAAGCACAGATTTGATACATTATATAGGTGCAGGTGCACATCTACAATTCAATAGCTATACGATGCTATAGAATTTTATAGGCAGCTTATAAATGGTCGAAATCGTCTTCACAAACTTTTAGGCGAGATTCTGAAAAACTTTTACAATTTTTGCCGATTTCGATCTATGAATGGCGAAGCTATACTTCGTTGAAGTGCCGAACATCGCGAGAGGTCTGCGAGACCAGAATAGGCCACAATCAGCGTGACAAACTTTTTTTCGGTCTTGTGTCGCCGTGCGTAAACCGATCTCCACCAAACTCGGCATGAGGACCTCTGTGCCATCTTTTCCGTAGACAACTGTTTTGGGATGCGACCTCTAGTTTTTGGGCTAGAGGCCCCTAAGTTTTGGGGAGAAATGACCGACGCGCGGTGTTTCGGTTATTAATAATTGATATATGAACAGAATCTCACCAAATTTTAAATAAATACGGGGACTGTAGCTGCACATAAACCAGATAAATTTCAGTAATATCGGTAGAGGGATTCGCCCCTGTGAGGCGAAAAAGTGGCAAAAATTAGCGATTTGGGATTTTTTTCCGACCGGAAATTCCCAAATAGGGGCCGATTGAGGTCAAGTTTGTCAGGGCGTACCGCTAGGCTCTGCCAACGTCAAACCGATAGCAAACCAATATTCTAAAGCACACAACAATGTTACAGGTACACGCCTTTGCATCAATTTAACAAACAGACCATGATGATTCATTTTGTCGAACGCTTTGCTAAGATCCAAGGCGCAAATGTTAACCGTTGAGCCAAGTCGTTGAGCACAGTCGACGACACATCTTAATGAATGGATTGCATGTGCACAGCCTGATTTCTTTTTTAAAACCGAACTGATTGTTACTCGTAACGAAAAATTCGGCATACCACTCTAGAATACTGTGCTAACAAGGGTAACAGTCTCATCATTTCTTGGTTATAACTCGTAACTAATAGTCGTAAACTTGCACCATATGACTCTGATGCAAAAATAAACCAATAGCATTAATTAATCATATGGCGACTCGGCAGCATTCAACCTTCTCTGCATTCAATCAATGCTAGCTAATTAATTTTAATTAATTAAGCCACAGAGCGTTAATTAGAAAATCTGGGCCGACGGCAAGTAGACCTATAAATTAATTGGCGGGTTTCGTGCCGTTCTGCACTTGATCAATAACGAACGACGATTTTAATTTAATGTCATTATAAATGATTAAGTAATTACTTGTCTAAAGTACATGTACACGCCGCGAATGTCATTACGGTGCATCACCAAGTGTCGACCTACTGACCGTCACGATATGCAGAGATTACACATACCTCACAAGTCACAAGCTGCCATTTTCACCTTAAACAGCAAGTTTTGTGCCCCCCAAAATCGTCCAAGCTTTTTCGACGGCTTCGCTTAACCAACTCCAAAATTGCGTATTTCACGTAGCTCTAAGTGACTATTATACTGCCATAGTTTTATAATTATGTTGTTAAGACAAAACTTGCCTCATTTATATTCCAAATTTCGTCCGCACAAATTAGATTAGTACTCAGTGGTGAATCAAAGCAGCGTCCGCAATAAGGACAGACAGCGCCGTTCATTAAGCTAACAAGGCTTCCGTGTAGGCTGACCGGTACAGCGCGCTGTGCATCAGAAGGGCTTTTGTTGCCGTGCTTTGATCTGAGCGTGTGTCTGGTTTATCAAATTAACTCATTCCTTATTCGCCGGCCTGGCCACTACTGCGGAGCTCGCATGCATTCCCGTCCGTCCGACGCACTCTTCAGTAGGGGCGTACTGGCTTTGCTATTTCAAATCCGGCCGCAGTCGGAGGCTGATTTGTGACTTTGTTAAAATGTCAAGCAAAGAAGGCAATCAAACTAGCACACTCAGCAATTTTGCTTAGCAATTAACGCAATGCTCACGTCAGTCACAAACATAAAACAGCGACTACTCAATTAAGGCATCTGTTCTTTTAATTCCCCCGTGTAGGCTCCAGGGTTGTAAGAATAGACCCACTCCGTTTCCTGGTCGGATGTCGGGATGTCGTAAAAGGCGACTAAACCAGCCCACTCGACCTCCATGGCATCATCTGCCAACAAACTCAGCTCATCTGCAAAGTCAAGATCAGTCAGAACTCAGAAGAAAAATCTGTTGACCTATAAAAAATCTTGTCAAATGGTCCAGAGCAACCTTTGTGATAAGGAGTCATCAGTGGACCTCTGTACAAAATACAAGGCTCTAAGTCTACATTTGTACATTTGTCTGGTTTTTAACAGACAGTCACATACGGGCAGCTTTTGCCTGGTTATATAGCCTAGCTGTACCAACTGACGCAAAGTTTTGACTGAAAGCAACAGTGGCCTCATGAATCGAGGCATGAAGCAAATAACACAACAACATGCAGCTCTTCTGGATTGTATGCACACAATGTTTGTCTCAGTAGGCCTATACATGACTAGTACTTTGATACTGTATGTTTACATTTACTGTATTATGGCATAAGGCCTGGTTCCCCAGGGGCAAAGCTACCAAGCTTAGCTCTGTATAGTCCCAGTATAGACACCGGTACTTCATTTGATCAACGACTGAAAGGGAAAGTCGTGTTCAGAACAATGGGATCAGTAGCTCACAAGAACCCATAAACTATTCTGACACCGTCGATTTGAGGTTCGAATTGTTACTCGTCTTCTGAAGTTAAGACTTACGGCGCTAGCCTATACAAATCTGTTTATTATATTATTATTATTATTCTGGCCACCATCCCTTTGCAACGTGTCTCCTTTCAAAACATAATAACTGGTAATACTATCTTTATATCGAAAAGGTTGTACTGTACTGTGGCGCATCCTTGACGGAAACGCTTGCAGGATGTCGTGAGTCTTGAGTCGTGACTGGCGACTATGCAACACCGCGCACTTTGCAGCTGAGAGTTAAATTAATGTACAAAACCTGTGTAATGGCCACTGTTAAATGAGACATCTAAAATAGCAAAAATTAATTTCATCACCTCACTAGCCATTACATGGAAATAATACACAGTTCTTTTTATGCCCCTTGAGGTGATAAAATTAATTTTTGCTGTTTTTGATGTGTCATTAAACAGTGGCCATTACACAGTTATTATAAAACGACAATTTTTGTACATTAATATTTACAGTTCTTCTACCATATTTATCTACATGCTCGCATTAGTACATAATTTTGTTAGAACTAAATACTGAAGTTACTCGGACAGGAAGGTCAAAATCTAACCGTTTGCAAATTTCGAACTGATCGGTCAATCTATGGCTGAGATACAATTACTTCCGATTTCTGAGAAACAAAGGGGGTCCTAAAATTGAAAGTAGGTCACGTGAGTTCGTGTGACCTAATTTGCATATTTTGGTTAAAGCCCCTAGATAGCCCTCAATATGAAGCTGTGCCCTTCTGTGAACTCCTGATACATAGGAATGTTACTTTCTTGAAGAACCTACAGAAATTCTACAGTCAGCACTTGGTTATTGGCTATCTGGTTAAACACAGTGGCAAAAATGAACTGCATGCATTATCTGACATTTTGTAATTTAGACTTTAGGCCTTAGCTTTGTATTAATGGTATTTGTTAGTTGTAGCCTATTTTGTCTGTCTGTCTGTCTGTCTGCTGTGTGGTGGACGAATAAAGATGGTTAATATGTGCACAAAATGGCGTCATGATTGGCTTTAATGCGACCGAGATATTGCGACTTTACCATCTCGCTCACATGGCTTGAAATTACCTACACACGCCCATTTTGGGTGGGTGTTTGGGCATATTTCCCCCATATGGCGTCATCTGTAATTCTAACCCCCAAAAGGCACATCCTTGCGCGGAAACACGTCGTTTGAGCCATTAAGCGTGTGCGCCAGTGCCGCGGTTTGACCTGTGGAAAGGATTGAGAAAAAGTCATTAAAAATCACAAAGTGTTATATTTATTTGGGGAGAACTCCCCGCCAAACCGATGTGCTCCAAATTCTGCGTGTGGAGTAATATCTCAGACCTAATCACGTGTGCAAAATTTCAGAATGAAATTTTGAGGGGTTGCGATTCTACAGGGGGTCGAAATTTCGTTTTTCCTATTTATTTTTGAATGGCCATTACAACAGTGCAGCACTACTGCGCTGCCTGTGATTAGATACTACTGTAGCACGAGCGAAGCGTAGCCTACTACACGGTAGCTTTCGCGATATCTTGAAAAGGGTGCAAGATACGATGTATGATTCAGGAAGTCGCATATAAGCTTTCGATCGGTGACCTTGGATGATCTTGAACGGCGTTATGGCCATTTTGTGGTGTTTTCCACCGAAAGCGGTAGGTTTCATAGCCAACCACGTCATACTAGCTGAAGTTAGACCCATGCTGCCTGCAACAAAACTGTAGCCCAAATACTTTACTTTCTGCCGGTGATACATGGTGATATTCGCGCACGTTCAGCCAAAACGAATGCATTAAATAGAGGCACCTGACTGTCAAAAGTGAAAAAGACCCAATGTGTTGCGAGATAGGACTTCAGTTGCTGTTGGTATTAGCCACTAGCAGTTGTTCGTACTAGCATAGAGCCACCTAACAAATAAAGTTAAAACGTACTGCCAGTCAACTCAACGATCGTCCGTGTACTACATTTACATGCAGACACCCAAGAGACAAGGAGACTGGACAGTAGGCCGCAGTCGGAAAGGCCCTGTTAGTATATTATACTTCTGTATTCATTAGTGACAACTAGCGTATACAAAGCGCATGAGACGACAAGTAGGCCTATAGGCCTAACTTACTGGAATAGTGCGGTAATCATTCGATAGGTGGCGCTAGACGTATCAGGTCCTAGCAACACGAGCTATAGAGTTTAGAAGCCAATGTAATACGTAAACAACATTGGCGTGAATATGAACCGTGATTTCGACAATGTAACGTTACCAAAATTGAAGAGTTGCGCCGTACTAGCCATAAAACTTTTTGAACGCGTTACTAATTGTGTTTTGCAATGTTTCCGGTCAATAACCGAATCTCATTATCATTTTGCACTATCCCTATATGCTAACTTCGCTCGCTCTGCATGTATGAACGACGATTTGATTTCGCTCCGTGGTATCATCCCAAAAATTCTAAACACTTATACAAAGTGCATTTTGTAGCACTTTACAGTAAATGCCTGCGAGCCTCAAAGTTAATGAACTGAAAAAGAGTACATAACACACATTGAGAACTTACCACGACAGAGTGTCAATGATCAGCATCACTCAGCGACCTGCGGACAGACTGACAGACAGTCGATGTCAGAGGTGCAGTAGCGCGCGACCCGCACGAACACTGCGATGAAATGTTGCTGTTTCGCATTTTGCCGCATGCTATGCTCCACCGCAGCCACCGGCACACGACTCGCTGTGCCGCAGATACGCTGTGCTGTGCGGTAGACGGCACTGTGCCGACCTCTCTGCTCCAGCGACTGCCAGTTCCATATGTCGAGATAAAAACGTTATTAGTGTTGCCTCTTGGGGTACGAGAAACTGTCTTTAACCTCTCCAGAACTCGATCCTAGGTTTCACGTAAATACTCCAATGTGTAGTCAGGTTAATGAGAAGATTAGACATGTAGGTGTATAAGCTACTGTATAAGTGTAGGGCAGCGACTGGCGCGTCCCACCAGGGAAAAAGGCCCTAAAGGGAGCAGCAACCCCAAACCAAAAACGTAACAAATGCAAACGTTTACCAACGCGTAATATATTTTGAAATAATAGAGATCGTGTTTATAATAACTAGAAAATTTATGGCGCATCTGCCGATCACGCACGGACAGACAGCACGACCAGAATGATGTTGTCTTTCGTCTATAGGCGCGCAGATGCACAAAATGCTACCATAGCGTAAACGTTAGGTTACATGTAACCCAAACACTACCAAACTAGACGAAGAACATCAGAATGATTCTTATTTTCCTGGATTGTTCCTCTAATCATCCGGCCAATACTCTGGTAGCCTAATCTCAGAATTGGGTAATTAATTAAACTACTTAAATTAGTTAGCCAATTAACTAGAAAAACTGCGAAGTGTAATTATAATTACTTAGCGTCTGTTAATAATGGCCCATTGTAATTCTAATTGACTGCTTATCTAATTCTAACTAATTAGATTTTATTCTAATTAGTTTTTAGCTCTGCCTAATGTTGTTTGTACCAAATTGTAGGCTCGACTGGGTCAGAACACTCAGTACAAAATAGTTATGAGCTTATGACTGAGGCCTAATTTATCTTCTCATTTTCGACTGCACTTCTCTACTCGACTCTGTGAAATGAATCAGACGCGGCCGGCCGGGTCTTCTGACAGTCGGTATAGACATCTGCAATGTGTGCGGTTAATGTCAGCCGGCACATCCGTTAATTAGTCAGGCGACACAGACGCCGGCCAGCCACATCTCAATCCAGATGATACTTCGGCATGATAAATGATCTGATGACACAATACCGTCATTGCGCTCATTAATGGAAATAGAATTTCAGAACCGCAAAGCTATAGTTGCCAGACCTTTTACTTTGCCAAAGGCCCTGTTAGTATATTATACTTCTGTATTCATTAGGGACAACTAGCGTATACAAAGCGGTTGAGACGACTAGTAGGCCTATAGGCTTAACTTACTGGAATAGTGCGGTAATCATTCGATAGGTGGCGCTAGAAGTATCAGGTCCTAGCAACACGAGCTATAGAGTTTAGAAAGGAAAGTCTGGCTATATTAACGTGCGTGCACTTAAAACAATACCATTGCCTTGAAATAAAAGATATGGCGATGAGTCAAGCTTAATCTACCGCACGGAACCGTTCAGAAGCCAAAGTAATACGTAAACAACATTGGAGTGAATATGAACCGTGATTTCGACAATGTAACGTTACCAAAATTGAAGAGTTGCGCCGTACTAGCCATAAAACTTTTTGAATGCGTTGCTAATTGTGTTTTGCAATGTTTCTGTTCAATAACCGAGTCTCATTATCATTTTGTTCTATTCTGTATGTGCCAGGCGGCAGGGTGCTGTATTTCAGAGTTGACATTTTCATGAGAAATTTTATCATGCATGCCTAGAATATCACAGTGCGGATTTAGTTATACGTTTGGTCAAATTACCTCTATATTAACAAAGTATGCATATAATAAAGTTCCAAACATGAAAACCATGACAACACAACTTGTAGTTGTAGCAGGCTGCAGAGCTGAGTTACAAAAAATACGCTACGTTATTGAGTATTGACGTCGGCGTCAATAACTGATGTTTGAAAAACCTCAAAAGTTCAATTATAGGTGTTTAAAGGTTTAGAACAGTTTTTTTGTAATTTGTTAAAACGTAATTTAATAAAATTATTACTCAGATTTGCACTGCAATTTGTCACAATTCTTCTTTTACTGGAATTGTCTTCAGTTTGATACAGAATACAGTATTTGAATTTATGTAGAATGTTCTCTGACGTCACTTCGGACCTTAAAACATAAAAACCGAAAAACTTAAAATCCTTAAAAAACCTATAAAACATTAAAAAAAGTGTTAAAACTTGAAAACCAAAAAAACTTTTTCTGAAAAACTATGAAAAAATATTTTCGCCCTGGCTGGAAACAGGAGTCCACCTCTTTTGCAGCTGTCATGGGCACTACAGTTCATGGCTGGCATTTGCACGAGTTTCAATAAATAAATAGCGCCGAACAATATCTACATTAATGTCAAAGATCAACAATAGATAAATACGTGACACGAGAAGAGAATAAACACATAAAGCCGTAGAATTTACTGAAAAGACAATGAAAACACTATATGTGCAACATGCACTGCCGACATTCTAGGACCGGTGACTAGCGCCACCTATAATTTCGCAGTTGGTACTCAGTCGCTGCTGTAAAGCTCCCCATTGCCTTGAAATAAAAGATATGGCGATTTTATCGAAAGATCATATTTGTATACACAAATACGTGGCCAATGGCCATTACAATTCAAAGCAGGCTTCCGGAATTTAATCTCGTCCAGGAATATCAATCAATCAGAATTCCCTAAGTAGCAGAACTACTTCAAGGTTGAAACAGTGTGCAAGAATCCAACGAACAACTCTAACCAAAACCGACAGAAAAATGCTAAATAGTAAACATGAACTACACATTGTGACTCACGCTTTCGCGCATGCTCGGTACCAGTACCAGAATAGTTTCATGCATTGACAAAGTGGCATAATCATAAATGTTTTTAGAATACAAGATAGAAATACAACGGTAATATGTACTGTACAAATCGAAAAAGAGAATTTCTTCAACAGCTGTCTTGTACACAGTATTAACCACTGTTTTGTTCAATGGTACACGCAAAGTTCACAAAGTTCGCCAGATGGCGTGTGTACATGGTCGTCGCAAGATACATCTCGGGCTCTGGAAATTGAAGCCAAATACATGTATGCACTGTACAGGACGTTGAAAATTGCCTGTGTGAATCATTAGCTCTTAAATAAGCAGTTTTTCAACGTTGTTTATTCCATCCACCAGTTCAAAGAATGCGGTTTGCCAATGTGAGTGTGATCTTTGATGGAAGTTGTATTAATTAAGATGACGTGTTCAGTCAACATTCGCCACTTCCCAGTTAAATGCGCGAAAACTGAAGGCCATCGTCGCCACAGCGCATATTATTAAACCAAACGAAGAGCGACGACACGAAATGTACACATGCCCGGAAGGACAACGGTATTTTGCAAATAGTTCGACAAATTAACACCAGTGACGTTATTTAAATCACTGGGAGGTCTTACATGTCCTCTCCTGTCTTCCTGTTGTCAGATGAAAAAACCGCCATGTGTTTGGGAATGATGTAATTAACTGTAGGCCTAGGCTACAGTAGCGGCCAGACATAAAAACAGAATTACGGTAACAATTACAGATACACCATATTAGCATCACTGAAATGACAGACTGCCATTTTGAGCTGTCCAAGTTGCGCAAATTTCTTCGTCTTACAATCGCTGACGTCTCTAGTAACAACGCCAGCGACTCCACGCATTACTCTGCGCATTACGCTGTCGAAAGTTCAATATTGGTGACGCGTTTATTGTTGTAACCACAAGCTATTGTGTGCTATCTGAACGTCTTTCAGACCATCATCCTTCATATCTCCAACTACTTCCTCCTCTGCTCACCCCACATGGGCAGTCTGTTCGGTTCAGTTCGTTACCGCTGACTTGTCTGGCATGCATGCGAGACATCGACAATGTGAAATATTCGATCGAACACAGAAGCTCATGGAGTGCGCGTGCCTACCGCGCGTACGTAATTTTATTTCGGAGCCGGAATTGACACTGTGTGAGCATTATCGCGCCGGATGTTGGCGTCGGCGTCAGCTGGAGCTGCTGCTGCAAATGAATTTATCGTGGCGGCGCTCCGAGATGAGATGAGAGCGTGAGAGAGAGCGACAGATATGAGCGTACGCAGAAACGGCGATCCTGTCGACAGAAATAATTCGCCGAGCGAGCGAGCACGAGCAGTGACTAAATGGAAGGCGCGGCACCACGGCTGAGCCTGCAGGTCGTGACCGTGCCCAGCGACGCACAGGTCGTTATCACGACAGAAGCTGCCGGCACAGACTATTTTAGCCGAGTTCTTCTTATACTGCTCACTTACTGCTCCAGCACAATAATTCTGGGAAATAAACTATTTATTACTTGTGTAAATAATACAATAATATACTGTAAGGAAAGAAATGCAAACGCAATGCAAAGGGGGTAGTCGAATATGTGACAAAATGTGACAGAGGAAGAGGGGAGGGGGTTAAAACACCCCAAAGTGTGTGACGTAATTTTTGAATGGTCCATGCCAGTGCCCGGTCATGGCCTCGGTTTTGGTCTTGAGTTGTCTGATCTTGTGCTAGATACAGCGAGAGCTACATGACGTTAATCGCCGTGACCTCAGATTTCCATGGAAATAACCTCATCATCATCATCACCAGCAGCAGCAGCAGCAGCAGCAGCAGCAGCATGCAACAGTCACTCATTAGTCACAATGATAATGAAGTCACAGGATCTGTTTGCAGGCAGCGTCCGTGTCCAGGGACACACGACTAGGTGGCGACCATCCATGCATCAAGACAGAAGTCACAGACTCACAGTGCATGCATGTATTACACTTCACGAAATTTCTGGTCTCCGAGACTTTTTTGGACGATAATTAAGACGCCGATGTCAGCTATGTACGGGAATTTTGCAGTTTGCCTTACTTTTGTATACACATATTAACTGCCAAAGTAACCACGAGAATAATATATAGCTCACAACAGCTAGAAAATGCCGCAATGCGGCACTAACGCCGGATTGCACCGAAGCGCGTGCAAGGTTTTTCTTTTTAAACACCTCAGGGAACGCATTTTCTACCCATACGCCACTGCTTTATTTTCAAACTTTCATCTGGTGTGTCTGTTGAGCTGATGTTTATGTGTTCTCCGTTTTGTTCGCGCTTTTATACTTTTTCCCCTTGCCTGAAATAATACTGACTGATAGCCATGATGATAAATCCTCATGCCGTTTGTCTGTGTTTATCATCACCCACAATGTCACGTAATCCAGCAAACATAACGATGTACGTGACAAAGATCGACATAAATGCTTTCGAAAAACAAAAGGTTAAAGTACTTTGGTGAAGGCCGCATCGAAGCCGCCCCTTCGCGAGAGGGGATCGCCAGGCCTCCCCATTTAATACAATGTGCCATTCTCCGCCTCAAACAGAATCTCCATTCGTTCAGCTATTTTTTGCACAGTGCAGCCGCGTACAGACAAACAGACTGACTGATACACCATGCTACGGGATCGTTAGTCGCAATAGGGCCGCGTCTAATGCACGATGCGGCCTAATTTACGGGGTGGGCCAAAAAAGTAAGCCCATACTGCATTATCAATAGATCGTATAAAAACCTACCAACAAAGCTAGTTCTTCGTTAAATTTGAGGCCAAACAAGCACTATAATACTACAAGTTGATTTGATACTAAGTATTCTATTTATTAAATATTTTATGTGTGATGTAATGTGCGACGTCAGTTAATGTAGCCTAGTGAGTAGTGGCGCAGAAAGCTACAATATGGTCGGCGAGAACGTCAGTCAACATAAAACGGAACTTCTTGCAATCCCCGTGATTTGCTTAATTTCTCCTGAATTTTTGTGGGTGCCTGGAGCATTTTCTTGACTGCAAATGAGCTCTTCTACCTTTGTGATGTTGACTGACGTTCATGTCGACCTGGGACGTACGCTGCCAACTTTTCGGTTAGTGCTCCCAGTTGCATCTTAACAAGCTATCAAGTCCATTCCTGGACCAATCATTAGATGGGAAATTCATTTAACAGTTTCCTTCAGCCCCATTTTTTCACTTCCTCAAGTTTTAAATTATGATTGTATCATTTGCACTTATTTTACCTATATTGCAGCGGCAGTGGGTCACTGCATTAACTGACGTCGCACATTAAGTCATACATAGAATATTTAATCTATAAAATATTTAATACCAACTTGCAGTATTATATTGCTTGACTGGTCTCAAATTTAACGAAAAACTAGCTTCGTTGGGATGTTTTAATACGATTTATTGATAATGCAGTAGGGGCTTACTTTTTGATAGCAGGGAGTCCAAGCCTGTTTACGGCAGCTGTCAAGTCAACTGCATTGTCCTCCGTTGCTGGACTGTTAGTGAGCCATGTGCAGAGCTTTGAAGGACAGCTGGCATGCAGAATACATTCCGCGCAAGATATACTTCTCAGTGAACCCTTTTATACATGTTATACGGTTATGGCTATTTTGCAATGTCCGGAATCGGAGTCTGCCTCTATTAGGGCGACTCTGACTCCACATCCCTGGTTTAAGGAGCAAAAAGTTGGGATAGGAGTCTTCGGTAGGGGGCCAGAAAATTGGCATTTTTCGTATCTCATGGCACCCGCTGGCCAGGCGCCAGGTGAGTGGGCCCAGGCCAACCACTGCGGCGGTGACGCTGCAGGCCTATGCCTGAAAGGCGCTGGCGCTGACGGCCCGACAGTACGTGCAGCAGTATAGAATGGGGCGGGCCAGGGATGAAGCGGGGCTTAAAGTATGCATACAGGTAATGCCTGTCTAAACTAGGCACTGGGAACTGGACAGGCGGGCATGTAGGCGCAGACTTGAGCTGGGAATTCTGAGCCTGGAATGCGTTGTGCTAACGGGCCGACAATCATGCACACAGGTACGGGAAGCGGGGGTCCTGAGTGGGCGAAAGGCGGGGATGGAGCTGCCTGCGTAATGCGCGACTGG
>Ga0126335_1000497_pt1 | contig 19064 bp, 15 predicted proteins | sample OlaspJWI45metaG_FD_108409 | JGI IMG/M metagenome (GOLD analysis project Ga0126335, IMG submission 108409) | Marine gutless worms symbiont microbial communities from Oahu, Hawaii - Olavius sp. 1 OAHU.JWI-45 metaG | ecosystem: Host-associated > Annelida > Digestive system > Unclassified | place... | reverse complement strand
TAATGGAGGCAGAGGTACCGACAGTCCGGGTGGGCGCCACCCCAACCGGACTAACGGCGCCCCCACCCCCACAACCCCCCAAGGTTTTTTACAGGCCGGATGCCCTTCCTGCCACCCAACCAACAGCATCAAAGCACTGAAGGCAAATTAAAAAAACAAATTGCAACGTACTGATAATACTGTACTGCGAACATTGACGTTTTACACACGGTAGAATATGAAATGCTAGGTCTGACAGACTGCGTGATTTTATGTGTGGATTGTCGACCATTAGATCTGCCATCTGGTCTTACTTCACTCGAGGGCTTGTGTTTTAGTGTTTGAGTAGTAGTAATTTGTGTCCTCACTAACTTTTTTACTGTGTTTTCATCAGTATTTTAGTATTTTATATGTATATGTGTATGTGGTTGCACTTTGTGCGTAATAAATAAAGATATACAAAATACATTGTTATAACAAGATAGGTACGTCTGCTTTGTTCACCTAGCGTGCTTTTGCACCAAAACGGCTCATACTCCAGTATTCGTTGTATATCCTCCGAATCATGTAGGTCGGCCCTGCAACATCAAGAAGTAAAAACATATTAAAAGCAGTGATCTACTTAAGGCAGCTAAGTATCAGTGCCCACAAGTGGTGTATTTGTTTCTAACTCTCATTAATAATCATTCAACATTCTAGACCTCAAAGCATCAGTAAATACCAGTAATCTGAAGAAACATTGTGAAGCATTCAAATCAGCAACAACCACCAAATCTGCAGCCCTTGGAAGCTAGGAAAGGTCAATATACTACAGGGTGGGCCAAATCAAATGGGGTCATGCATTTCAGCTAGTAACTTCCCCTGCTCGGATATTCACTATTTTTGGCAGAAAACAAAACCACTTATTTCTTAACATGACAACATAATCTGCATACATTAATTATGAAAATAAAGTGGCGCCACAACAATGACTGACATCATTAATTACTGCCGTCACTGGTGTCAAAAATTTCAGTAAATAATAACGTTTGTTTTTTGTATGGTTTAATAAGGACGGAAAATGTTTTCATGGTCATTTTCATTCGCTAGATGGATCCATGTCATTTTCTCAAATTAACAGCTAACAATGACAGATTCTGACTAAGAACAAAATGATGTTGAAGTTTGCCAAGAGTGTTTTAGATCTGATCAGTATATCTAGAGTTACAAGTTATTGAAATGAGTGGCCATTTGGCTCACCCGGTGTATACTGTTCTATTGCAGAATCTGAGAAAGTTTCGAGACATATTCTTCACATATAGATGTACAGAAATATGTGGCGACACAGACTGCAGTAACTTACAGATAATGATCAGCACTGAAGTGCTGGTCTTCGTCGATGATTCTGAGTCCGCGTCGTTCTGAGACTGGTGTGCTGTCAGGGTCACGGAGATCGACCACATCCAGCAGCTCCGACTATATGTTGTCACAAAACACCTTCACACTATAAACTACTTAGTGTACAGAATACAGACAAACAAAAAGATCTGAAAATAACTATGTATCCAAAATACTTGTATAAAGTATAAAGTAAAACAGCTCAGAAAAAATCATATGCAAAGGCAGTTTAACCACATCATTGCAATATCCTGACAGTTTGTGACTATTTACATCACACGTTACAAAACAAAAGCTTCCAAACACAGAGAGACAATAATCAAAATATGTACACTTATAGTATCTTACAAATCTGATAGCAAAATAATTTATACACAGACACAGCACTTTCGTCACATTTTCATCATCACTTTTAAATCAAATTAAGTACTATCAAACAAAAAATTTGAGAAATAATTTTTTGGGGGGCAACTACTCTGCAATGCTGCTATGTGGCTAGCATGGACAGACATATTTATTTCTCGATATCGTCATGATGACATCTTTTCAGAAAATTAGTAATGTTAACTTGTCACAAGTGCAGAAATAACACAAAGAGAAAAACGAACTCATAGACAGACCAACAAATACACGGACAGGCAAGTAAATGTCACTGTACTCAATACGCATATCAGTGAACCAACCCGCAGCCGGTGCAGTGTAGCACACCTCTGATTTGCAAAGCCATACTTGGGCCCAGCAAGTGGCAATGCTGTGGCACTGATTGGCTCTTGTTCTATGTGCCAGTCAAACTCCATCTCATTATCATCATCATCATCACAAAATTCAGCCGCCTCAGCATCTGCATTGACAAATGTCTCACATCACTGTGACAGTTGGCCGTCACTGTTAACTCGAAGTTTCGGCCAGTATTGGTGCACGTGTGACCTGTCGTGTAGACTTGGTCTGACATGTATTCGGCAGTTGACCGAGTTGAGAGTTTGCGTGCAGACGTACGGCCAGTGTGGCAGTCACACAGCAAGTTACACTAGATGTCAATTATCATTTGTTAAACCTTTGATTCTTTCTTATATTTCACTTACTGTTATTGTCGTCGTAGGATTATTATCATGAAGAAAACTTCAAATGAACCTGCGTCTCAGTAATGTTATCAGTTATCGCTCAAGAACAATGTTACAATCCCAACAGCCCATCACAAGTTACAACGCAGCCTTTCCTCCCTCTGCGACTGGTAAACACTATATAAAGACCAGCTTTCGCTGGAAAGGCAAAAAGATAAGTACAGCAAGACACCTGGTCTATTATTACTCAGTTACTTTAGTACTGACAGTATTAAAGCCTGCACACTTTAAAGTTTAAATGTAGGCTGAGGAAATATGCTGCAATGAAGCAAAACCTACCCCCCCCCTTGATACGTTAGTTTACATGATGTGGCAAATACAGAAATGTAGAAGTTTTATGCATACTCTGCACTGACCCACTACATCTGCTAAACAGTGATGCAGTCGAGTCCAGTCTAAGTCCGAGTCTGCAGCATCCGAGTCCTTGTTCACAGACCTTCAGTAAAAGTCTGAGTTCAGTCCAAATAATAACTAACTAAAATCCGCATTCACAATCTAACAAGTGACAACAACAGGCAATCTGAACATCGTTCATACAATCACTGATGTCAAACAATGAGAAAATTTTAAAATATGATACACATTTGCGGATGGAAGCTGTTTTGAGATCATTAAAATTAACACTTTACATCATATAGAGCTGAGTCTGAGTTCGAGTCTGCATCCTGAGGCTTTGAGTCCAAGCCCAAGTCCGAGTCCTTCTAAGTCCAAGTCCTAAAAATGTGGACTCGAGTCCATCTCAGTGACACTGCTGGACTTGAGTACTACATCACTGTGCTAAACTGCTATTTGATACAGTAATGAAAGTAGTCTCTAAGATATCACAAAAATGCATTACATACATTTCCCAACAAATCACACTTAACAACAAATACAAACCCACGACTTCAATTGTTGGTGGTTTGGCATTTGTCTCACCAGATGGCGCAAGCAGTTTAGTCAACAAATTCAGGTCAGGAAAATGCTCGCCAGGGTTGGCTTTCGGAACAGTAATCGTAAATTTTGCTGCAGCACAACATTTTGACATAAGAAGTACAGAGCAAAAGCAAAATTACAACATCTACTGTAAACATCATCTTTCAACAAGTTGTTGAATCGTGTTGTTTCTTACAACCCTTATAATTTCACCATGCACTGTTCGGAAAACTGAAGTGATATGGTTGTTCTCAGTTCGGTTCGTGTTCTCTTCTTAAACTTAAACAAGCCAAGACTTTACAGCTTTCCACATCTTCAGCTCTCCTTCTTGTCTCACTGTACACTGTCAAGTGGTCTACAACGACCCAACTTCCTAAAATCTGGTACAGCTCAATATTTCATAACTAAAACTATCTACACACCTGTATTACAGTCATATTTGGCAGACTCACGCCCATCTTCCAGTACAGCACCTGGTAATGTTAACCTGTCACAGACAAGACAACAATTCTTCAATTATTCAATAAAACATGTTAAATACCAGATATTAGCCAAAGTGAAATACTAAATTAAATCAGTTGGTAAACTCATGCAGCGATATGTGTCCATTTCTATCAGCAATTCAGCTGAATTGTTCAATGTTCATCTGGTTAGCAATCGTATGACTGACCATCAGCAGAAGAAAAACCCATCTCAGTATATGCAACCAGCCACCCAAGGAAGCACAATCAGTACCAGCAGAACCGGGTAGACAATGTTACAATGCACTAGCAACAGCGCCGAGTATGTATTAAACATGGTCTCACTGTGTACGTTGGTGTGGTGTCCGGCTGAGACTTACACCAAGAGGCCAAAGTAATTTGGCGAAGGCTGTATCAAATGAACTGCACACACTGCATGCATTGCATATAGCTGTTCTTAAGATACGTACGGGGATCACAGAATTTAAAAGTAGCTCACGTGACCCAGATGTTGATCCGAATATGATCCGCTATTGCATAGTTTCATCATGGCCCCCAGCCACCTATAGGCACACTAAATTTCAATTCGTAGCAAACGTTGGTAAGAATAGACTGCATCTCATGCATTCGATGCAGCCTAAAAACTGAAAAAGGAACATAATTGCCAAGCTACAACATCAACCACACAAACCAGTTAAACCAATGTGCCTCATTAATGACTATTTTTACTTTGTCTGCATTAGCCAGTTGCAAAATTAGGTCCTTGTCATAAAGCAAAGAAAATGATCAGAAATAAGAACCTTCCACAAATAATTAAGTTACTGTGATCAAGCTTTAACCAACCTTAGATAGTATGGCTCTGAGTAAAACCTGAAATCATGATCATCTACGAAAACTTCACTTTCATTTATCTACACACAAACACAAACAAACCTCAAACAACTTTGACAACACCCGGCTGCATGTATTACAGTTTATACACTATGTTCCAAAAAATGCTTGGAGTCCGTATTATAATAAGGATAAGGAAAGTTCTGTTGTAAAAGATACAGCACAGGTATACAAGGCGTACGAAGAAAAATTACAGTGCTTAAGGCTTTGGACCCTTGAAGAGAGGAGAAACAGGCAGAATCTTGTTGAGATTTTCAATATGTACAGGGGGGTTAGTAATGTTTTGCTGCACGAACTTTTTAAGCTGGTTAAGACCCAGTGCACTAGGGATATTACCAAGTATTTTTTTCCAAATAAAGTAAAAAACCGATGGCATTAGCTGGAAGAGCAGATGGTGGATGCTGCCAGCATCAATGCATTCAAGTCTAGATTAGTATATATCAGCGACAACAGGATGGGCTAAGCCCTAAGCCTTACTGGTTGGATGATGCCAGTGAGACTGCACAAGGTAAATCATTATGCCTGTATGGATGAAAGAGAAGGGTATCGTAATATTTGTGCTCTCTTGGACAACAATTGTGTGGAAAACTGGATATTTTTCAGTATGTGCAAGTGCAATAATTAACATTTGTTAATAAAGTCATTATTATGCAATTCAGATTTTCCCAAGGTAGTGTAACATAGGTTTGATTTGGTCTGTTTGCTTAGCTGTAATTTCGTTTGTTGCTTAGTCAATATTCATAGGTTAGTTTAAAAGTAGCAGTAGCTTAGTTGGGTTATGTTAGCGCTCTGCGCCCTGGTACTTCGCACTTGCTACGCCTGTGCCAAGTCGCGATGGCATTGCACAATGTCTGCTACGTACCCGTTTAGCATGGGGTAATTAGGCAAATTCTAAAAATGCTTTCGGCTTAGCTTAGTAGCAGTTAGAGACTACTTCTTTCTTAGCTTAGTGCGAGCTGTGTCCACCTGTGTCCACGGGTGAGAGCTCTGTCATGGCGGGCTTAAATTATAACCTGTGGAGTGGGCCCGTCGCATCCTCAATGTATGTCGGGCCTGTCTCCCAGAGTCCACACTTGTAGGAGAGCAGAGAGCATCAGGTAGCTATCACAGTCACCACAGGCACTAGACACGCAGAAGCAGGGTAGGTAAAGGTGTCCGATACACCCGGTGCTGGAAACCCCCATTTTCTCGACTTACAAATGATAGCAAACGATGTTAGAAAGGCAGAAAATGCTTAATTTTCTACTGGAAATACAATCCAAAGTAACTACTAACTCTAACTCTAGCGCGACCCGAGTATAAAAAATGGGGTTTTGGGTGGGTACATTCTTAAAAGCGTAACGTAACGTAACGTAACGCAGAAATTCGTCCAAAAAGCTGTATAAGCAGCATATGTAACGGTGGCGCCACCTAGCGAATGGACGAGAACTATTTAAGCAGAAAATTTTCGCATGAAAATTGCGAGGAAAAATGCACATAAATGCGTATATAATCTGAATGAGCTGTAAACAGAATGATGGCGCCACCTAGCGAATTTATCTGAAGTATTTATAGCCGAAAAGATTGATGGAGAAGACCTTGAAAAAGGACGACAAATTTGGTGGATAAGCCGATCAGACTAAGTTAAATAACGACGAAAATTTGGAGGAAAAACGCACATAAATGCGTCCAACAGCTGAATAAGCAGCAATCAGAATGATGGTGCCACGTATGGAATTTATGAAACTATTTATAGCCAAAAAATTTGACGGAGACATCGTTGAAAAAGGAAGAATAAATTGACGGGAAAAAAACCGTGAAAAATACATGCATAAACTGAATAAGCAGCAAAGGGACAGATGGCGCCACCTAGCGAACTGATTTGAACTATTTTGTTTACCCAAAAACAGTTGTGAAATAATATTCTGATGGAGACAATGTTAGAGGAGGTAAGAAATTCTGAAGAAAGAAACGCACGTATGAAATGTATGTGAACTATTTATAGGTCGCAGCATTTGATGGAGACAACATTGAAGATGGATGAGAAATTAGGTGGGAAAACACAAAAGAAAATCCTCCATAAACTGAATAAGCAGCAAAGAGAACGATAGCGCCACGTAGCAAATTGATTTAAACTATTTTTTGCACAAGAAATTTTTGAAAAAAAGTTTCGATGGAGACAATGTCAAAAAAGTTGGGAAATTTCGAGGATAAAACGCACAGAAATACGCCTATAAGCTGAATAAGCAGCAAACAGATTGACGATAGCACCACATATGGAATTTATGTGAACAATTTATATCAAACAAAATTGATAGAGACGACGTTAAAGAAGGACGAAAAATTGGGTGGGAAAAAGCATTAAATATGCACGCATAAACTGAATGAGCAGCAAATAGAACGATGGTGCCACCTAGGGATTAAATCTCGGCTATTTTTCGTATGGATGTACAGTTTTGAAATAAAGTTTTGATAGAGACAATGTTAGAGAAAGTAGAAATTTTGCAGGACAAAACGCAGCAAAATTTGTCTATTAGCTGTATAAGGAGCAAATAAAATAATGGAAAAATATCTGAATAAGCTGCATTCAGTGTAAGTGAACCATACAGAATGGCTATAGAGAACCAACTGTCACAGTACAGTAATATAACAGTAACAGACTGCATTTCCGGTAGAAAATTAAGCCTTTTCTGCCTTTCTAGCGTTGTTTACTATCATTTGTAAGTCGCAAAAGAATGGGATAATTGCATGAAAATACTACAAAGAAGATGCAAGCACTTACTGGTAACGACGTGCAACACATACAGGTCTAGACAATTTGCAGCCAACGCACGCCATCTCGTAACTATCCACGATTCAGCTATTATGTAATCATTCACGGTGAGCTGAATTACCGATTGAATTACTCAGTTGTCGATGACGCTGTGACGAACAAATCATCACGCTGTAGGCCTAATGCGTGGTCGTAACGGTCTAATGTTACAAGTGACTGAAAAAGTGTCTGCGTACAACAGACGATAATAAAGCAATACAGGTACGTGAACACATAATAAAATGTTTGCAACAAACTTAATACACTCAGCGTGTGTGGAACAACGCAAATGGCCAAGTTCGATCATGCGCCACGTTTTTAGCGTTACAAGTGACTGAAAAAGTGTGTCTCTGCGTACAACAGACGATAATAAAGCAATACAGGTACGTGAACACATAATAAAATGTTTGCAACAAACTTAATACACTCAGCGTGTGTGGAACAACGCAAATGGCCAAGTTCGATCATGCCCCACGAGAACTCTGTGTAGAGTGAAAATTTCTTCTTTCCGGTAAATTATTTCTTCATAATTATGTCTTTAATGATATTTGCCGTCATTTTTAAGGGCTAAAAATGGGGGTTTCCACCACCGGGGGTATTGGACACCTTTACAGTGCCTTATTTACCGACCATTTGAAAAAGAACAGGCCCATTAGTTTTATGGATGACCATGCGTTTTAGACAAACGACGTAGAGAACAACCGTCAAGACATAACAACATACTAACATTTGCAAATGGAGCATTTATAATAACAGTTATAAATTCGTCTGACTGATTTATTTCAAAAATTGGCGTAAGCATTTCTAAGTCTAATTGTATAGTACGTTATCATTGAAGTACAAAATGTAAACAAACATCGCATAGAATACTTCACAATAAAATAACACTATTAAATAAGTAAATGCAATTTCGCTTGCACTACACTGCAATCAGTGCTATGCTATATCCGACTTTCGCAGTCTGCGCAACTCTTTACCGTTACATTTCGTTTTGTGAATTATACCGTCACGATGAACACCGAAAAAAATCAGTTCCGTTCCGTGTGTCACCAGTTTGTGTATTGTACCGAGCCGAGCGTGTACCAAGCAGAGGATCAGTGAGCCTCCATAGGCTCAGGACGACCAATCAATACTACTTTTACAACGAACTGACCAATCACATGCCGCGATACAGTTATCACCTGATATCGGCTAAATGTAAACAGTAAACAACGAGTTTTTGATGAATGGTGATGTTGTATAATAAAGTAACCGATTGCAGCATAGATTCAAAGCCATAACGTTAGTTCTACAAGTCGCTGTGATGTGATGAATTTGTAAATCTGCATGACGCTTATTGACATCTACACGATTCTGAGTATTTAGCGCCTTAATGTGCAGTGTGTTAGCTTCAGTCCCTGACCCCAATCAGAATTTTTTAATTTAAATATCGGATGTCTGGGAAGAAATTACCAAAGCAGTGAAACGGCCGGCCATGTTTCGTTCTGCCTTGAAATACCTATTCATACGGCCGGCTTATACTGTCAGTGTTAAGACTCTTTTATTGGCATAAGCATGTCTAAGTCTAATTTTATAGTATTTTTCAGTGAACTACCAAATGTCAATTCTAGCGGTAGATCGGCAATCTTGCACTAATATCCGATAAATTACTAGAAATTCTCTCCCTGTGCCCCTGGTCTATAAATGCTACTGAGTGCAGAACTGATGAACTTGCTGTAGTCGGTGGACTTCATCAGCTGTACGACTGATAGCTTTGTTTGAGCCCGGCTCAGTGCACTGACTTAACTGGCCACTGGATTGACTGGGTTCGGCGATCGGCAGTGCTAGTAGCAAGCCCCATCTTTGGCTCTCACACTGCGAAAGACATAAAGGCATTCGTTAGTGAAGTGATTGGAAGAATGGAATATCAACGACACTTTCGTTTGCGTTAATGTGAAATGTATGACAAACAGGCTATGTGATGCCAAATGTCGTGTGGGAAGTGAACAAAGTTATTCGACATGACATCGCGTGAAAAACTTGTTTGAGAACAGAGTTTCAAGCAACTCCACAGACAAACTGAAAGACAATAGTTTACATTTAGTGACCAAGTCACCATGCTGTTAGGAAGGCAGCTTAGCATACAGAAATAATCAGTCTACTAAAACCCACTGACTGTAATGTTTGCATTGAGTGGGTTGTTTGAATAGATATATGACCGACAAAAGGCAACAGCTGGCCATATGAAGAGACAGTCTGTTACCAATGTTATCAGCAGAAATTGGTTGAATTTTTGTCACACACACATGCACACTTGGAAACAGTAACCACTATCAGCAAAAGTCAATGTGAACTAAGTTGGTTGCTAAGCGAAGCATACATTAAACAATGATTTAAAAACTGTAAACAGCAAAAACTGCAAATACATTTTGTAAAGACTAGATACTTTTATCTGGACAATTTAGTTGCAGATTTTTTGCAGTAGACATAAATTTATCCACAAAACCAACTCTCGGTGCTTGCTGAAATGTCTTTTTGTTGTCGTATGGATAGTTTCAGATGTGACATATTTAACTGGAGTGTGTTGCATGTTTTGATTTTTTCAGAAATTAACAGTGACATCTTCATGGAATCAGAGACAAGGCAGTAGACATGGCAACATCCAGTGTGAGGAGTGCTCGTTACTTATGCAGCTGTCATGGTTCTGTGTTAATCAGTCATGTTAGTAACAATAGTCGTTACTGCCATTCTGCCGCCACTCAAGCTGTTAGGCCAAGGTCACAGAGTTGTACACCACTTCGGATACTGTCACCCTCGTCATCTACCACATTACGAGCTTCAGACTTTGAGAGATGGCTATCCACAACTGGTCCGGGTGGAAGACAGTCGAAGTCCTCACTGAAGGAATGGATACAGTACCTTTCCAGGTTTTCTCCAAACGTTGATGCCAGCTCGATGTCAAGAGTCCTGACATCATTGCACATCGATTTTCCTAGAAGTCTGCCAGAAATTAGCCGATTACTTCCAACCATTTCTTTCTCGCAGCTGCAGCAAATACTTCTTAAGAGTAATAGGTTGAAGCACGATAAACTGCCAAAAAGTTCAAATCAGCAGTCACCTTCTAGCACTAAACAGTTGACTAATAGCATAACTATAGACAGTGCCAGACAGTCTTCTTCTACTGAAGCAAAGAGAACGGTTGTGCCCGATTCTTCTCAGATGCATTTCAGCGAAAACAAACAGCCAGTTTCTGGCAACATGGTGCATTCTTCTGAGGAATCGGTGCAACCCTGTTCCGTTACTCCCCCTGCTGATAAATCTCACATTCAGCCAACTACCTTAGCTGCACCTGTGACAGACAGTGTCATATCGAAGTTCAATACAGCAGCATCAGGCATTGCTCGGCAAATTGCCGACTGCATGCCTTCTATCGAAATAAGCACAAGTACAAAGACAAAGATGCCAACACATGCACAGCAAAAACAAGAAAGCCATGAGGTTGACAGCAAGCAGAAAACAGAGTCTGATGAAGTGAAGAAAGAGGCGTCGAGTGCAGAGAAGCCAGTGACCGTTCGTCGGCAGCTGGTGGCCCGCGGTTCCATTGACAGACAAACTCGTGGGCTTGTGCTGTGTCTCCGTGATGCCAGAACTTCGACTTCACAACTTGTCCGGCTTGAAGAACTTTGTCAACATATTACTCAGTATCCTGATTGCACTGGCATTGCTGTTAAGGTCTGACCACGGTTCAGTATATTTAATTCGCTTCTTTCCACCTCTGAAATTATAGCCTTGCTTCCTGCTGGAAATTTACGTTGTCCGTTGTAATTTTTTCCTGTCATCTTACAGGCATTTTTAAAAATTTATTATATTGACATTTAAAGTTATTTATTATTAAAACTACAGTGAAGCATGTGCATTGATAAATTTTGATTTTCACTAATATTTGGAGATAAAATTGTTACTTTTTGTCATATGAAAGACTGTTGAAAGTATTTGCTGAATAATTTTGTAGCTTGCAGCCAGCCATTTATGTTTAAACCAGTTTTCATGCTGTGCGCTACAGAGCAGAGTAATCCCGTGCTTGCTGCGGCTGCGGAACAGTCACAATGCTGCAGTTGCTGAGAGCTCACGTGAAGCGCTGGCTCTGGTGGGTTATGTCGAAGAAGTCGGTGGACACGGAGTTCGAGTTCTTTGTCTCGATGGTGGTGGAACAAAGTACGTGCCATCGATGTGTGTTGTTACTGTATTTGTTGATTTATCAAGATAATAAGCAACACAAGATGAGACAGAGCTTACATTAAAACAGTCAGACATGATAATTGTACAAAAAGCATAATTGCAGTCGTGCGTAATGTAAAATGCAATATAACGAACACAATCTGCAATTCTAGTAAATGTTGTATACCATATGTGCATGTTGTGATACTACTTCTTAAACTGTAAAGTGGTTTTGGGTATTTTTGTCACTGTAGTCATTGCAGTGACAATTCAATGACAGGCGACAGTCAACAGAACAAAAATGACTTGTGTATGAATTATGAATAGGCTCTTAACCATTTGTTTTTCAGAGCACTTCTTAAAGATTTTAAAACATGTTGTGAAGTTGAGTGGCATGCTTGCTGCTGTTTGGGCATGATTATTTGTACCTTCTGATTAGTATTACAAACGTATTTTATGACGACACTTTTGGTATATTGTGTTGTCAGAGGGCTGGTGACAATCAGCATACTGAAGCGTTTGGAAGAGCTGAGCAGGCGGAGAATTCATGAGTTGTTTGACTACGTGTGTGGTGTGAGTACCGGCTCACTTGTCGGTGCTATGGCTGCGGTCTATCGTGTTCCTGTGCCGGAGATGGAAGAGATCTACAAGGAGTTCAGCATCCAGATGTTTGAACGCAACCGGCTTGTAGGCGCTGGGAAGCTCTTCATGTCTCATGCTTACTATGACACTGAGCTCTGGGAAAGAATTCTCAAGTAGTATTCTCTTTGTATTATTCGTATTCTGCGTCACAATGTGCGTACTATGACCTGTTGCAACTGATGATTCTGTAGTATGGTGTGTCGGTCTGCCTGCTGGTTTGTCTTGTCACACGGCTGTGCTGTGGAAAAATGGCTGTGAATGGATCAAGGTTTGTTTAGGGTGGAGACTCTTATGGACCCAAGGCACGTTGTACCCAGTATTAGATGGTATTGCATTCTCCTACAGTGATGGAGACTAGGAGTGTGGGAAAATTTTGCCCATTGTAAAGTTTGTCGCATTATTGCAGCCTTTGCCAAATTACTTTGGCCCTCTTGTTTAAGTAAAAAAGTCAAGAAAATGGAATAGCTGGAGGTTTTGCCTAGTGTGAATTAAAATTTATTGTTGTACTTGAAATTTATCGTTAGGGTTTTCAGTTATCACAGCACTACGTTCAGCAGCCACAGAGCTCGAGAATGCTTTGCCATATGCCACACAGTGTTTTACTTTTCGTTTTTTTGTCACTGGTTTCATGTTTTCCTATAAGCATTTTACTATAAATTTTACCGGTATGCCGATTGTCTGTGTAGAACATTTTGTGTAATGTTTGGTTGCTTGAAGCTTGATATCGCAGTGTTGCTTTGTAGAGAAAACATCGGTGATAAAAGTCTACTAGCAACAAACAGAGACGCAAAGTGTCCAAGGGTAAGAGCTTACACTTCGTGTGGTGCTCTGTTGCTTATTCTTGCTTTCTGTTGGGGCCAAACTAATGTGTTTTTAATTTTAAAAACTGATAAATTATTATTGCACCGTGCACTATTTTTCTGCATTACAGCTTTTATGGATAGGCTGCTGTAAGAATTTTTAACATTTTTGCCATTCACATTCACAGATAGTAATGCTTATTTTCAGATGCATGCTTCTGTCAGCGTGTCTGGGCAGTACAATACCTTTGACTGTCATGATCTACAAACTTCATATAAATAAATAAACATTTTAAATAAATACGATAAAGGCCAAATGTGCGAAATTATGTGTGACTATATATGCACACACGGGTTGTCTGTTTTTAGTTGAAAGATGTTCATGTTAGTTCTGTTTTAGTTTCATGCATTGTCATTTTTTGATATGCATATTTGTCAATATTTAATGTTGAACACATGTATGTATGTAGTTTTCGGCAGTTTCAACATTGGTCAATGTTCCTCGGCTTCAGAATTTCCTGTTTCGTAACTACAACTTGCCGTCTTCTCGACAGTCCCACTATGCGGGCAGTACCCAGCACCTTATCCGCGAAGCGATCCGCGCGTCGTCGGCTGCTCCTGGCTACTATGAGGAGTGTCAGCTGGGCGAGTGGGTTCATATGGATGGAGGCCTTCTCACAAATAATCCAGCAGCTATTGCGATTCACGAGTGTCGACTCCTGTGGCCCGACACGCCGCTGCAGTGTGTCATCTCAATCGGTACAGGCAAGTTTGAGCCGAACTCGCGGGACGATGTTGCTTCACACAGCAGTCTGAAACGCAAAGTTGCGAGGATTGTTGAAAGTGCAACTGACACTGAAGGTAACAAATTGCCAGATACATTGGTAATAGCCGAGCTTACTGACAAAGAGTGATTTTTTTTGGTTAATTTTACCTGCAGACTGACGTGGTTAACTGGTTATGCATTTCTTGGCATCAGTCGTTATATCTGTATGTTTGTTCTTCATATAATAACTTTTGAAATCCTTGGCGTTGAAAGTGTAAATTTATTGTTGGTATGCATGTACATCTTCTTAAAGTACAGGTAAGTTCATATATAAAGGTTGTTAGAACAGACAAATGTCTCGGCAGCAAAAAACAAAAACTTTAATTAAAAGGCAATCGTCTTCTTTGTTATCTTTAGGCTTGTTTGATGACTTCACAGTATAGAAGCTTTCGTTATAACATCGATGCTTGCTTTGCTGGGTCAGCTGAACAGGTAACTTTTTACATGCATAACAGGTGCTCGGGTGTTAACATTGAGGCTTGTTCCATAGCAGATGCACAGAATTGATCTATAGCACTGTGTAAATATCTTATAATTTTTCTGGGCCTTGTCAAGCTGGCTGCTAGTCACGTTTGTCTGCATCCAGACTATTTCGTGCAATCATTGCAACCAAGTTTGGCCACATACACATTGTGGCGGAGTTTAATAATGAGAAAATTATTAGGCCATATCAAATGTATGAGATATGGACTATTGTGATCGATATTCCTAGAATCTGTCAGTTTGCGTGCCACTCGACTTTACGTGACTTTGCTATGCAAACAAGGCTGAACAGATCAAGGTCCGGCTTGGGGTGGAGCTCTTGGGGATCTAAGGAACATTGTATTTGCATTACACGAGGGATTCAGTGATCCCAATTAAAGCCACTTTTTTTGTTGTTGCCTTTGGCCACTTGTTACATTTTCTAAACATCCTTACGTTATGCATGGGAATTTCTGCTAGTTTTTCTAGCTACTTTATCTGCTGTCTGTTTGCAGCTGTACACACAATCCTACACGACCTACTGCCGGCATCAACGTATTTCCGCTTCAACCCGTACATGTCGGAGCAGTTTGTCTTAGACGAGGTGCGAGCTGACAAGTGGGAGCAGATGCGGCAGGACACGGAGATGTACTGTCGTAAGAATGCTCAACAGCTTGATCGAGCTGTCTCACTGCTTCTCCAGCCTAAACCACTCCACCGCCGCATTGCCGATTACCTCCGACGCCGACTCGACTCCATTGGATAACCAAGGTGTCAACAACTTTTTGAAATACTGAAAATCTTACAGCAGTTTAGTTGGCCCTACTAGACGCTTTTTTTACAGAAACAACCTAAATGATACCCAGTCAATTATTAAACACATTCTTTAGGTTGGTAAAATATTTGTATAAAAATCACATCAAACACAACCATACATTAACTTACCTTGACATTTTGATCTCTGTCAGAGACCTTCGTCAGAAGAAGCTTGTTCAGTTCTTCTTCTGGTTCTTGCCACGGTAGTGATGTGACGTGGTAAGAAATCGGTGGTATGTGTGGCTCTAGTGTGTAGCTGCTCTCGTTCCGGTTCATAGAACGCCGTCCCTCCTTCCAGATGTGTACCGCTTCCTTGATCCATCTGGTACTTCTGTCAGACTCCCTATCTAAAATTGTAGATGCTGGCCAGTTGATCATTGGTTATCATGACTTGCATAGTCAGTCAAAGCTGATTTATTTTGTTCTGACAAACTGGATAGACGCTGACTTCATGTGAATGGTTTTTTTGTTGTTGCCTCTACCTCTGTCGTGTGTTCTTTTAATCTTATACCAAACATTCTCCCTGTCTCACCTGTTAAAGTCTTCTCACAATTGCCACAGGGAATTTTGTAAATGCAGTCCGTGATTTCTTCCTTTTCTTGTTTGTCCTTCTGATGCATGAGTAGCCTTCTCAACATCTTAACATGTTTCATTGTAGCAGGCACGCGATGTCTCTTCATCACCCGGGCAACCTTTTCCGATTTGCCTTCCATCTACAATTTTAGACAGAGTCGGACAGAAGTATTAGATGGATCAAGGAAGCGGTACACATCCAGAAGGATGTATGGCGTTCTGTTAACCGGGATGAGGGCAGCTACACACTGAGCCACACATACAACTGATTTCTTGCCACGTCGCATCACTACCATGGCAGGAACCAGAAAAACTGAACAAGCTTCTTCTGACGAAGGTCTCTGATAGAGATCAAAAAACGCCGAGGTAAAATAATATATGGTTGTGTTTGAGGTAATTTTCATACAGATACCCAGTCAAATTGTCAGCTGAAACTAAGTAAGGTCCATCTCATAAATAGAATCAGCAGGTTGAAACAACGTAGAAATCTGTGAGAATTTTGTTGAAATATATCCAGGAAATTTGGGATGTACTGGATAGTGGCCGGATAGTTGAATCTGCTATCCGTCCGGAACTGGAATTTATCCAATATCAGATATTGACATAAGGACCGTAAGACACATTGACAATTGACTACACCGTCTGAGTGAATACTCAGTAGTTTGGGGACAGTACTAGGTAGACCTGGACACTCAGACTGCTGAACACAACATTTTCTATTAAAAAAGAGTAATCAGTGAAGTAATAAGTAAGTAAAATTATCCAGTTTCATTGTCCCATTTCTTGACTCTCCGGAACCAGAACTGGATAGTGAAAAGTGGCCAGATGTCTGCCTGGAACCGGATATACAGTTGGATGTCTGGTACATCTCTACAGGAAATGTAGTAGAAATTTGTAGCTGCCGTGATAATCCACACATAGCTGTAGTAGAACAGTAATTGCACATTTGTGAACTAGTTATGAGTCTTGTGTTTAGCTGTTTCGTTTTCAGTTGCCATTGTGTGACCTGACGCTAGCATTTTTGCTCCCATTGGAACTTTTGTTGCAGTCATTTTGTCTATACAGCTCCGTCTTCTGCTGCCACCTCCGTCTGTCTGCATCTGTACTTGAAACCTGCTGTCCACATTTCTCTTATCAGATATCTTTCTTTTGGTTACCATCGGCTCAGCATATCACATGCTCCGGTATATTACACTGAAGATAAGATTATACAATTGTTAAAAATATTGTAGTTAATAGAGGTTTTGTGTTAGCTAGCTACAGCATTGCTGCATGTAGGCTGGTTGTAGTAGAAATTCTCTAACGAAAAAACTGAAGAAATTAATTATACATACAGTATACACATGCATACGTGATTGCATGTGAAATTTGCATTTTCGTTGCACAACCAGATAACAACAGCAAGTGTCACCTGCTTTTCACAGTTATGCTACTGTTCATTGGTTTACAACTGATGCTACATTTCACCGTTATCGCAATTATCTAGCCTTCTGTTTGTTGCATTCTGACAGTTTTTGGTGTGCACCGAATCGCATTTTCATCCGTCTGTCTGTCTGTCACACTTGTGATCCATGCCAAAACGGTTCAAGATATCCTGATATGGTTTACACCACACGACGCACTGTTGCTAGGATTGTTGTGGTACCGAGTATGACGTTATGATAGGCTACCCTAGTCTGAATCCGGTAGTGGGACGTTGAACCGTGAATTGAATTCAGGCAGGGGTACCATTATGTCTCACTTTGGGTTTATGGTGGGCACCCTAATGTATCACTACTGGGTTTAGACTAGGGTACCATAACATCAAGTTTTTGGTAAGGTACTATAGAATCACGCTATTGAATTTAGGCAAGAGTACCATAACGTTTCAGTTTGGATTTGTGGTTGGTACCATAACGTCCCACAACTGGGTTCAGACTAGGGCACCACAAGATCATAGTACCATAAAAATTCACAGTGTTTGCATTTGGGGTGGTTGTATTGACTATAGCCATGATCCGAATTGACCAAGAAGGCACATGCCATCTCAGCGATAGCTGAGCTCTTGTAAAAATATGTGAGGAATTGTAAATGTGTTCAAAAGTAAAAGTGTTTTGCTGTATGTGGAAGTGTTGTTCCAAAGTCTTATAATTTGCACAGTACTCGCTGAAGATAGCTGTAGGTTATACCGTATCGCTTCTTGAATATTAACATAACATAACAAACAGTGTGAGAAAACTCTGCAAATATAATATGGGTACTGTCAGAATAGCAGCTTCAGATTAAAAGATAATGAGACTGCTTTTGTATGTATTTGTTTGTATATTGTTTTCTTAAATTTATATGTTTGTTTGGAATATATTATTGTTTGTATTTTTGATGTTGGTCAGGTTATTGCGAGAAATGTTGATATATGTCTCTGTTAAAAATGTTTCCAGCGCCTCTGAAGTCACGACGTTATGGCGCTATAGAAGCTTGATTATTATTATTTTTTTAGATCCTCAGTACTAAATTCCCGAGGGTAAAATATTGAAGACTAAGCGAGTAAGACCACAGCGGCATTTACTTGGTGGTGAAAGTGCTGTGGAAGGAGACCGCATTACATCGTTGGAGAGCCACTGACATCCGCTGGAACAGGTAAGTTGCTTCCCTGGTGTCTTCAGTGACGGCTGTCATTCGTCGACCCAGCTTCTGCACTAATTCCACTGCTTGGTGGTTTCAGGTCCCGACTGACTCGATGGCAACTGGAACAAAGATGTGGCTGTTGGCAATCTGTCTGTATTTGGCTACTCTATTGCTAGCCGCCTTGTCAGCTGCTGCCCCTGCTGTGGTCGCCGTGTCAGCGAGGTGGGAGTCGGCATACGTATCCGGTACTGTGACATCCCATGCCAACGGTTTGCCTTTTGCCCAGGGCAGCAGCGTGACACCATCCGGACGCTGCCGTAGTCACGGCTCAGACCTGCCGGTTCTTTCACAGCTGGAACTGATGCTGTCTTGAAAGCCCACCATAAGATGTCATTGAGCTGGCTGTGACGCTGGTGTCTTGGACCACTTCTGTGACAAGCCAGGCCATGGAGTCCTCGTGCACTGACTGCTTTGCCACACACACAAGTGGTTCACAAGCCTTGCACCCCAGTCTGTGAGCCACAGCTACTCGCACTGCTTCATCCGACAATCGCAGGCCAACTGATGCTATCGGAGGTGCATGGAGCCAGTCGCCAGTGTGGGGAGATG